>ENA-ORTH01000643-ORTH01000643.1-human-gut-metagenome-genome-assembly--contig:-NODE-643-length-42415-cov-5.637158_pt1 | contig 42415 bp, 41 predicted proteins | sample MGYA00241914_ERZ509192 | MGnify/ENA primary metagenome ERZ509192 (study PRJEB26280, sample SAMEA2338826) | human gut metagenome | biome: human gut; feature: human-associated habitat; material: faeces... | reverse complement strand
GTTGCTGACGCAACCCGCCGCAGGCGGAGAATCCTGCGGGGCAGGATTCTTTTTTATGTTATAGGAAAGACCTTGTCACGCTGAAGCGTGAAAGCCCTTTCCTATAACATAAGCGCTCCACTAAGGATGCGCACGCCGCAATAAGGTAGTGCACCGCAAGGCGGTGTTGCAGCGGCGCGTCCCACTTTGTTCATTCTAAAATCCTATAATATGATATTTTTTTGACTGCCATTAAGCCAAGCTTGAATGTTGTCAAATACAATCTCCGCGCGCATCACCATGGATTCTTCGGAGGCAAATGCCACATGGGGAGTCACCAGAGTATTTTTGCTGTGCAGCAGAGGGTGTTTGGTGTCGAGCGGCGGTTCCTGCTCAAAGACGTCGATACCTGCTCCAGCCAACCGTCCTTCGTTCAATGCGTCTGCCAATGCCTGAGAATCTACGATCGGACCTCTGGCGGCGTTGATTAAAATCGCAGTGTTTTTCATCAGAGCCAGCCGTTCGCGGTTGATTAGACCGATGGTCTCAGGTGTCTGAGGGCAGTGAAGGGATACGATGTCAGAGGACTTCAGCAGTTCTTCCAGACCGACATAGGTCACACCCGGAACAGGATTTTTCTCAGGGTGTCGGCAGTATCCTAACACTTTGCAGCCGAAAGCGAGACAGAGCTGAGCAGTTCTTGCGCCGATGGCGCCGACCCCGATAATTCCCACAGTTTTGCCTTTCAGTTCGCGTCCAACCAGGCCGTCCTTGGTGGAACCCTGGCGGCATCTTGCCTCCACCTGGGGAACATTGCGCAGAAGAGAAAGCATCATGCAGAGTGTCAGTTCCGCGACAGATTCGTTGGAATAGCCGGAAGCGTTGCTGACTGCGACCCCTCTTTCTTTTGCAGCCTCTAGGTCTACATGGTCCACACCAGTGAAGGCCACGTCAATGAATTTCAGGTTTTTGCAGCCGCGAATGACCTCACCGGACAGAGGCATGTTGGCAATCATGAGGATGTCGGCATCCTTGGCTCGCTCCAACTGTACAGCGGGAGAGGTGTCTTTTTCGTAGGCCGCGAATTCATGGCCTTGTGAGCGAAGTGTATTGGCATAGTTTTCGAGAACTTCCTGGGAGATACCCAGAGATTCCAGTAAGACGATTTTCATAGATGGTTCTTCCTTTCTTTCATATAGCAGTGAACTTGCGCTTATACAAGTCTCTCTCTAGTGTAATCTATTACAGTGTAAAAGTCATTGTACAAAATAGACAAAAAGGAAAATTTAATTGGCGGTCTCATCCAATGAAATTCACATACTCATTTCATAAAATGAAATGGAAAATAGGAGGAGTCTGACCTTTGAGCGCAGTGTGCCATTCGGACAACGTCTGAGATACATCATGTGAACAGTTAGAAGGGAAAGGATGGATGAAATGATACTGAGAGATTTACTGAAAGAGAAGACACTGAGAGACTTGGTGGTAATTAATGAAAAGGCGGACCTAGACCGGGTTGTGTCAACGGTGGAATCCACAGAGACACCGGATGTGGTTGCGTATGTGCCGCCGCACACCCTGCTGCTGACGACTGCGATGGCGTACCAAAACTGCCAAGGAGAGCTATGTAAACTCATAGTCAGTTTAAACCAGCTTCCTTGTGCGGGAATGGCGATTAAAATTGGGAGATTCATCGGTGAACTGGAACCACAGGTGGTACAGGTGGCGGACGAACTGGGATTTCCGCTGCTACAGATTCCAATGTATCAGACGTTGGGAGAAGTCTATCACCACATGCTGGCTTATATATGGGACAACGAGAATGAGGACCTTTTGTATGCTTTGAACATACAGAAAAGGTTTTACAATCTGGTTTTGCAGAATGCTTCTTTGAATAAGCTGCTGAGTAATTTAGGAATGGCTTTGAAACAGCCAATCTTTATTTTTGATTTGTTTGGGAGTCTTCGTGGTTCTAGCAATGCCACGAAGCAGGAGGAGAGAATGGCGGAAAATTCTTTTTCCATGATGGTGGGGGAGCTGCTGGCTCAGGATGAGACGGCGGCAGGAGAAGAAAATAAGGGGGTGAGAGATTACTCGATCTACCCGATTCGCGCTGCCAGCTATAACACTCATTATCTGATGATTTTAGAGACAGAGAAGAGGATGAATACAGTGTCCAGTTTTGTGCTGGAACAGGTGCTACTTATTTTTGGAATGTATTTTTATAAAGATTTTTATCTCTGTTATAACGAAATACAACAAAGAGAATCCTTTTGGTGTCGTTTAACAGAACAGAAGAAAAAGGATGCCGGGGAGAGTCAGAACCTTTTGTTGGAGGGAAAGGAACTGGGAATCAAGAAGTGTTCTTATTATCAGGTAATCATAGGAAGACTATCTCAGATGGAGGGCAGGCGCTTTCACACACCAAAATTTATGAAAAAAGAAGAACAATATATTTTGATTTATGAGTGGCTGAAAGAACAGTTGGAGGGAGTTTATCACAGAGAAGTTCTAGTATTTCCCGACACAACCAGTTGGAGCTATATCTTTTTGGTGCAGGAGAGAAGACATATGGCGGAGGAAAATATGAGGCAGCTTCACCAGTATCTATGGCAGGTGATGGGATTGCAATTGGAATTCTCCTGCGGAAATGAGGTATATGAGTTAGAGACGTTAAGTAACTCTTATTGGAAAGCGAAGGCTAGTTTCCACAATGGAGAGCTGAAAAATGGCGTCGATTATATCCACCATTACAAACCTCAAAATATCTTAGAGTTGTTAAAAAGTCTGTCTGATAATCAAATCCAAGATGTCTGTGTGCAAATTTTAAAGAGTCTTGCCTATCCCCAGGATGAAATGTCGTTGGAGCTGCGTAAAACGCTGAAAACTTATCTGGACTGTCATTGCAGTATCATTGAGACTGCCAATTTACTGTTTGTTCATCGAAACACAATTCGGTACAGAATCAAACGGTGTGAAGAGATTTTGGAGAATGATCTGAGAGACCCGGATTACTGTTTTCAGGTACAGCTATGTCTGGTATTTACCGATAAGTGTTAGGATTGCGCCTGTAATTGTCTGAAAAATAATAGATAAATGACATAAATATGTTAAAAGCACAAAAGTTAAAAATATTTTGTGCCAATGGTCCATATAAAACGAAAAAGGTATAGACTATAATTTTTTTTAAGTTAACACAGTGTAGCAAAGAAAAAAAAGGAAGCGAGAAGGAATGGGAAGTACGATGAACAAAGAAAAATTCATGGACATCTATAACCGTATGGTTATGATTCGAAAGTTCGAGGAAAAAGCAGGTACTATTTTTTCTCAGGGACAACTGGCTGGATTTCTCCATTTATACATTGGAGAAGAGGCAGTCGGTGCAGGCGTGTGTGCGGCCCTGAATGATGATGACTATATTGTCAGCACACACCGTGGCCATGGTCATTTGATCGCCAAAGGCGGTGACGTGAACAAAATTATGGCGGAGCTTTTCGGAAAGAGTACTGGCTACTGCAAGGGAAAAGGTGGCTCCATGCACGTGGCAGATTTTTCTAAAGGAATGCTGGGAGCTTGCGGAATCGTGGGTGGCGGAATCCCCATTGCAGTAGGGGCAGCGTTGACGATTAAACGAAAACACACCAATCAGGTCGCTGTGACGTTTTTTGGAGATGGGGCTTCCAATGAGGGGAGTTTCCATGAGTCTATCAACTTTGCGGCGGCACAGAATCTGCCAGTGATTTTCCTGGTGGAAAACAACGGCTACGGGGAGTTCACGCCTCAGAACAGATCGACGCGAATTGAAAATATAGCGGACCGTGCGGCGGGGTACGGAATTCCAGGAGTGATCGTGGATGGAATGGATGCAGTGGCAGTCTATGAGACCACAAAAGAATGGGTAGAGAAGCTCAGAAATGGGGAAGGACCGGTACTTATTGAGGCGAAGACGCACAGAAAAGTAGGCCACTCTGAGGGAGAGAGCGCATTTTTGGACGGACAGACTTACCGTCTCCCAGAGGAGGAGAAAATCGCGATGGAGACTTGTCCCATTGAGAATCTGAAGAAATACCTGCTAGATCATGATTTGGCACAAAAAGAAGAGCTAGAAGAGGTGGAAAGAGCTGCCCAGGAAAAGATCGAGGCAGCTGTGGAGTACGCGAAGAACAGTCCATTCCCCACAGAAGAGGACTTGTACACAGATACATGGGTTTGAGGTGAGTGAGATGAGAAAATATTATATTAGAGCCGTACAGGAGGCTTTGTTTGAGGAGATGGCCCGTGATGACACGACGTTTCTCATGGGGGAAGATGTAAGAATTGGCTGTTTTGCGGCCACAAGAGGACTTTGTCAGGAGTTCGGGGAAGAGAGAGTGATTGACACACCGATTTCAGAGCTGGCTGTGGCCGGAGCGGGAGTAGGAGCGGCAGCGACTGGCTCGAGGCCGATCGTAGATTTGATGTTTGGACAGTTTCTGATGCTGGCCTATGACCAGGTCTCCAATCAGGCCAACGCGATGCGTTATATGTTCGGCGGCCAGACAAAAGTGCCGATTACTTATTTGGTTCAGAATGGAACTGGCCCTTGTGTAGGTCCGCATCATAGTAACTCCGTACACCCGATGTTTATGAATATTCCTCTGGTAAAAGTGGTAATGCCCAGTTGTCCAAAGGATGCGAAGGGACTTTTGAAGTCTTCGATACGGGATGACAACCCTGTGATCTTTTTCAATCACACTTCTATAGGTGGAATGAAGGGAGAAGTTCCGGAGGGTGAGTTTACAATTCCTCTGGGAAAAGGGGAGATTAAGAAAGAGGGCAGTGACATTACGCTTTGCGCGGTCGGACTGATGGTGAATACCTGCCTGAAAGCGGCGGCTAAATTGGAGAAAGAAGGAATTCACGCGGAAGTGGTGGATTTGCGGACTTTGAAGCCTTGGGATAAGGAATTGGTTTTGGAGAGTGTGAGAAAGACAGGAAGATTTCTGGCAGTGGATGAAAGCTATCATACCTGCGGCGCAGGAGCGGAGTGGGTGGCAACGGTGGTGGAAGAAGGCTTCCACGACCTGAAGTGCCCAGCTTCCCGGCTGGATGGAGTGGAGATTCCGATTCCTTTTAGCCCGGCACTTCAAAAATATGCAGTTCCCAGTGTGGAGACGATTCAGGCAAAAGTAAAAGAGATGATTCAAAAGTAAGTGGAAATGAGGGAATAAAGATGGCAAAAACACCGGTATATATGCCGAAATTTGGTATGACCATGATGGCGGCAGAAATCATGGAATGGTATGTAGAACAAGGGGAGGAAATCACCCAGGGAGATCCCCTGCTCTCCATAGAGACAGAGAAGACGACGGTAGACATTGAGGCTCCCTGCAACGGGTATTTGACGAATCCCTTATATGAGGTAGGAGAAGAAGTAGAAGTTGGAACAATTCTGGTCTATGTGGCGGATACAGAGGAAGAGGCTGCTGAGGGGACAGAGGTTCAGGAGAATATGCAGGCTCAGGAGGAGACGAAAGAGCCTGATCTTCAGCCAGGAAAAGAGCTTTCTAAAATTCGCAGGACGATTGCTGATAATATGAAATCTAGTTTGCAAAAGACGGCTCAGCTCACCTTGCTGCGCACAATTCGAGTGGACAAGCTGGCAGAATATAAAGCAGGACTGACGGGAGTCTCCTACAATGACCTGTTGGTGAAAGCACTGGCAAAGGCGCTGTCAGTGTATCCGAAAGCATGTGTGCAATTGGCAGATGGGCGTGCGATAGAACAGAACAACATGGACATTGGATTGGCAGTGGCGATGGAGGAAGGACTGATTGTTCCTGTGATCCGCGGTGCGGATAAACTCTGCCTGGAAGACGTTGCGAAGGAACGCAAAAACTTAGTGAAGGCAGCTAGAGATGGCAGTCTGCTGCCAGAACAGACAGGAAACGCAGTAGCTACCCTGACGAATTTGGGACCACAGAACGTGGATTTCTTTACACCAATTCTGAATTTCCCTGAGACAGTGATTCTGGGAGTGGGAAGAATGAATACGGTGCCGTGGGTGGAGGACGATAAGATCACTACGGCAAAAACTATTGGTTTCAGCCTGACCTTTGACCATCAGGTATTGGATGGAAAAGACGCGGCAGAACTCCTAGAAGAATTTGCGAAGGTGTTGGAACACCCATCTTCTTTAAGTGAATAGAAGGAGCCGAGATAAGGAAATGGCGCAGGATTACTGCGCCATCGGTGTATACGAAAGTATGCAAACACTCCGTAGGATTCTTTTTTATATGAAAGGGGGAGGTTTATGAACGGCAGCAAGGAAAATTTGCTGGAGATGCACCATATCACAAAACGCTTTGCAAAGATTGTGGCAAACGATGATGTGAGCTTGGAAATACGCAAAGGAGAGATTCACGCATTGTTGGGTGAGAACGGTGCAGGAAAGTCGACTTTGATGAACATGCTGTACGGTTTGCTGAAACGGGATGAAGGCACAATTATCTGGAAGGGAAAAGAAGTCACAGTACATTCCCCAGCTGAGGCCATAGAGCTTGGAATTGGCATGATTCATCAACATTTTCAATTGGTGGAAAAATTTACAGTTTTGGAGAATATTATTCTGGGGAGAAAGGAAGGTAAATTTATAGAGCTTCCTCTAGATGAGGCAGAGAAGAGAGTTCTGAGTCTGTCAAAGGAATATGGGCTGGACATTAAGACCAGAGCAGTGATTGAAAATCTAGCGGTGGGAGAGCAGCAGAAAGTGGAGATTGTGAAGGCACTGTATCGGGGGTCAGACTTGCTGATTATGGACGAGCCCACTGCGGTACTCACACCGCAAGAAGTCACAAAATTGTTTGAAATCTTAAACCGTTTGCGCAGGGAAGGAAAATCCATTATCTTTATCAGTCACAAACTCCCGGAAGTCTTAGAGTTGTGCGACCGGATTTCTATCATGCGCGACGGAAAAATGATACGGACTTTGGACAACACGCCGGATTTGGATTCCAGGCAGCTGGCCGCCTACATGGTGGGAAGAGATATCAATCTTCAGGTGGAGAAATCCAAGTGTGAGCCTGGGGAAGTGGTGTTGAAGCTGGAACATGTCTGTGCAGACCCAGTCTTTGAGTCTTCAGGAGTAAAGGATATCTCTCTGGAGCTGAGAAGAGGAGAGATTCTGGGAATAGCGGGCGTGGATGGAAATGGGCAGGAAGATCTTTCAGAACTGATTATGGGACTTCGCAGGCTGACCAGCGGGAAAATTACAGTTCTAGGAAAGGATGTCAGCAAATACAACACGAAGAAAATGCGGAAAATGCCCATCGGCTACATACCGGCTGACCGTAATCATGCGGCCTTGGTATTGGACTTTTCTCTTCAGCAGAATGTGGCATTGAATCATCCAGACCAGCCGCCATACGGGAATCGCTGGGTGATGAATCACAGGAAGATCACACAGGTTACAGAAGAAAAATTAAGACAGTTTCACGTGGCGGCTTCAGGGCCAGCAGAGCAGGCGAGGAATCTAAGCGGCGGCAACCAGCAAAAGGTGGTTCTGGCCAGAGAGGTAGGAGAGAAGGTGGATTTGATTATCGCAGTCTATCCGACACGAGGGCTGGACATCGACGCGACTCATTTCGTGTTTGATACCATGTTGAAAGCCAGAGATGAGGGGGCAGCAGTCCTCTACATTTCCACGGAACTGGAGGAGATACTCAGCGTCAGTGACAGAATTGGTGTTCTCTACGAAGGTACTCTGATGGGAATTATCCCAGGAGAGGGAGCACAAGTGGAGAAAATCGGACTGATGATGGCGGGAGAGCAGGTGGCAGAATGAAAGATAAGAGAAAAAAGAAATCGGTGTTGGACGTAGTCTTGGATATGATGCCTGTCATCGGTGCAGTGATCGGGATGGCGATCGGGGCGATTTTCGTCATGCTGTGGGGCATACATCCTGCTACCTTCTTTTCAGAATTGATAAAAGGCGCTTTCGGAGGAAAGCTAGAGATTGGAAGTACTTTAAACTGTGCAGTACCTCTCTTAATTGCAGGAACAGGAACAGCGATTGCGTTTCGGGCAGGTGCAAACAATATTGGACAGGAAGGCCAGTTATTTGTGGGCGGTCTGGCTGCGGCGACGATTGCTTTGATGATGCCGAGTCTTCCAAGGGCGCTCGGAATTCCAGCAATATTAGTTCTCTCTTTTGTGTTTGGTATGGCCTTTGCGGGGATTGCGGTTTTATTCCGACTGTTTAAGGGGGTCAATGAGCTGCTGATTACGTTGCTGTTGAACTACATAGGTAGTTATTTGATCTCAGCTATGGTCAATGGACCATTCCAGTCTTCCACCAATGTGAGTTTTCCACAGACGGACACATTCGGGGAACAGTTTCTGCTAAAAAACTGGCCGCAGATGGGGTATGTACATAGTGGTATCTTCATTGCAATTGTGGTCATCGCTATTTTCGGCTATTTCCTCTGGTATACCCCAATGGGAATGCGGATTCGTTCGGCGGGACTTTCGCCTATGGCGTGTAAGACTGCAGGAAATAATCCGACGATATTGTTCGTGGCGGCGATGCTGATCAGTGGTGGTCTGTGTGGTATGGCAGGAAGTATCGAAGTAATCGGAAAGAGCGATTGTCTGAGACAGGGATTTGGCACGAATTTAGGTTTTGATTCCTTGGCTGTGGCGCTTTTGGGCGGCACGAATCCTTTCGGGGTGCTCCCAGCAGGTTTATTCTTTGGTGCCCTTCGTGCCGGAATGCAGACGATGCAGCGCTCCTTGGGAATTCCCAGTGCTCTGCTGGACTTGATTAAAGGTTCCATTATGATTTCCATCATGGTGGGAAATGCGGTCAAGCTGCATGTCCGCACAAAAGGTTACAAGAAGAAAAAAGAAAAGACCGTGAAAACGGTTTCCAATGAGACATCCTGTTAAGGGTATACTCTCGGAAATCTGGGCACAAAGAGATTCCGGGAGTACCTAAGGAGCGAAAGGAGGATAACTGTATTGGATATCAGTGTACTAGTAGAATATTTAAACTCGACGATTCGAATTTCTGTGCCGATTATTTTGATTGCGGTGGGTGTCTGTTACTCAGAGAAGTCCGGAGTGTACGCCATGGGCTCGGAAGGGTTTATGCTGATCTCCGCATTCACCAGTGTGGTGATGATGATCGGGACGGACAATCATCTGATCAGTGTATGTATCGGAATTTTGACAGGAGTGACGGCATCAGCGATTTATGCATACTTTGCAGTGGTTTTGGGCGCAGATCAGGTAATTTGTGGACTCGGCTCAAATTTTGTGATGCTAGGTCTGACGAGTTCACTTCAGAAACTGCTATGGGGAGTGACAGGGATACCGAGAATACGGGGAATGAACCCGGTGGCGATTCCAGGACTGTCTGAGATTCCCTTTATTGGACCGATGCTTTTTGAACAGCCAGTACTCACCTATCTGGCCTATATTCTGATTCCAGTAGCCTGGTGGGTAATGTTCAAGAGCCGCTGGGGTCTGAACCTACGGTCAGTGGGTGAAAATCCAAGCTGTGCGGACACTCTAGGAATCAATGTCAGAAAGACGAAAATTCTGGGTGTTTTGACCAGTGGAGCCTTCTGTGGACTGAGCGGTGCGGTACTGTCTCTGTCACAAGTTCAAAGCTTTGTGGAGAATATCTCTGGTGGACGTGGATGGCTGGGGCTAATCGCAGCTACATTTGGAGGCTGGAATCCATTGGGGGCAGCCGGTGCCGGAGTGATTTTCGGAGCGGCGGAATCTTTACAGCTTCGTTTACAGATTATGAGTACCATCAATATCTCATCCTATGTGATCTTAATGATTCCCTATCTGGTGGCACTGCTGTTTATCCTGTTTATCGGAAAATCGCGGAGACATCCGGAGGCTATGGGAAAACATTATAAGAAACAGTAAATGATATTGCCTGTGGGCAAAGAAAGGGAGGAAGGAAGTATGAAGAAAAGAATCCTGGCGTTGGTGATGGCAGTGGGAATGACCGTGGGATTGTTAGCAGGCTGTGGAGGTAATTCCGGAAGTTCTGACAAGGAAGCTGCGCAGACGGCTACAGAGGAAGGAAAGTCAGACTCAGAGGTAAAGCCGGCTTTGTTGCTGAGCGGTAGCGCCAACGATCATAGCTGGAACCAATTCGGCTATGAGGCTTTGATGAAGGTAAAAGAGGAGCTGGGAGTGGAAGTCACCTACTCGGAGAATGTCACTACAGTGGACCAGCTGCAGGCAATCCGAGACTATGCTTCCAAGGGGTACAATCCGATCATTGGCCACGGTGGTGCCTTTGAGGATGACATGATTAAAGTTGGCGAGGAATTTCCTGACACTCAGTTTATCGTGGTAGCCGGGGGAACCGGGGCAGAACCTAATGTATTGTCTGTGGACAATGCGCCCTGGCAGTATGGGTATTCCTATGGCTGGATGGCAGCGAAAATTACCAAGTCTAATAAAATTGGATTTATCACAGGCATGGAAGGTGTGTCCACGATGAATAACCTGGTGGGAAGCTGGAGAGACGGAGCAAAATCAGCGAACCCGGATGTGGAGACTTCTGTGGTATATATCAGTGACATGGGAGACGTGGCAAAAGCCAGAGAAGCGGCGCTATCACTGAAAGCGGCTGGCTGCGATGTGATCATGCATGAGCTGAATGCAGGAATGCAGGGTGTGATTGACGTGTGCAAGGAAAACAATATTTATACGCTGGGAAGAAGCGAGTCTGATAAAGAGTATGCTCCAGATCAGCTTTTGACTTATACGGAATTTGACTGGGCACCCAAATATGTGGATTTGGTGAAGAAGACCATGGACGGTGAGTTGTCAGGCGGTACTTATTTCTACGGTTTCCATACACCAGAGGCACCAGGATTTGTGTTCCATTATGATGAGGAACATTCTTGGAATCCGGAAGTAGTCTCCGATGAGCTGCTGGAAGAATTTAAGACAGAAGTAGAAGAGATGTTCGTGGAGAGTCCAGACCGCACGTACACTGCGGAGGACGCAGCAGGAGGTACCAAGTAAAGAGTAAAGACGGTCATAATCTCGTTACTCCTTGAGAGATTTTGATATCTGCGGGCAAAAGCTTTGCCCGCAGATCCCCGAGAGTATTTGAGAGAGGGGAAGGAGGACAGGAAATGTCTCTGTCTGTACAGCAGATGGAGGCGAGAGATGAATGAAGAAGAAAATTTTTGCGTTGATTTTTGCGATAGGAATAACAGGGAGCATGCTTTCTGGCTGTGGAAGGAATTTGGACAGTTCAGATACTGAGACGGCACAGACAGCGACCGAAGAAAAAGAGCTCTCTTCAGATATAAAGCCGGCCTTGTTGCTGAGCGGCAGCTCCAATGACCATAGCTGGAATCAATTTGGCTATGAGGCATTGATGAGGGTAAAGGAGGAATTGGGAATAGAAGTTACCTATTCCGAGAACGTGACCACCACAGATCAGTTGCAGGCGATCAGGGATTATGCATCCAAAGGACACAATCCGATTATTGGACATGGCGGACAGTTTGAGGACGACATGATAAAAGTCAGTGAAGAGTTTCCAGATACGCAGTTCTATGTGATCTGCGGAGGAACAGGAGCGAAACCGAATGTACTGTCTGTGGATAATGCCCCCTGGCAGTATGGGTATGCCTATGGCTGGATGTCGGCCAAGATCACGAAGACTGGTAAGATCGGCTTTATCACAGGGATGGAGGGCGTATCCGTCATGAATAATCTGGTGGGAAGTTGGAGAGATGGAGCGAAGACTGTCAATCCAGAAGTGGAGACATCTGTGGTATATATCAGTGACATGGGAGATGTGGCGAAGGCCAGGGAGGCGGCATTGTCTTTGCAGGCAGCCGGCTGTGATGTGATTATGCATGAGTTGAATGCGGGAATGCAAGGTGTCATAGATGTGTGTAAAGAAAGCGGCATTTGCGTTTTGGGAAGAAGTGAGGCAGATAAGGAGTACGCGCCAGATCAGATTTTAACTTACACGGAATATAACTGGGACACAAAATATGTGGATCTGGTGAAGAGAACCATGAATGGCGATTTGCAGGGTGGAACCTATTTCTATGGTTTCCATACGCCTGAAGGGTCCGGTTTTCAGTTCCATTATGACGAAAATCAGGAGTGGAATCCAAGATTTGTATCCGAAGAACTGCTGGGAGAATTTCAGACGGAGGTCGTGGATATGTTTGTGAAGGAACCTGAGCGCAGCTATACCGTGGAAGATGCGGCGGCAGGGACGAAATAAGATAGAAAATGGAGGAAACCATGAGATTAGAGAATAAAACAGTAATCGTAACCGGGGCAGGAAGCGGTCTTGGAAAGGCAGTGGCTGTGGCGGCAGCCAAGGAAGGCGCAGCGGTGGTCCTGGCGGATATCAATGAAGACGCAATGAATAAGACTGCTCAGGAGATCAGAGAGAACGGGCAGAAGGCTCTTTGCAGCCAGGTGAATGTGTGCAGTCAGGAAAGTATTGGACAGATGCTTACAAAGGCAGTAGACACTTTTGGACAGGTGGACGCTCTGGTGAATTGTGCGGGTATTTTTTCCAGCATTCCGTTTTTAGAGCTGACAGAAGAAGACTGGGATAGAATGCTGGACATCAATCTGAAAGGCTCTTTTCTGTGCTCACAGGCGTTTATTCGTCAGCTTCTGAATCAGAAAACCGGAGGCTCTTTGGTATTTTTAAGTTCCATCAGCGGGTACATAGGATTTACAAAATCTGCTCACTACTGTGCTTCGAAAGGGGCTGTACGTCAGTTAAGCAAAGCGATTGCTCTGGAATTCGGGCCAAGTGGAATCCGTTCGAATGTGGTGGCACCGGGGACGATTGCCACACCGATGAACGATTGGATTATCAAGGACCCCAAAATGCATGCGCAGTCGGTGTCGTCGATTCCTATGGGAAGATTCGGAACTTCCCAGGAGATTGCCTCCGCGATTTTGTTTCTGATTTCTGACGAAGCGGCTTACTGTACAGGAGCAGAGCTGTTGGTGGATGGTGGACAGATCACCCACTGTTAAAATGCATGAAAAAAGACAATCAGGATAAAGGAGATGGAGTTATGAGATTAAAGGGAAAAGTAGCGATCGTGACCGGAGCGGGCAGCGGTCTGGGAAAGACCATTGCCCAGAAGCTGGCGGCAGAAGGAGCAAAAGTAGCTCTGGCAGATATTTCCATGGAAAATGCCCAAAAAGCAGCTGAGGAGATTCAAAAGACAGGAGGTGAGGCTGCGGCGTTTTTGGCAGACATCACCAGTGAAGAGCAGATACAGAAAATGTTTGCAGAAGTGGAAAGAGAGTTCGGAGGTATCGACCTTCTGTACAACAATGCGGGAGTGAGTCCTGTGGGAACTGTGGAGACCACGACTTATCAGGATTTTCAGAAAGTGCTGGCGATTGATTTATACAGTGTGTTTCTGGGGTGTAAGCATGTGATTCCATATCTGAGGAAGAGAGGCGGGGGAGTCATTATCAACACAGCGGGAACCTTTGGAATCAAACCGATTCCCAATAAAGTGGGGTATTCCTGCGCAAAGGCAGGGGTGATCAGCCTGACTAGATCGGTTGCCATTGACATGGCCAAGGACAACATACGCTGCAATGCGATATGTCCAGGATTTGTGGACACACCTTTGAACAAAGATTTTGTGGGTGAGGAGAGGGAAAATTTCCTGAAAACCTATCAGCCTATGGATTTGAAAGTACAGGCGGACGACATCGCCAATATGGCTGTATTTTTGGCATGTGAGGAGGCGCGGGCAGTCACCGGTCAGCCAGTGGTCGTGGACGGTGGAACGGAAGCCTGCCTGTATTATTGAAGATGAGCATGAGAGCAGATGGAAACCGTATTTTATCTAGGCTAGAAGAGCTGTACGAATGTGGAAAGATGCCGGACGGCACCCATTCCAGAGTGGCCTATACGCCACAGGAACGCAGGGGAAGACAGCTTTTCTCAGAATATTTTCGTCAACTGGGAATCACAGTTTTTGAGGATGCCGCAGGAAACCTGATTGCCCGTCTGGAAGGAAACGACCAACAGGCTCCGGCGATTGTCATAGGTTCTCATCTGGACACCGTGCTGGACGGAGGCAGATATGACGGAGTCTACGGCTGTGTGGGTGGACTAGAGATCGTCCAGCTGCTGACGGAACAGAAGAGGAAATTGAACCATCCGCTGGAAATCATAGTTTTTGCAGACGAAGAAGGGATCCGCTTCGGCAATGGAATGTTCGGGAGCAGTGCTTTTTGCAAAGCTTCGCTGAGTGAACTGGATGGACAAGAACGGGACATCTATGGGATGACCAGGGAAGAAGTTTTAAAGACTTGCGGTGTGGATTTGAAAGAGGCGGCTAAGGCAGCCAGGAAAAAAGAGTCAGTCCTATGTACCTTGGAGCTGCATGTGGAACAGGGAGGAAATCTGGACCGCAGAGGCGTTCCCATAGGAGTCGTCACCTCCATCGCGGGGGTGAGGCGCTATGCGGTATCTCTGACAGGAGAGGCGAATCACTCTGGGAGTACCAAGATGGAAGACAGACACGACGCTTTGGTGGCAGCGGCGAAGGTAATCGGTGGATTGCCGGATTTGGTTCGGAAGCTGGGAGAAGAATTTTCAGTGGGAACTGTGGGAAAGATTACAGCTTTGCCCGGGGCAGTCAATGTGATTCCAGGGCGGTGTGAATTTTTATTGGAATTTAGGGATTCCGACGAGGCCGTGATGGAACGGCTGGCCGTGGAATTTCAAAGGCGCTTACAGACTGTTTGCGATGGCGGAGGGCTGCGGATGAAGATGGAGCATCTTTCTTCCCATGTGCCAGGAAAGATGAATCGACAGATTCAAGAAGAAATTGCAAAAGCCAGCGAAAGACAGGGTCTGCCTTATCTGAGGATGCCAAGCGGCGCGTTTCATGATTCACTGTGGCTGACACAGAGATTTCCGTCGGGGATGATCTTTGTTCCCAGTGTGGACGGAATCAGCCATTCTCCCAGAGAGTACACCAAGCAGGAAGATTTGGAGAACGGCGTAAATGTCTTGTTGGAGACCGTTTTGAGTTTAGATGAGAAAGAAGGAATAGAAGATGAACCAGTTTAATTTTACGATGCCAACGAAATTCTATGTTGGCTTTGGACAGGTAAATGTCCTCAGAGAGATTGCAGGAGAGTATGGAAAGAAAGCGCTTTTGTGTGCGGACTCCACGATGGGAGAACTGGGATTTTTGGAGAAAGTAAAAAATCTGCTGAAGGAGGCAGGTGTGGAGGTAGAAGTCATAGACGATGTACAGCCGAATCCCAAAGATGTGGATATCGACCGCCAAGTGGCTTATTTCCTGGAAAAAGGCTGTGACTTCACGGTGGGATTGGGAGGAGGCAGTTCCATGGATACCGCGAAGGCCGTGGCGTTTCTGGCGGCGCAGAACGACGGCTCTGTGAGAGACTATGTGGCAGGCGGGGTGAAATCTGCTCTGGAAGAGGTAAAACAGCCGTATCCGGTGATCTGTATCACAACTACAGCGGGGACTGGTTCAGAGGCGACGAAGTGGTTTGTGGTCACGGACACTGTGAATCATGACAAACCTGGAGTGGGCCACGACCTTTTGATGCCGTCTGTCTCCATCGTAGACCCAGAATTTATGATGTCCCTCCCGGCAAATGTGACCCGTTCCTGTGGGATAGACGTGCTGTTTCATGCGATGGAAGCCTATGTGGCAAAATGTGCCAACGCGTTTACGGATATGGCAGCGCTGGAAGCCCTGAGATTGGTGATGAAATATCTGGGAAGAGCGATTGAAAATGGAAAAGAGGATAGAGAGGCGAGGGAAGGAATGGCCTGGGCCAATACCCTGGGAGGAATCGTGATCGGTGAGGGAAACTCTGGAACTGTGGCGATTCATGCGCTGGGACACAGCATCGGCGGCCAGACCAATGCGCCTCACGGGCTGACAATGTGCCCTCTGGCAGTTCCCTATATCGAGAGAACCTGGAGAGCAGACATGGAGAAATACGCGAACCTCACCAGAGTATTTGGTTATGGAGAGGACACCATGAGTACGGAGGAACTGGCCGCTCTTTGCCCGGAGGCGATGCGAGGGGTACTGAAAAAATTTGGCTGTGATCTGACAATGAAAGATCTGGGTGTGACAGAGGAGATGATCGGGCCGATGACAGATTCGGTATTCCACACCATGGGCGGTGTGCTGAATAACAGCCTGGTGGAATTTACCAGAGAGGATGTCATTGCCCTTTACAAAGATGCAATGTAGAGGTGAGAAAGAGATGGGGGAACTGATCTGTGCAGGCTGGCTCTTAGACGGAACCGGAGAACAGCACAAAGACTGGGGAATTCTGTTTCAAGGCCAGCAGGTGAGGGATGTGGGGCCGGCGACGGAGCTTTTGCAGACATATCCGGATTCCAAGGTGAGAGAGGAACCGGGATGGGTGATCGCACCTGGATATCTGGATGCCCATGACCATGGACGGGCTCTGTCCCCATTTTGGTTCGGGGTGAAGGACTGTCCGCTGGAATTGTGGATTCCCAGGCTCGGTCAGGTGGCAGTTCCAGTTTACGAGGCGGCTCTGTATGACGGAATCCAACTGGCAAAATCGGGGGTGACGACGGTAGTACACTGCCATAACCCTATGAATATCGCCAAGATGAAAGAGGAGCTGTTGGATACAGTCAGAGGCTATTTGGATGCGGGAGTACGGGTGGCTTTGTGCCCGCCGTACACAGATCAGAATAGCTTGATCTATACCGGCAGGGAGGAATTTTCTCAAACTCTGGAACCAGACTGTGCCGAGGTGTTTTCTAGAATGATTCAGGATGAGCCTATGACACTTCAAGAGTATTTCACACTGGTAGAGGAATTGAAGCAGGAGCTGGCAGAGGAGATTCAGCAAAAGAGAGTTGACGTACAGCTTCATCCGGTGGGAGGACAGTGGTGCAGTGACCAGGCCCTATGTGAGATGAGAGACTACGCAAGGAAGCATGGGATGAGAATTCATATGCACCTGTTGGAGACCAAGTATCAGCGTATTTACAGTGAAAAACGCTGGGGAAAGACGATGGTCTCCCATATGGAAGACTTAGGTGTCTTAGGGCCATGGCTGACGATTGCACATGGGATATGGCTGACCGCGAAAGACCGCAGACTGCTAAGAGACAAAAGAGTGAAAACAGTCACGAATCCTTCTTCAAATCTGAGGCTGGGGAGCGGAATATTTCCGCTGCGTGAAATGCTAGACGAGAGGATTCCCTGCGCCGTGGGGTTGGATGGGTGTAGCTTGGACGATGACCAGGATTATGGGAGGGAGTTACGCCTGGCCCTCCACAATCCAGCGATTCCAGGGATAAGAGGACAGATCACCCCCAGAGAAATTTGGAACATGGCTTACCAAGCAGGGGTACAGGCCGTGGGATCTGGGCTTTCACCGGGGAGGCTTCAAAAAGGTGATCTAGCGGATTTCATCTGCTTCGATGGGAAAGTTCTAGACGGGCCTTATGCAAGTGAATCACTGACCTGGGAAGAAAAGATCCTACAAAGGAGCAGCAGGATGTCTGTGGCAGCCGTGTACTGCGGCGGAAAACTGATTGTGGAGAGAGGAAAATCGTGTTCCGGAAAAGAAGATCAGGCAGCGAAGAGAGTGGGGCAGTTTGCCCAGGAAAAGGCAAAACAGGGTCAGCCAGCCAATGAGAAGCTGATTCATAAGATTGCTCGGTTTTATACGGAATGGGAAGAGGAACAGGAGCGTTAAGGAGGAGGTAAGATGATTCGGATTGCTATTATATCACCGATTTTAGCACCGGAGGATGACTATCGGAGCAAGTATCGGCTGAGAGATTGTACCGGTATTCCGGCAGAGTTTGAATTTTCGTATATCAAGAAAGGGCCTAGATTTATTCTGAATGCCTATGACGATGCGCTGGCTGCGCCAGCTTTGCTTCGAAAGGTCCTGGAATATGAAAAAAGAGGGTTTGACGCAGTCGTGATTAATTGCAGCGCAGACACTGCCTTGAGGGCCTGCCGAGAGGCAGTTCGCATTCCGGTGATCGGTCCGACGGAAAGTACAATGCTCTATGCTATGCAGCTTGTAGAACAGTTCTGTGTGCTGACTTTTACCAAAAAGATCAACAACCGCTTTCATAGGATAGCCAGGGAATTGGGGATAGAAGAACGGCTGTGTGAGGTGAGCTCTGTGGAGATAGATTTCTCGGAGATTAGCAACGGGGAAGAAAGAGTGGTAAATGCCCTTTACCGAGAGATTCAGGAGCTTTATGAGCGGACAGGCTGTGACGGATACATTCTGGGATGTACGGATTTTGAAGACCTGGCACCTCAACTAAATGAGAAATTAAGGGAAAACGGGATGGATGTGGTGATTTTTAAACCATTTGAGATTTCTGCGTATCAGGCGTATATGACAGTTGCCATGGGACTGCGCCAGGGGACAGACAGCTATCCAAGATCTCAGATTCAGATCTGAGTTTCGGAAAGTACATCATATAGAGAAGGAGTGGATAAAAATGATATATGACTTGATTGTAAAAAATGCTAAGATTGTCAGCCCTGACAGCATCACAGACGGCTGCGTTTTCGTGAAGGATGGGAAGATTGCCGCAGTAGGTGAGAGCGCAGAAGGGGCAAAAGCCCAAAAGATCGTCGATGCAGGCGGAAAATATGTACTGCCTGGAGGTGTGGATGTGCATGTACATTTTCGGGACCCGGGCCTAACTTACAAGGAAGATTTCAGCACGGGTTCCATGGCGGCAGCTGCGGGAGGAATCACGACCGTCTTTGACATGCCCAATGTGCAGCCTCCTACGTTGAGTGTGGAAAATTTTCAGATTAAGAAAAAAATCGCGGAAGAAAAATCCTATGTAAATTATGGAATTTATGCGTATCTGGTCAATAACTTAGATCAGATTGATGGATTGATTGACGCAGGAGTGTGCGGGTTTAAATGGGATTTAAGCACCTTTGACTGGGAACTACCGGAAGGTTACTATCTTCCGGACAACAATGAGGCGGCAGATATTTTCCGAGCAATCGCAAAGCACGATTATGTAGTGACTGTCCATGCAGAGGATATGGAATTAGTGAAAAACTATACGGAGCATCTGAAGGAAGAGGGAAGAGATGAGAAAGACTTCTATTCCCACGTGGAAGCAAGGCCGGATATCGTAGAACTTTCGGCCCTGTACCGTACATTTGTGCTCTCAGAGGTGTCCGGATGTAGAGTACATATCACCCATCTGACTTCGAAACGGGGCTTGGAACTCATCAAAGAATTCCAGAGAAAGGGAACACCGGTGACTTCTGACGTGGGTCCTGCCTGGTTTACTTTCAGTGCAGAGGACTATGAGAAATTTGGCGGCGGAATCCGAGTGATTCCAGCCATCCGTTACCGGAAAGATTCGGATGCTTTGTGGAAAGGACTGGCCAGTGGAGACATCGAGGTTTTGGCCACGGACCATGCACCCCACTCCAATGATGAGAAGTTTAACCGTACCTGGTGGGATACGCTGCCTGGAACTATTGGAGTTCAGACCAGTCTGCCGATTCTTCTGGACCGTGTAAATAAAGGTGAGATCACCATCAACCGGGTCGTTGATTGCATGGCAGCCCAGCCATCGAAGATCTTTGGTTTGTATCCCAGAAAAGGGTGTATCCAGCCAGGAGCAGATGCCGACTTGACGATTGTGGACATGGAAAAAGAGTGGACAGTGACTCATGAGGAAATGTACAGCAAGACAAAGTACACTCCTTACGATGGATTCCAGTTAAAAGGGAAACCAGTGATGACCATTGTCATGGGCTCTATTGTCATGGAAGACGGCAAGATTGTAGGAAAACCAGGACATGGAAGGATGGTAAATCCAAAACAGGAATGGTAATGCGAGGAGGCAGGTTATGATTATAGATCACCACAACCACATCTGGGAAGGCGAGTCTACAGGGGGCTTTCTGGATGAGGGAATGAGTGTAAAGAGGATTCTAAAGGAAATGGACCAAGCCGGAGTGGATGTGGCTGGCGTATGTACAGTAGCCCAGTCCATAGACAATGACTATGTGGTGAATGCGTGTCGGGAACATCCAGACCGTTTCTTTGGCTTTTGTATGGTAAATCCCAGGGATGGACAGGCTGTATCCACACTGCGCCATTATCTAGATCAGGGACTTCGGGGGCTGAAGCTGCATCCCCGGCTGCACGGCTACCAGTTAGGCGATCATGAATTGATGGACCCTCTGATGGAGGTATGTCGGGAGTATCAGGTACCAGTATTTTCCCATGGGGGCTCTGAGGAGAATGACCACCCGTTTTACTTTGAAGAGCTGGCGAGAGCTTTTCCTGAGGTGACAGTGATTTTGGGGCATATGTGTGCGCTTAATTACTGTGATGATGCGATCACGGTTGCGGCACGGAATTCCAATATTTATCTGGACACTTCTACGGCGGAATTGTTCAGTGTAAAAGCGGCGATTAAAAAAGTAGGGGCAGACAGAATTGTCATGAGTACAGACTGGCCAGGCAATGATTTTCGGATGGAACTTTTGAAGATCGAGATTGCATCGGAGGGAAACCAAGAGGTTTATCAGAAGATTGCCGGTGAAAATATGCGAAAGATTATGAATTTGTGAGAGAGAGGAGAACAGGAATGAAACAGAATTTAATTGTAATGCTGACGTTTAATGATGAAACCGTAAAGAATGCCAAGGAGTGTTTTCTGGCATGCAAAGATCTGCCAGTAAAGGACTGGGGATTTAAAGACATCGGCCTTCCTAGAGATGAGATGGTGGATCTAGTAAAGACTATGAAAGCAGAGGGAAAGGTGACGAACCTAGAGATCGTATCTTTATCGGAGGAGGAAGGCCTCGCTGGAGCTAAGATCGCTGTGGAGGCAGGCTTCGATGTGCTGATGGGGACGGTCTACTATGATTCCATTCGGGATTATCTGAAAGGAACCGGTGTGAAGTACTATCCTTTCTGCGGAAAAGTCTACGGTCATCCTTCCATTTTGGACGGAACGATCGAGGAGGTCACGGCTCATGCAAGAGAGCTGGAAGCGAAAGGCGTAGATGGAATTGATCTGCTGTCTTACCGTTATACCGGAGATGCCGTGACGTTATTGGGAGAGGTCGTGAAGGCTGTGAACATTCCGGTTGTCTCAGCGGGCAGCATTGATACTTATGAGAGAATCATGGAAGTCGTAGGTACCGGAGCAGATGGGATGACCATGGGTTCCGCACTGTTTGCCCAGAAGTTTAAAAAGGATGGAAGCTTCCGTGAAAATTTGGAATTGGTTTGCGATTACATGGCAAAACATTAATTAGGAGGATGAGAGTATGGATTTATCAATGAAAAACCCAGGAATGAAATTGATAGAAGGAAATCATTTGAGCATTACCCGTGCGACAGTCGCACCGTTTTCCGCGAATCTGCTGCCGAAAGCCTTTGTACTGGACAGCTTTTTCCCGGAATGGGAAAACACGAAGGTATACGTGTATGCGACGCCTGAGATTGGGGCGAAGTTTATTGAGTGTAAATTAGCCATTGAGAAAGATGGTGGCAGCAAAGAACGGATTTTGAATGGATATGAGAACTTTTTGTATATTATCCGCGGGCAAGTGGAAGTTATCATTTCCGGAAAGACATATTCCATGGAGAAAGAAGGATATTTCTGGCTGCCGCCGATGGTAGACTTTGAGATCAAAAATAAAAAGGAGGAGACAGCGGAGATTCTCTGGGTACGTAAAAAGTATCAGGAAACGAAATTTTTCTCTGTGCCGGACCCGATTATTTCCAGCGTACTGGATATCACGCCGATTCACAGTCCGGCGGAAGAAGAACAGCAGTGTGTTCCTTTTGAGAAAAACAGAGGTTTTGATATGGCTATGAATATGCTGACGTTCTACCCAGGTGTTACCTTCCCATTTACGGAGACCCATGTGTTTGAACATGGTGGATACTTCCTGGACGGAAGAGGAAATTTCTGGATTAATGGAATCAATTACGAGGTTCACGAGGATGACTTCTGTTATATGGCGCCTTATGCACCTCACTATGTGGTTGCTTACGGGCCAGAACCTCTGAGATATTTGCTTTACAAACCTGTGAACCGGGATTTCAGTTTAGAGTAAGGGGTTATCCCATTGGAGGAGCTTATGAGACAGGATATCTATCTGATTGCGGTGGACCAAGGGTCTTCCGGAACCATGAGTGCGCTGTTTGATGGGGATTTAAGACAGGTGGACTGTGTGGATATTCCGGTGTCTGTCGCTACACCAAGATACGGCTGGGTAGAGCAGGACCCGTGGGAGCTGCTGAATTCTGTCCGGGACGGTGCCAAACGGCTGATGGAAAGAAATCCAGAATGTCTAGAAGGTTTGGCAGGAATCGGACTCGCGAATCAGGGAGAGTCCTTTCTGCTCTGGGATACGCAGACCGGGGAACCTGTCACTCCTGTAATAAGCTGGCAAGACAGTCGGAGTGAGAACTACTGCGCTCAGCTAAAACAGGAGGGGAGAGGGCGATGGTTCCATGAGAGGACAGGTCTGCATCTGTCCAGTGAATGGCCAGCGTTGAAAGTGCGAGAGCTGCGCAGATCAGATGAAAAGTTAGATTTGCGGTGCAGAAGCGGTAGAATCGCTTTTGGCCAGTTGGACGCTTGGTTTTTGTATGTTTTGACTGGGCACAGGAGGTTTGCCTCGGACCATGGAACTGCCTGCCGGACTGGATTCTATAATCTAAGACAGGGAAAATGGGATGAAGAGCTGATCGAATTCTTTTGCGGGGATTCTTTGATCTTTCCGGAATTGACAGACAATGTCTGCCGGATAGAAGGGCTGGATTTGGGAATTGGCAAAGAAATTCCCTGGATTGCCGGCGGTCTGGATCAGTCGGTGACATTGATTGGCCAGGGATGTACGCAGCCGGCAGATGCAAAGGTGACTTACGGTACCTGCTGTGCCTGTTGGATGAATCTGGGTTCCAAGCTTGTACTGGATGAAAACCTGACGACGAGTATAGCCTGGAAAATCGGGGAGGAATACACCTACGGGCTGGCAGCGGAAGGAGGAGCTTCCGGCAGTATTGTCACTTGGCTTCTCAGAAATTTCTCCACAGATTGGAGGCTGGAAGATCTCTCACAGATCGCCAGAAGCTATGACGATCAGGAGTCTCTGCTTTTTGTCCCTGCATTTGGAGGTTTGTCAGCGCCATATTGGAAGGAAGCAAAGGGGACGCTGTTTGGAATCACAGCAGGTACCCGGCCGGAACATATATTAAGGGCTGGATTGGATGCGGTGGCCTACACGGTTCGAGATATTTTGGACTGTATGCCTCTGATCAAGAAATTTGTTTTGGATGGAGGAATGTCAGCCAACGAGTATCTAGTTCAAAAACAGGCAAATGTTTTGCAGCGACCGGTGGAGAAATCTCTGGAAAAAGAAGGTACTTTGCTGGGAATTGCCCATCTGTGCACCAGAAGCCTGGGAGTGAGAGCGGGAATAGGAGAAGAGACAAAAGCTGAGATTGTATTTCCGGAGGCAGATGGTCAGGATGGTTATAGGAAGTGGAAACAGGCGGTAAAGACCGTGATTACATATTATAATGGAAGAGGTGTCATAGATGGATAAAAGAAAAAAAACGTCCCAAATGCAGGAACGGGCAATGAAGACGATGCCGTTGGGTGTGAATTCCAACGGACGTTACTGGGGAAAGAAAGTGACTCCATATTTCCAGAGAGGCAAAGGGGCCTATGTCTGGGATGTGGATGGAAATCAGTATATCGACTATCGACTGGCTTTTGGACCGGTAATTTTGGGATATGCCTACGATGAGGTGGACGAGAAGGTAATCAGCGCGATTCGGGATGGAGTGACGCCAGGAATTACGTCTCAATTGGAATTAGAGGCGGCCGAGAAGATTGTGGAGCTTTGTCCAGCTACAGAGAAGGTGCGCCTGGTAAACGGTGGTTCGGATGCCACGCAACATGCTCTGCGGGTGGCACGGGCCTACACAGGAAAAGAGAAGATCATTAAATTCGAAGGGGGCTACCATGGTTCTTATGACTATGTACTGTTCTCTACTTACGCACCGCCATCCACCTATGGGAATTCCAGAAGTCCTATCACAGTCCCGGCCAGCTCTGGAATTCCGTCAGCTTTGGGAGATTTGATCATTACGCTTCCATTTAACAATCTGGAAATTTTGGAGGCGACGTTGAAACGCTGCGGAAATGAGGTGGCGGCAATTATCACGGAGCCGATGCTGGGCAATTTCGGCTGCGCGGACCCGCTTCCAGGATTTATGGACGGCGTGCGTAGACTCTGTGATGAATATGGAATTGTCTGGATACTGGATGAGGTGAAGACAGGATTTCGAATTGCGAAGGGTGGAGCACAGGAGAAATATGGCTATCAGCCAGACATTACCACCTACGCAAAAGCATTGGGGAACGGTTATCCTGTGGCAGCTTACGGAGGTAAGGCCAAGATCATGGATATCGTAGGGCAAGGTGTGACCCAAGGGGGTACCTACGCCGGAAACGCGGTGGCAGCCGCAGCGGCTAAGGCCACATTGGAAATTATGAGTACGCAGAATGTCCACGGGTACATTGACGCTATGGGAAGCAGACTTCAAAATGGGCTGCGGGCGATCTTTAAAAAAGCTGGAATTCCGTGCCTTCTCAGCTCTATGCCTGCAATTTTCTCAGTTAGCTTTGGGATTGAGAGTAATCTGGATGCCAGAGAGTGGGCAAAAGCAGATGCTTCCATATATAAGAAGATTGCAGCGAGAGCTTTTGAGAAGGGAATTCTCATCGACGAGGACCCGAGAGAACCATTCTGTATGTCTTATTCCCATACAGAAAAAGACATCGACGATACGCTGGAAATTTTTGATGAGATTGTGAGAACTTTATAAAGTGAAAAAACTGTCATGGAAAAGAGCGAGGGAGGAAGGAAAATGGATGCAATGCAGGCAATTTTGACAAGAAAGAGTGTCCGCAGCTATACAGGACAGAAGGTGACAGATCAGCAGGTTCAGCAGATTATTGAGGCTGGCATGAGAGCGCCTTCAGGTCTGGCAAATGAACCCTGGAGATTTGCGATTGTACGTGACCCTCAGGTGAAGGGAAATATCGCGCAACTTACAAAACACACCAAAGTTCTGGAAGGTGCGGATGTCTTGATCTGTCTGTTTATGGACAACGAGGTAGGATACGATCTGGTGAAGGATTCCAACACCATCGGTGCGTGCGCAGAGAACATGTTATTGGCTGCACATGCCATGGGGCTGGGGGCCGTATGGATTGCAGAGATTCGCAAAAATAAAGATCGGGTGGCTGAGGAATGTGGAGTAGACCCAGAGAGATACGATATGATGGTCGTGATACCTGTGGGTTACAGCGCCGAATCGGCAGACCCTACACCGAGAAAACGGACTTTGGATGAAGTAATTATTGGAAGAAAATAGGACAAGAGCAGGTATAAGTGTATGAAAATAAGAAAAATTGGAATTATTGGAGGAGGAGTCGCTGGTACAGCGCTAGGTTATTATCTCAGCCTCTATGAGAATGCGGAAATCACAATTTTTGAGAAAGATAGAATTGGATGTGGTTCTACTGCAAAATCAGCGGGGACGGTCTGCCTGTTTGACGACTCTTTGAGCAACCGTTACTGGGACGTGCGGCTGTATGGCTTTGAGACTTATCGGAAGATGGAAGAGGAGGAGAAGGGCTCCGCAGGTTTTGACCAAACTGGAACTTTGGTGGTGGCTACTAACGAGGAAGTGGAGCAGGTGATACGAACCGGTATTGCTCTGGCAAAAGCAGCCGGCTATCAGGGAGAGTATATCACGGATAAAGCGCGGATTCAGCAGATTCTCCCGGATATCGACACAGAACATATTCTCGGAGCAGGCTACACCAAAGATGACGGCTACTTTGACGGGACGATGATTTCGAATACTTATGCCCGGAAATTAAAAGAGAATGGCGGCAAAATTCTGACCATGACGAAGGTGATTGAGCTGTTGAAAGAGAACGGCAAGGTCATAGGCTTAAAGACAGAGGATGGGACTTCCTATGCGTTTGATTATGTGGTGGATTGTACAGGTCCGTGGAGCCGCATAACAGGGAATATGGCAGGAATTGACGTGCCGGTATGGCATACGAAGGCGGAAGCGTTTTTCCTGAGTCCTCCTGGTAAAAAACTGGACTATGTTTTTCCAGTACTGAAATACCCGGCTTTTTACGCTCTGCGTGCAGGTGATAACATTTTTATCTGTAAATCCCATCTGTCCATGGATTTAAACAATCCGATGCATGCGGGCAACTGGAATCCAGACGAGATTCCGGCGACAGGAGGAACCGACGAGTATTTTATCGAGTTCTTATTTGAACAGTTAGAGACAACAGTTCCTGGAATTTTGGACAGCGGTCTGGTGTCCTCCTGGCTGTCTTATCGGGCAGAGACGAAGGATTTCCTGCCAATTCTGGGAGAGACTCCAGTGGAGGGATATCTGGTGGCTTCCGGTTACGGTGGAAATGGAATCATTGAGGCACCGGCAGCCAGCAGGGACTTGGCGAAATACATCATGACAGGGGAGAAGACGCCTCTGTTGGAGGATTGGGCGTTCATGCGTCTGGTGGAACGTGCATAAAGGCCGAAGGGCAAAGGGAGGCAAAGATGAAACTTGCTGTATGTATCAAACAAGTGCCGTCTTCCAGTGAGGTATCGGTGGATCCAGTGACTCATAACCTGATTCGGGAGAAATCAGGGACGATGATGAATCCATCGGATCTCAATGCCTTGGAGATGGCCTTGGGTATAAAAGAAGAAAATCAGGGCGTCTGTGAGACTGCCGCAATTACCATGGGGCCGCCTGGAGCTCAGGAAGAGCTTCGCACAGCAATGGCCATGGGGATTGACAGGGGCTGCCTGCTCACGGACCGGTGTCTGGCAGGGGGAGATACGATTGCCACTGCCAGAGCTTTGGCAAAGGGGCTGAGCAGACTGGGAACCTATGACTTGATTTTAGCGGGTGCGGAATCTTCGGATGGGGCGACGGGACAGGTCGGACCGATGTTGGCAGAGGCCATGGGGCTTCCTCATGTTTCCTCTGTTCAGCGGATAGAGAAGGTGAGTGAGGGAGAGATACAGGTGCTGAAGAAATTTCATCAATCTGCGGTGCGTCTGCGTGTAAAACTGCCGGCAGTGGTCACAGTCGTATATGGATGCAACGATCCTCGCCTTCCCACTCTGCGCTCTAAGATGGCTGCTAAGAAGAAGGAAATTGTTGTCTATACCAACGAAGAATTGCAGATTCCAAAAGAGCTGGCTGGCCTGCAAGGGTCTCCCACAATGGTGACGGAGTCTTTTCTGCCGGAACGCGTTCAGACGGAGAATTTTCTGACAGGAAATGCCAGAGAAATCGCACAGAAGATTTTGGAATTGGTTGAGAAAGAGAGGGGTAATACATAATGGCGAGTGGAATCTGTGTTTTTGCAGAACATTGGAATCAGGAACTGAGCCCCGCTTTCTTTGAATTGATCACGGCGGCCTGGGAGCTGAAGGAAAAAACGCAGGAACCGATACAAGTACTTTTGGCCGCGGCACAGCCAGAGACTCTGATGACTCAAATGAAAGGACTGCCGATTGACGCGATCTATGCGGTAAAGCTTCCCAGGGAAATCTGTTTTCAGGAGGAGCGTTTGGCCAGGGTTTATAGTGAGATGCTGAAGGAGATTTCTCCTAGTGTGTTATTAGTGCCTGCCAGTGACCAAGGGAGATCGATTTTCCCCAGGGTAGCGTATCGGCTGGGAGCTGGGATGACTGCGGACTGTACGGAGCTGGAAATTAGAAAAAGGGAAGATGGTTCCCATGGACTGCGTCAGATCAAGCCTTCCTTCGAGGCGAATGTCAAAGTGTGCATTGAGTGTAAAACAGGGATTTATCCTCAGATCGCGACACTGAGGGAAGGGGTTTGCGAGGCATGGCAGTTGGACGGCAAGGAAAGAGATATCCCAGTGATCTGGATGGACGGCAGTCTCGAGGAAGAGGTTTTGGTGGAGCTGCTGGAAGTACTGCCTCCAGCTGCGGAGGCTGGAAGTTTGCAAGCAGCCGACGTGGTGGTTGTGGGCGGAAGAGGAGCACTGGAGAAGGATAATTTTCAATTGCTGCGAAAGCTGGCAGGCCAGTTGGGAGCAGCAGTGGGCGGAACCCGCCCGGTCATGGATATGGGAGAGGTTCCTTTTGAGAATCAGATTGGCCAGACGGGCTGCACGATTCGTCCAAAGATCTGTCTGTCTTTTGGGGTCTCCGGGGCAGTGCAGCACACAGAAGGAATCAAGAATACAGCTTTGTATATTGCTGTGAATACTGCTGAGGACGCACCGATTTTCCAGGTGGCGGATTACGCAGTGAACGCAGATATGAGACCTATTTTGGAAGAATTGCTGACTCTTTTGAAAGAACGGCAGGATTAAGATAAGAGGGAAGGAGTGAGAGGAAGATGGAACGTACGTTTGATTTGATTGTGCTAGGAGCTGGGCCGGGAGGTTATGTGGCGGCAATCCGAGGAGCGCAGCTAGGGATGAAAGTGGCGGTTCTAGAGAAAAAACATGTGGGCGGAGTCTGCCTGAATATCGGATGTATCCCGTCCAAAAATCTGATTTCCAGCGCGGCTTTGGTGAGTGGAGCCGGGAAGTTGGCAGGTTTTGGAGTTCGGACGGACTTCACAGGCTTTGACTATGGCAGTGTACATGCTCAGTCTAGGATGGCAGCTGAGACTTTGTCAAAGGGAATCCGTTATCTGCTGGACAAAAACGGTGTGACTTTGGTGGAAGAGGCTGGAAGGATTACCGGGCCGAGAGAAGTTACGACAGCTTCAGGCGAGAAACTGAGTGCTCAGAATATTATTGTTGCCACAGGTTCCAGGCCGAGACAGATACCAGGATTGGAAGCAGACGGCGAACAGATTTTTTCCTCGGACGATATGCTGTTGTGCAAAGAGTTGCCGAAGAGCATCTGCATCATTGGCGGCGGAGCGATAGGCTGTGAGTTCGCCTATATTTTAAACTCTTTTGGGGCATCGGTATCCTTAGTGGAGATGACGGAACATTTGCTGCCGAATGAGGATGCGGAGGTGGCGAAAGCTTTGGCCATGGCATTTAAAAAGAAAAAAATCAGCGTGCACCTGAAATCAAAAGCTGAGATTGTCCGGAAAGACGACCAGGGTGTGACAGTGAAAATTACAGATGTAAAAGGAAAAGCCAAGGAAACCACAGTGGAAAAAGTCCTGGTGGTGACAGGAAGAGTACCGAATACAGAGGATCTGGGATTGGAAGAAGTCGGAGTGGAACTGGAAAAAGGCTTTGTGAAAGTCAACGAATATTATCAGACTAACGTACCTTCCATATATGGAATTGGGGATGTTGTGCCGACGCCTATGCTCGCCCATGTTGCCTCGAAAGAAGGGGAATTGGCGGTGGAGTATATCGCCGGAAAGTCAGGTACGGAGGCTCCTTTTGTGCCTTATATTCCAGGGTGTGTGTACTGCGAACCCCAGGTGGCCGGTTTTGGTGTCACGGAGGAAAGCGCCTTGGCTCAGGATTCTGAGGCGAAGGTTTTCAAATTTCCGTTTAAGGGAGCAGGAAAGGCAGTTGCCATTGGTAAGAGTGAGGGATTTGTCAAGATTATCACGGATCGGGACGGGCAGATTGTCGGCGCACATATCATAGGAGCAGACGCGACAGAGCTGATTCATGAGCTGGTTCTGGCTGCCTGGAAGAAGATTCCTGTTCAAGAAGTGGCGAAGATGGTGCACGCGCACCCAACGCTCTCTGAGGCAGTGATGGAATGTTGTAGAGGATATGAAGATTGGATGATTCATATCTGAGCGGGAAGAAAATGTTAGGATGAGAGGTAGAACTGGATGGAAACACTGTATGTGTCCGATTTGGATGGGACTTTACTTAACAAGAAGAAAGAAATCACGTCGAAAACCGCTGAAATTTTGAATCGGTGTATTCGCGAAGGTATGAAGTTCTCTGTGGCGACGGCCCGTATGCCTTATGGCTGTGATTACAGATTGCAAGATCTTGCCATGACGACACCGGGGATTTTGACGAATGGAGTCTTCCTCTATGATTTTAACCAGCAAAGGTATTTGGATGTCCAGGCAATGGAGCCAGAGGTAGTAAAAAATGCGCTAAAAATTTTTAGAAGGTTTGGAATTTCTTGTTTCCTCTATTTATATAAGAAAGAACAGCTCAGCCTTTACTACGAAGATCAGAAGATGGAATCTCAGGTTCAGTATTACAGCGAACGGGCGTTGGAAAGCTGCAGCGAAGTAAAAAGAGTGGATGACTTATTTGAAATTTTGCAGGAAGGGAAAGTGGTTTATCTGGCAGTGACAGACTGCCAGGAGACTTTAAGTCCTGTCTTGGAGGAGCTGGGACAGGTTTCCGGACTTAGATATGCCTATTACCTGAATATCTATAATGGCCTTTACTGTCTAGAGGTGTTCAGCGACCAGGCCAGCAAAAAAGAGGCTCTGTTAAAGCTAAAAGAGATGACAGGTTGCGACCAGGTGGTGGTTTTTGGAGATAATCTCAATGATCTTCCGATGATTGAAATTGCTGACAGAAGCTATGCTCCGGCCAATGCCTTGGAGGAAATCAAAGGGCGCGTGACCGGAGTGCTGGATGACTGTGACCATGACGGTGTGGCAAAATTTTTGGAGAGAGAGTGGAAAAATAAGTAAGGAATAAAGTGGGCAAGCCAACTTCAACTCCCCCATCCCTTCAATCTTTGAGGGCGCAGCTCACTTTGAGCGCCGCCGCAACACCGCCTTGCGGTGAAATTCCTCATTGCGGCGTGCGCATCTTTAGAGGAGCGTTTGTGTAATAGGAGAGGACTTTCATGCATTAGCGTGATAAGGTCTTTCCTATTACACGAAAAAGAATCCTGCGGTGCAGGATTCTCCGTCTGAGGCGAGACTGGAACATCCAGTCTCGTCTTAGTTTTAGCCTAACTTTTTTTCTGCCTTCTGGGAAAATCTTGCGTTGTCCACGATGAACCTCTCATGAGTTCCCTCGCCTACGACGCCGGCGGCATCCCGGGCGGTCAGACGGAAGGTCAGCTTTCGTCCATCCACTTGGATAAGCTCGCTCTCGCAGGTGACGGTCATGCCTACCGGAGTCGGGGCGTTGTGGTGAATATCCAGGTAACTGCCGACGGTACCGTTTCCCTCTTCCAGGTAGGGAGCGACGCTCTTCCAGGCAGTCAGCTCCATCAAGGCGATCATGGCCGGGGTGGCAAAGACATCCAAGGTGCCGCTTCCCATGGTTTTTGCGGTGTTGGCTTCTGTCACCAGTACTTCCTGAGTTCCTTTGATTCCAGCTTTTAACATAGAGAATCCTCCTGTAAGTAATTCATTTTCTGTGCTCTCATCATACACAAAGCATGATGGCAAGTCAACAGTATTGCCTGTGACATTTTGGTTATACACGGGCTTCTAGTGCAGCGGGAAAATTTTAGTTGACGAAACAGGGGTGTAGGTATAAGATACATTTTAACATGAAAACTAAAAATAGAGAGGTATGTGGATGAGAGAAAAGTTTTTACATTTTATGCAGGGGAGATACGGGGCGGACCAGTTGTACAGGGTCATGCTGATTGGAGGAGCGGTTCTCGTCATTCTATCAAACTTTATTTTTGAGGTGTTTTTTCTGTTGCTGGGTTGGATTTTAGTGGTTCTTGCGTTTGTGAGAGCTTTTTCAAAGGATTATAGCCGCAGATATGCAGAAAACCAGAAATTTTTGGAATTGACCGGGAAGATCAGAAAGGTTTTCGGGAAACAAAGGTATGTGATGGAACAGAGAAAGGATTATCATATCTATACCTGCCCTCAGTGTAGACAGAAAATTCGAATGCCGCGAGGCAAGGGAAAGGTGGAAATTTCCTGTCCGAAATGTCACACGAAGTTTATTAAAAAAAGTTAGTATGAAACCTGCCGCTGGTGGAAAATGGCGGGAAGAGAGAAGGGATGTAATTATTGAAGAATGAGTTGTTGACGATTGGGCCATTTACCGTGTATGGATACGGTCTGATGATAGGGATTGGAGTGATAGCAGCATATCTCACAGCAGAGATGCGGGCGAAAAAACAGGGACTGGACAATGGAGAACGGGTATTTTCCCTAGTGATCTGGTGTGTGATTGGCGGGATTCTGGGAGCCAAGCTTTTGTATTTGATTACACAGTATCGGGAAATTCTGGCGGACCCCGCGGAGATCTTCCGGGATTTTGCGGACGGTTTTGTGGTCTACGGAGGAATATTCGGCGGGATTTTGGCAGGCTGGCTGTACTGCCGGGTGCTGAAGTTGCCGTTTTTGAAATACTTTGATTTGGTAATGCCGTCCATAGCGCTGGCGCAGGGCTTTGGGAGAATCGGATGCTTTTTGGCAGGCTGCTGTTACGGGCAGCCCACGAACAGTTGCATCGGAATCACGTTTACAGATTCTGCCTATGCGCCTAATGGGGTTGCGCTGATTCCAACACAGCTGATTTCCAGCGCGCTGGATTTTCTGCATTTTGGACTGCTGCTGTTTTTGGCGCGAAAATGTAAGGCGGACGGACAGGTAGCTGGTTTTTATCTGGTCTTCTACAGCGCGGGCCGCTTTGTACTGGAATTTTTTAGAGGAGATCTGGTGAGGGGAAGCGTGGGAGCGCTTTCCACCTCGCAGTTTATCTCAATTTTTACATTTTTTGCGGGAATTATCATGGTGGTCTGCCTGGGCAGACGCCGCGCTATTTCAGCAGAGGATGAATCCCATTGAGCAGCAGAACATCTGCTAGAGAGGCTATCTCTTCGGCAGATTCCTGGAAGCCGCCTCTAAGCCAGGCTTCCATCAGGCCGATACAACCGGCGGCGGTGTAGGCGAAGAAATATTCGAATTTGTCAGGGGCCATGCCGCGGTCTTCCCAGGAATGGCGGACTCTGGTTTTTACGAGTTCTTTCAGACGATTGATAAAAGTTAAATCGCCGTGTGGGCCCATAAAGGCACGCACGGTTTTTTCATTGTTTGCCAGAAAGGTGAAGACGTTCGTCAGTACGGTTAACGTGGTGGTGGAGTCATCGCCGGAGGCATTTTCGTGAAAAAGTTCGTCGAACTGTTGAAACAGTTCATCCTCCACCTGGTTTACCATGTCAAAGATGTCTCTGTAGTGAAGATAAAAGGTGCCTCTGTTTAGATCTACCAGGTCTGTTAACTCCCGTACAGAGATGTGATTGACGTCTTTTTCTTCCATAAGCTGAGTCAGTCCTTTTAAAAGAAGGGCTTTTGTTTTGCGCACGCGGCGGTCTATCTTAGTGTTTTCCATAGCAATAATTTCCTTTTCTGAGATTACAGTTGTTTTTTTAATCTTAACTGATCGGGAATAAAAAATCAACAAGAGTCTATTAATTAACATGATTTCACGTAATAGTTCATCCATACCGTGCGAGGTAGCATAAAACATAAGTGCATATTTTTGCGAGCAGATATCTGTACGAGTTGAACTGTTACAAGCCAATATATCTATCTGTGATTGTTTATATATTAACATTTTGGGGGAATTAGGCATCCGTGCAGCAAAGGTGAAGGTCCAAGTGACGAATCTGTTACATAGTATAGAAGAAAATAGCATAAATTATTGAAAAAAGAAACTGTGGGAGTGAGTGATGACGCTGAGTGCGATGGATTATATATCACCTGCTTTGGATGAAAGCTATGCGGATTTTATCGTACGGCATGACCAAAATGTAGGAGAAATTTTTTCGGATTTTTCGGAAGACTATATTCAAAGGATTGATGGGACTTATGCGGTCTTGTATACGCCGTTGTCGGAGCTCAATGGTCTTGGAGTGGATAGCTATACCTACAACACCATTCCCAATTGTTTTACCTATATGGACAGCCAGGCTTTGGCAGCCTCTAGGATTACGAACCTTCAAAATCATCCGTATCTTAATCTTCAAGGAAGAAATACTGCAATTGCTGTGATTGATTCGGGGATAGATTACACGCATCCGGCTTTTTTGAGCTATGAGCGTACCAGGATCGCCTATCTATGGGACCAAAGAATCCCGTCTGATAACTCGACCGTTCCCTATGGAAGTGTGTATACAGAGGAACAGATCAATGCAGCGTTACAGTCAGAGGACCCTTGGGAAATAGTGCCTTCTAGGGATGAAAATGGTCATGGAACATTTATGGCGGGAATAGCGGCAGGGACTCCGGAGCCGACGGAGGAGTTTTCAGGGGCTGCACCGGAAGCTACTTTAATTATTGTGAAACTAAAACCTGCTAAAAACTATCTGAGAGAGTTCTATTTTCTTCCAGAAGGGGTGGATTATTATCAGGAAAATGATATTATGTTCGGAATTAGTTTTGCTTTGGAATGTGCCAGGCAGCTTCAGATGCCGCTGGTCATCTGCATAGGGCTTGGAAACAATCAGGGGACTCACCAGGGAAAAAATCCGTTGGCATTGTATATGGACAGCGTGACCAGGAACCCGCAGACAGCTGTCACGGTGGCGGCTGGCAATGAAGGAAACTCCAGGAGGCATTACATGGGAGAAATTCGGCCACAAGAGAGAAACGTGACCGTAGAGATGCGGGTAGGGGAGGAAGAACGAGGCTTTTTTGTGGAGTTTTGGGGGAGCTCGCTGTATCTTTACCGGGTCAGGCTTCAATCTCCGTCGGGTGAAATTCTGGATGTGAGTACGATCAGAGGAACTGGCACGCAGACTTTGTCTTTTGTGTTTGTGGAGACAAAAGTAGAGGTGGGGTATTCGGCTATAGAACTGCAATCTGGGAGTACCCTGATTTTTTTTCGCTTCATAAGTCCTGTGGCGGGAATCTGGCGCTTTTTAGTCTATAGCGAGAGTTTGGACACTGTAGAATTTCATATGTGGCTGCCGGTACATACAACTTTTCGCACAGAAACTTATTTTTTAGAACCGTCTCCTTATAACACAGTGACAAATCCGGGAGATTCGGAGGACTCCATAACGGTGACAGCATATGACAACCGGGACCAAAGTTTGTATCTGGAAGCTAGTAGGGGATATACACCCAATGGAGTGGTGAAGCCAGATTTGGCTGCTCCGGGAGTGCTGCTGACAGGGCCTGGTTCCCAAGGTAGGTATGTGCAGCGTTCGGGTACTAGCGTGGCAGCTGCTCAGACGGCGGGAGCAGTGGCGCTTCTCATGGAGTGGGCGGTGGTCAGGAAAAATGCTCCTTATTTAAACGGGACCAGTGCTAAAAATTATTTGACCAGGGCTGCGGCAAGAGACGAGGGCCTGACTTATCCGAATCCAGATTGGGGATACGGAAGACTGGACTTGTACCGGGTATTTGAGCTTCTAACGTGAGAATGAACTGTACTGGGTTTCTTTTCTATAGCATAAAAAGAGGGCTTCCCCAAGTTATTTCTTGACTTGAGGAAGCCCTTATCCAGACTATTTTCGGTATACGAAAGCAGGCAGACCATCTTTGTCCATGGGAACCTTTACGGTACCCTGTACCAGTGGTTTGGCATAGGTGAGGAATTCTTTTTCTACATCGGAGCCGTTTTGAGAAATCCAGGACAGAGGAACGGTTTTTGTCTGGTTACAGATTCTGTTCACATCTTCCAGTCCGCAGGTCAGTCGGTAAGGGCTGTCGCTCTCACGGACGAAAGAGATCATTTTCCCAGTATTTCCATCTAAAATGGATTTCACACCGAAACGGCCTGCCATGACAGCTTCCTCTTGGTCTGTCTCGGAGATGGTCATGGAGGAACAGCGTTGACACACGTTCAGTTCTACGGAACGAGCTTTTACATTCAGGCGATTCCGCAGCAGATTTTCCAGGTATTTGCCGCAGCCAGACAGCATTTTGTGCCCAAAGGTATCGCAGCCTACATCGCTGTCATACTCACAGATCAGCTTTCCAGAGGCATCGTGGATTCCCTCGGATACACAGACGATGACGCTGGCAGACTTCTGGAAGGAATTTTCTACGTCCTTCAGAAATTTTTCCACATCAAAATCCACTTCTGGCAGGTAAATCAGGAAAGGATTGTCACCTTCGTATCTTCTGGCAAGAGCGCTAGAGGCAGTTAGCCAGCCGGCATCACGGCCCATGATCTCTACGATAGTCACGGCTTTTTTCTCATAGACACTGGCGTCTACTACGATCTCACGGACTGTGGTCGCAACGTAACGTGCAGCGCTGCCGAATCCAGGGGTGTGGTCAGTTAAAATAAGGTCGTTGTCTATTGTCTTGGGTTCTCCTAGCACCAGAATATCGCTGTCAATCTGCTGAGCATAGCGGGAAAGCTTGCTGACGGTGTCCATGGAATCATTGCCGCCGATATAGAAGAAATAGCCGATATTCATCTCTTGAAATTTTTGGAACAGCCGGGGATAGACCGGATCTTTTAAATCTTCTGGAAGTTTGTACCGGCAGGACCCTAAGTAAGCTCCAGGAGTTGTCTTTAAGTATTCTAATTTTTCACCGGGCAGTTCCTTGGCGAAATCTAAAATTGTGTCGTTTAGAAAACCTTCAATTCCATTTACCATTCCATATACGTGCCCAATTTGGTCGCTGTGAGCGAAGCCTTCAGAGACTACCCCGTAGAGACTGCTGTTGATGACAGCAGTAGGGCCGCCTGATTGTCCAACGATTAAATTTTTCATAGCCATTCATATTCTCCCATCGTAATTTAGTACTCACACTATACCATATTTTGGGAGATAAGAAAACTGGAAGTTACTGTGAATGGGATGGACAATAACAGTTAAAAAATTCGCAGGGATGAAGTGCTATATAATTCTTGCGCATTTATATATTTTAAGCTAATATGAAACTAGATCTTACTTTTGGGGTTTGTCAAGCTAATCTGCGAAAGAGATAGGCTTTCAGAAGAAATCATCGCAGTGTCAAATGAGAATTGACCGAGCAAAGCGAGGGGTACTTTTTGAATGAAAGTTCAAGAAGGTGAGGAGATTGATAACTTGGAATGTTGACGTGAGATCTTAAAGATAAGGAAAGGAGTGGTTAAAATGGGAAATTATTTCCAGCCAGAAATCGAATGTGCGTCCCAGGAACAGATTAGAGAATGGCAGGACGAACGTCTGGTAAAACAGGTAAGACACGTATATGACAACGTGGAATACTATCGAAATAAAATGAAGGAAAAAGGTGTGGAGCCCGGAGACATCAAATCCAGGGAAGATTTATATAAGCTTCCCTTTTTGACAAAAGAAGATCTTCGTGCAGCGTATCCCTATGGACTTTTAGCGACGCCTCTGTCTGAGTGTGTGCGTATTCAGTCTACTAGCGGCACGACTGGAAGAAGAGTAGTAGCATTTTATACACAGCATGACCTGGATTTATGGGAGGAATGCTGTGCTAGGGCAATTGTGGCAGCCGGAGGAAGCAAAGAGGATGTTGTGCATGTCTGCTATGGTTATGGACTGTTTACCGGAGGGCCGGGGCTGAACGGAGGTTCTCATAAGGTGGGTTCTTTGACGCTGCCGATGTCTTCAGGGAACACAGACCGTCAGATTCAGTTTATGACAGATTTAGGCTCCACCATTTTGTGCTGTACACCGTCTTATGCTGCCTACCTGGCTGAGAGCATCATCGAGCGTGGTGTGAAAGACCAAATTAAGTTAAAAGCTGGAATTTTTGGAGCTGAGGCATGGACAGAGGAGATGCGGCACGATATTGAGGAAAAGCTGGGAATCAAGGCATATGACATTTATGGCCTGACGGAGATTTCAGGGCCGGGAGTCTCTTTTGAGTGCAGTGAGCAGACAGGCATGCATATCAATGAGGATCACTTCATTGCGGAGATCATTGATCCGGTTACGGAGGAGGTTCTTCCAGACGGACAGAAAGGGGAGCTGGTATTTACTAGCATAACGAAGGATGCATTTCCTCTTCTTCGCTATCGCACCCGTGATATCTGTGTTTTGACTAGGGAGAAGTGTTCGTGTGGAAGAACGCACGTAAAGATGAGCAAACCGATGGGCAGAAGTGATGATATGCTGATTGTCAAAGGTGTGAATGTCTTCCCGTCTCAGATTGAGACTGTTCTGATGAACAAAGGATATCCGGCGAATTATCAGATTGTCGTTGATCGTGTAAACAACAGTGACACGATTGAAGTGCAGGTGGAGATGACACCAGAGATGTTCTCCGACAGCTTGAAGCAGATGTCAGTGAGGGAGAAAGAACTGGTACATGCTCTGAAGGCAATGCTGGGCATCTATGCAAACGTAAAACTGGTAGCGCCAAAATCCATTGCTAGAAGTGAAGGCAAGGCTGTTCGCGTGGTTGATAAGCGTCATCTGTATTAAAAAGTTCATTTGATATAGGGTGTCAGCGTGTCGGTTGTCACCGTTAGGTGGAAAAGGAGGTACAATTATGACAGTAAGACAGATCTCTATTTTTTTGGAAAATAGCCCCGGGAAATTACAGGGACTCAGCGATATCTTGGAAAAATATGGAATTAATATGCAAGCTTTGTCTCTGGCGGAGACTACAGATTTTGGAATTGTAAGGTTGATTGTAGATGACCCTTATAAGGCGTCAACGGTACTGAAAGATGAAGGCTATATCTGTTCCATCACAAAGGTTTTGGCGGTCGAGATTCCAGATACGCCGGGAGGTCTGGCAGGGGCCATCCGTGCGCTTGGAGATGAGGACATCAACATAGAGTATATGTATGCGTTTATCACAAAGAGAAAGAATGTAGCCTATGTGATTTTCAGAGTGGAAGACAACGAGAGAGCGATTAAAGCGCTTTTGGCAAAGAAATACCGTCCTCTGTGTCAGGAGCAGCTCAGTGAGATGTGAGCCAGAAATTTTTGTGTGCGCTGTAAACTTTGCAGCGCACACAGCGTATGAGTTACAGTTCGGGCTTCTAATATCCCGTGAAGTGTGTTACTGCTCATGAACCGCAAGTAAGTGAACGTAACTATTCACATGGCTGAATAGTTACAAGTGAAGTAATGCCAAAAGGCGAAGTATTGACAAATGTAGATAAAAGAAGTATAATAACCTTATTAAGTACATATACTAATTATTAGATGACGCGGGGTGGAGCAGTCTGGAAGCTCGTCGGGCTCATAACCCGAAGGTCGCAGGTTCAAATCCTGTCCCCGCTATTTGTAGCAAGGGCTCTGTGGGAGATACAGAGCCTTTTTTGATTCCTTAGGAAAGTCCTTCGGACTGTTCTGTGGTACTGTTATACATTGCAAGATTTGTCCATTCTTATTATAATGATAAAAGAGCTACAGTTCAGCCCTCCAATGTCCTGCGAGGTGTTTTTGTACCTTATGTGCAAAAGTTCCGAGATATACTCGCACTGAACTGCTGTCTACAGCAGCTTGTGTGCGTTGCGAAACGTGTTACTGCTCACGAACTACAAGCGAGTGGACGTAACATAGAAGAGTTACCAGAAACTAAGATGGGAGAGAATATGGGTAAAAAGACAAAAAAGAAGAAAAAAGCGATTGACTATGTACTCACAGTTGTTCTGATTATAGCCATTGGAATTTTCATTTTTGCGGCATATAATCTCATACATATCTATTTAGAGTACAAAAAGGGGTCCGATGAGTATGACGCGATTGAGAAGATGGCAGTCACCGAGAGAGATCCTAATGCGAGAGACGAAGAAGATGACGGTGAATTGCAGCCGCCGATTGATGTGGACTTTGAGTCGCTGCGGAAGGTGAATGAGGATGTGATCGGCTGGATATATGTGGAGGGGCTTGATATTAGCTATCCAGTGGTCCGGGGAATCGACAATGAGTATTATCTTCACAGAACCTATGAAAAGACTTATAATTTTGCGGGGACGATTTTCGTCGACTATGAAAATAACGATGATTTCAATGACTGTAATACGCTTGTATATGGACATAATATGAAAAATGGCTCTATGTTTGGTACGCTGAAGCAGTTTTCCGAGGGGGACGCGTACAGCAAAAGTCACTACTTCTGGATACTTACCCCGGAAAAAAATTATAAATATGAAATTTTTTCAGCCTATGTGACGGCGGTAAACAGCGATACCTACACATTGTTTAAGGGGCCGGGCAAAGAATTTAAAGACTGGATTGCGAACATGAGGAGCAATTCTTCCATTGACACAGGGGATATTTCTTTGGGCATCAAGGACAAAGTAGTGACATTGTCTACCTGTACAGGAAACTCTTCTACGCGCTATGTGGTTCAGGGAAAGAGGTTAAATTGACAATCTGAAAGGAGTTCTGAATGATGGAGAAGGAAATTGAGAAACTTCAGGAATTGATTGACACGCACAGTAATATTGTATTCTTCGGTGGAGCAGGGGTGTCCACAGAGAGTGGGATTCCAGATTTCCGGAGTGTGGATGGGCTGTATAATCAAAAATATGATTATCCGCCAGAGACTATTTTAAGCCATACGTTCTTTATGAGAAAGCCGGAAGAATTTTTTCGATTTTATCGGGACAAGATGCTGTGTGACACAGCAAAGCCTAACGCTGCACATCAGAAATTAGCCATGCTAGAGAAAGCTGGAAAATTGAAGGCAGTGATCACCCAGAACATTGATAATCTGCACCAGATGGCAGGCAGCAAGAAAGTGCTAGAGCTGCATGGTTCCGTACATAGAAATTACTGTATGAGATGTGGAAAAGCCTATGACTTTGCTTATATGAAGAACGCAAAAGGCACTCCTAAATGTGACTGTGGCGGGATTGTCAAGCCAGATGTGGTTCTTTATGAAGAGGCACTGAACACGCAGACTCTATCGGAGGCAGTCATGGCGATCTCACAGGCGGAGGTACTGATTATTGGGGGGACCTCATTGGCCGTCTATCCGGCTGCCAGTTTGATTGATTATTATCAAGGCGAACATTTGGTGGTAATTAATAAATCGCCGACGCCGAGGGACCGTTATGCAAATTTGCTGATTCAGCAGCCGATCGGCCGAGTGTTTTCTCAGATTACTGTGAAGGGAGCGTAAGAATTCATGGGGAAGAACTATGAAATCGGAGATGTGGTAACTCTGAAAAAAGCGCATCCTTGTGGGAGCCACGAATGGGAGATTTTGAGGGTAGGAGCCGACTTTCGCTTGAAATGTATGGGGTGCGGACACCAGGTTATGATGGCGCGTAAGTTGGTAGAAAAAAATGAACGGGGACTGATTAAAAAAAATCAGTAAATTCATACTTTACACAAAGCGCGATTTATGTTAGAATTAGCAATCGTGATATATTTTAAATATCCTTGCTCCCTGCACAGGCAAGGGGCCAAAAGACCATAAGGAGGTAAAAGAGCATGAACAAGTATGAGTTAGCATTAGTTGTGAATGCCAAGGTAGAGGACGATGTACGTGCGGCAGTTGTAGAAAAAGCAAAAGGATACATCACCCGTTACAATGGCAATATCACAGAAGTAGAAGAATGGGGTAAGAAGAAATTAGCTTACGAAATTCAGAAAATGCATGAAGGCTTCTACTATTTTATTCAGTTTGAAGCAGACGCAGATTGTCCAGCAGAAGTGGAAAGACACGTTCGTATCATGGACAATGTATTAAGATACTTAGTCGTTCGGAAAGACGCATAAGACCTTATAGGGAATTTTGGAAAGCACCATTAATAATGCACTCTTGAGAAAGATATGAGGTAGATTTTATGAACAAAGTAATTTTAATGGGACGCTTAACAAGAGATCCAGAAGTTCGTTATTCGGCAGGAGAAAATTCTCTGGCAATTGCTAGATACACCTTAGCCGTTGACCGCAGATTCCGCCGTGATGGAGAGGCGACTGCAGATTTTATTTCCTGTGTCGTATTCGGCAGAGGTGCAGAGTTTGCAGAGAAGTATTTTCACCAGGGAATCCGTATAGTAGTCAGCGGAAGAATTCAGACTGGCAGTTATACAAACAGGGAAGGCCAGAAGGTGTATACGACAGAGGTAGTTGTGGAAGAGCAGGAATTTGCAGAAAGTAAATCTGCCAGTGACAGCTATGCGGCGTCACATCCGAGAACTCCTGCGCCGGCAGAAGCGCCAGCGGCACCCAGCAGTGCGGCGGCTTCCATCGACGGTTTTATGAACATTCCGGATGGAATTGATGAAGAATTGCCATTTAACTAGAAAGCTAGGTAGGTGGCATGGACAGGCAGGAAAAGCCTGCGTTCACAAAAAAGTAGCAGAGCGGATGTGTGTCTGGTGACATTTCAGATGTCCGCTTAACTGAATTATAGAAGGAGGTTATACTCATGGCATACAATAGAGGCGAGAGACCAGATTCTCCGATGAAGAGAAGAGGCGGCCGCAGAAGAAAAAAAGTTTGTGTATTCTGTGGAAAAGAGAACAATGAGATCG
>ENA-ORTH01000642-ORTH01000642.1-human-gut-metagenome-genome-assembly--contig:-NODE-642-length-42421-cov-4.157957_pt1 | contig 42421 bp, 39 predicted proteins | sample MGYA00241914_ERZ509192 | MGnify/ENA primary metagenome ERZ509192 (study PRJEB26280, sample SAMEA2338826) | human gut metagenome | biome: human gut; feature: human-associated habitat; material: faeces... | reverse complement strand
TTGGCTGGCTTTCTCCTTGCGAATTCGCCGTCCAATTTGTTTGACAAACCTACAAAAGGAGCAGCACATGGGCAGAAAAGCAGCAGCAGGCACCGGCACGATCCGCAAAAAGACCGTGACCCGCTCGGGGAAACAGTATACCTATTGGGAGGCACGGTTCACGGCTGGGTATGACCCTGGCACCGGCAAACAGGTGCAGAGGAGCATCACCGGCAAGACGCAGAAGGAGGTTGCCCAAAAGCTCAAGGCGGCCACAGCGGCTATAGACCAGGGCACATATATTGCCCCCTGCAAGCTGACGGTGGGGGAGTGGCTGGATACTTGGGCGGCGGATTACCTGGGCGGCGTAAAGCCGACAACGGTAAAGGTGTATAAGAATAACCTCCAGCGGCACATTAAGCCCGTCCTGGGGGCGGTGGTACTCTCTGAACTGCGCCCTCACATGGTACAGAAATTCATCAACGGAATGGAGTTGTCTTCATCCTCCGTTCGGTTGGCCTATAAAGTGTTGCATCAAGCATTGGAAAAAGCGGTCAAGCTGGAATACATATCGCGGAATCCGGCGGCGGGCTGTGAACTGCCCAGGCTGGAGCAGAAGGAAATACATCCGCTGGAGGATCAGCAGGTGGCCGCACTTCTCCGGGCCGTCAAAGGTGGCCGCCTTGAACTGCTGGTGTCTATCGCCTTATTTACCGGACTGCGGCAATCTGAGCTGCTGGGCCTGACGTGGGATTGCGTGGATTTTCAAAAGGGGACGCTGTTAGTCAACAAACAGCTTTCCCGTATCCTACACCGGGAGGAAAGTGGGCTGTTCCTCTCACCCAAAAGCGGCAAAAGCCGCACCATTACTCCAGCGCCCTCTGTGCTCAAAACCCTAAAGGAACAGCGGAGGCGGCAGGCTGAAATGCAGTTAAAGGCGGGGTCCCTCTGGAATAACGCCCATAATCTGGTGTTTACCAATGAGACAGGCGGCCCGCTGGAGCAATGGAGGGTAGAGAAAGACTATCAGGCGGCGGTGGAGGCGGTCGGACTGGCCGGTGCGCGCTTTCACGACCTTCGGCACACCTATGCCGTCAATGCTATTCGGGCCGGTGATGATATCAAGACCATACAGGGCAACCTCGGCCACGCCAGCGCGGCCTTTACTCTGGACAGATACGGCCCCTTCACCGAGCGCATGAGACAGGACAGCGCCGCCCGCATGGAGGGCTTTATCAAGGGTGTACTAGGCTTGTAAGGGAAAAAATAAGGGAAAACAGGCCTTGATGGCATATCTGGATCGGCTGGAATTACTGCAAATACTAGAAAGATGAAAAAAGAGCGCCGCAACCAATAGTTGCGGCCATGAAACCCGGAAGCGGTGGCGGCCCAGGCCCGTCTCTGCTATTCTGAACGGCGAGGAGGAGTGCCCATGAATCTGGAGATTGCAAACCGCCTGCTGGCCCTGCGCCGGGAGCACGGCTATTCCCAGGAGGAGCTGGCTTACAAGCTGGGGGTCAGCCGCCAGGCGGTGTCCAAGTGGGAGAGGGCGGAGTCCTCTCCAGACACGGACAACCTGCTCGCCCTGGCCCGGCTCTACGGCGTGTCCCTGGACGCGCTGCTGCTCCACACCCCGGCGGGGGAGGCGGCCCAGGCCGCGCCGGAGCCGGAGGAGGCCCCGGCGGACGAGGACGCGGAGATTTTTGCCGCCGCCCGGGCCTGGGACGCTGCGGAGGAGGCGGAGCAGAAGGCCCGGAAGCGGGCGCGGGCCAAGTGGAAGGAGGGGCTGCTGTGGCTGCTCACCCTGGCGCTGATGGTGATTCTGCCCAACCTGACCTACTGGCTTGGCATCTCGGAGGTCTATGCCGTGGTGGTCACGGTGGCTTTTTTGATCACCGGCTTCCTGCTGGACAACTGGCACCCGGGCTGGATGCTGTTTCTCACCATTCCGCTCTACTATGTACTGATCTTCGGACGTTAAAAATGGAGTTCCCGCAGGGCGGGAACTCCATTTTTTGCACTTTACTGGTGGATAACCGTGCCGGTGCGGCCCGCCACGCCGTCCTTGGCCTTTTCCAGAAGGGTGATCAGGGCGGTGCGGCCGGGGGCGCTCTCGGCGAATTCCACGGCAGCCTGCACCTTGGGCAGCATGGAGCCGGGGGCGAAGTGGCCCCGCTCTATGTAGACCTTGGCCTCAGCGGGGGTCAGGCTGTCCAGCCAGGTCTGGTTGGGCTTGCCGAAGTTGATGGCCACCTTCTCCACGGCGGTGAGGATGATGAGGGTATCGGCGTTGACCTGCTGGGCCAGCACGCAGGAGGCGAAGTCCTTGTCGATGACCGCCGCCGCGCCCTTGAGGTGGTGGCCCTCGGTCTTGTAGACCGGGATGCCGCCGCCGCCGCAGGCCACCACCACCAGTCCGGCGTCCACCATGTCGCGGATGGACTCGATCTCGATGATGGACTGGGGCTTGGGAGAGGCCACCACACGGCGGTAGCCCCGGCCCGCGTCCTCAATGACATTGTAGCCGCGCTCGGCCACCATCTTGTCGGCCTCCTCCTTGGTCATGAAGGCGCCGATGGGCTTTGTGGGGTTCTGGAAGGCCGGGTCGTCCCGGTTTACTTCCACCTGGGTCAGCACGGTGGCCACGCCCTTGGAGATGCCGCGATCCAGCAGCTCCTCCCGCAGCGCATTCTGGAGATCATAGCCGATATACCCCTGGCTCATGGCCACGCAGACGGAGAGGGGGCAGGGGATGTACTTCTCCGGCTCCGAGCGGGTCAGCTCGGCCATGGCCTTCTGAATCATGCCCACCTGGGGGCCGTTGCCGTGGGCGATGATGACCTCGTGGCCCTCCTCGATCAGATCCACGATGGCCCTGGCGGTCTGCTTCACCGCGATCATCTGCTCCGGCAGATTGTTGCCCAGGGCATTTCCGCCCAGGGCGATGACAACACGTTTACCCATGAATAGCACCTCATTCAAGATAAAGAAAAGTCAAAAGGAGAGGGGCGGAAATGCCCACGCGCCGGGAGGCGCGTACAAGCGTTTTGCCCGGAGGGCAAAACCTTGGCGCAGGCGGAATTCAGTAGGGGCGCACCTGTGTGTGCACCCTGCCTGTTCCGCGGGCCGCCGGGCCGATGAGGGCATCGGCCCCTACGGAATACGGAGGGGCGGGCGGCCGCAAGGGGCATCCCTGCCTGTGTGCCCGCGCCGAAAAAGACGGGGCCCGCCCGCAGAATACCGGAGTACCTGTATTTGCGGGCGGGCCGGAGCGCCTGGGCGGGGGAAATTCGTAGATTTTACTTCTGGAACCAGCGGGCCAGGCCGCGCTCCTCCAGGGCCTTCAGGGTGGCCTGGGGATCCTTCACCTTGGCCAGGAAGATCATGGCGGCGATGATATAGGGCTTGAAGGAGGCCTCCTTGTAGAGAGGATCGCGGTAGCGGTCAAACACGCTGGCCTCCACCTCGCCGTCCACGCAGGAGACGTCGTTGATGTCGGCGGGCAGGCAGTGCAGGTACAGGGCCTTGCCGTCGCGGGTGGTCTTCATCAGCTCCTCGGTGCAGCACCAGTCCTTGTGGGTGGCGTTCTGGGCCAGCAGCTCCTTCTCCAGGGCCTTGATGCCGTCGGAGTCGCCCTCGGCGTACAGGTTGGTGCGCTTCTCCATGGCGGCGAAGGGCGCCCAGCTCTTGGGATACACGATGTCGGCGTCCTGGAAGGCCTCGGCCATGGAGTGGGTCTTGGTGAAGGTGCCGCCGCTCTTCTGGGCGTTGGCACGGGCCACCTCCTCCACTTCGGGCATAACCTCGTAGCCCTCGGGGTGGGCCAGCACCACGTCCATGCCGAAGCGGCTCATCAGGCCGATGACACCCTGGGGCACGGAGAGGGGCTTGCCGTAGCTGGGGGAGTAGGCCCAGGTCATGGCGATCTTCTTGCCCTTCAGGTTCTCCACGCCGCCGAAGTGGTGGATGATGTGCAGCATGTCAGCCATGGCCTGGGTGGGGTGGTCGATGTCGCACTGGAGGTTGACCAGGGTGGGCTTCTGCTCCAGCACGCCGTCCTTGTGGCCCTGGGTCACGGCGTCCATGAACTCGTGCATGTAGGCGTTGCCCTTGCCGATGTACATGTCGTCGCGGATGCCGATGACGTCGGCCATGAAGGACACCATGTTGGCGGTCTCGCGGACGGTCTCGCCGTGGGCGATCTGGCTCTTGCCCTCGTCCAGATCCTGCACCTCCAGGCCCAGCAGGTTGCAGGCGGAGGCGAAGGAGAAGCGGGTGCGGGTGGAGTTGTCGCGGAACAGGGAGATACCTAGGCCGGACTCGAAAATCTTGGTGGAGATGTTGTGCTCGCGCATGTAGCGCAGGGCGTCGGCGATGGTGAAGACGGCCTCGAGCTCGTCGTCGGTCTTTTCCCAGGTCAGGAAGAAGTCGCCCTCGTACATCTCTTTGAAGTTGAGCTTGTTGAGCTTGTCAATATAGTTCTGAAGGTTTTCCATAGCGGCAATCTCCTTTTCTTTTTTGTTGTGGGGTAGGGGCGGCCCTTGTGGCCGTCCGCGGGCGGGGACAAACCCCGCCCCTACGGGCGCGCTTCTTACTGAATGTTATTATTGGTCTTGCCGGCGCGGAACTGGGACACGTCGGCGGTCTTGTTCTCCTCCTTGTAGTTGCCGGGCACGGCGGCGTACAGGGCGGCGCAGGTGACCAGATCCATCTTCCAGGTGATCTCGTTGGGGGCGTGAGCCTGGCTCTCGGCGCCGGGGCCGAAGCCCACGCAGGGGATGCCGTAGCGGCCCTGGATGGCTACGCCGTTGGTGGAGAAGGTCCACTTGTCGGTGAGGGGGCGGCCGTCCCGCAGGTGCATGGCGTCCCGCTTGGCCTCGGCGTCGGCGTGGCCGATGCGCTTGTCGCCCCAGAGGGCGTGGTGGGCGTCCACCAGGGCCTGGACGTGGGCGGCGTTTTCCTTGTTGATCCAGGTGGGGAAGTAGCACTCGGTCTCGTACACCTCGCCGGTCCAGGAGGGCCGGTCATACATATACATGGACACCTGTACGTCGTCGCCGTACTTCTTCACGCTGGGCAGGTCGCGGATCTCCTGGAGGCAGGAGTCCCAGGTCTCGCCGGCGGTCATGCGGCGGTCGATGGAGATGGAGCAGGAGTCGGCCACGGCGCAGCGGCTGGGGGAGGTGTAGAAGATCTGGGAGGTGGTGCAGGTGCCCCGGCCCAGGAAGCGGGCGTCCTCAAAGTGCTCGGGGTTGTACTTGGGATCCAGCATCTTCACCAGGCCCTTGATCTCCACGGTCTCGTCGGCGGGGTTCTCGTTGAGGGCGCGCACGTCCTGGAGGATGTCGGCCATCTTGTAGATGGCGTTGTCGCCCCGCTCCGGGGCGGAGCCGTGGCAGGAGACGCCCTTCACGTCCACGCGGATCTCCATGCGGCCCCGGTGGCCCCGGTAGATGCCGCCGTCAGTGGGCTCGGTGGACACCACGAACTCCACCTGCTCCTTGCGGATGCCCTTGGCGGGGAAGAACTTGTTGACGATGTACTGCCAGCACATGCCGTCGCAGTCCTCCTCCTGCACGGAGCCCACCACCATGATCTTATAGCCGGCGGGAATGAGGCCCAGCTCCTTCATGATCTTGGCGCCGTAGGTGGCGGCGGCCATGCCGCCCTCCTGGTCGGAGCCGCCGCGGCCGAAGATCACCGCGTCGTCCTCGTAGCCCTGGTAGGGATCGGCCTCCCAGTTGTTGATGTTGCCGATGCCCACGGTGTCGATGTGGGAGTCGAAGGCGATGATCTTGTCGCCCTCACCCATCCAGCCGATGACGTTGCCCAGGCCGTCCACTTCCACCGCGTCGTAGCCCAGCTTCTCCATCTCGGCCTTGATGCAGGCCACCACTTCCTTCTCCTCGCAGCTCTCGCTGGGGTGGGAGATCATCGCCCGCAGGAAGCGGGCCATATCGGCCTTGTAGCCCTCGGCTGCCTTCTTGATCTGCTCGTAATCCATGTTCGTTTCCCTCCATCATTGATCCACAGGTGGTTGTATTTTCTTAAAGGCCTTACAGAGTGCGCGCCGCAGGCGCGCAGTTTGTTCGTTCCGGGGACATGTGCCCCGGAACCGGAGCCGCGCCGAGTGGCGCGTACAAGCGTTTTGCCCTGCGGGCAAAACCTTGGCGCAGGCGGAATTCAGTTCCGCCGAGCATGGAAAGGGGCTTGGGGCCCCACGGTCTGACGCAGTCAGACCGTGGGATATTCACCGTCCCACAGCACCTTGCGGAACTTCATGGGGTCGGTGTTGCCCTCGGTGGAGAACATGAGCACCTGGCTGAAACGGTCCAGGCCGATGGCCTCCCGGAGCTCCTTGTATTCATCGGTCTCCATGATGGCGGCGATGAGGCCCATGCCCACCGCACCGGACTCACCGGAGATCACCACCGGATCGCCCTTGACGGGGACGCCCAGCATCCGCATGCCCCGGGCGCTCACCCAGTCGGGGCAGGAGACAAAGGCGGTGGCGTGGTTGCGCAGGATATCCCAGGAGATGGTGTTGGGCTCGCCGCAGGCCAGGCCGGCCATGATGGTCTGGAGGTCGCCGTCCACGATGCGGGGGGAGCCGTCGCCGGCCAGGGCGCCCCGGTAGAGGCAGTCGGCCGCCTGGGCCTCCATGATGATGAACTTGGGCGGGTCGTTGGGGAACAGGTTGGTGAAGTAGCCCACCACCGCGCCGGCCAGGGAGCCCACGCCCGCCTGCACAAACACGTGGGAGGGACGGTTGACGCCGAGCTGGCGGAGCTGCTCGGCGGCCTCGCTGGCCATGGTGCCGTAGCCCTGCATGATCCAGGAGGGGATCTCCTCATAGCCCTCCCAGGCGGTATCCTGGACGATCACGCCGTGCTCGGTCTGGGCGGCCTCGGCGGCGGCCATGCGGACGCAGTCGTCGTAGTTGACCTCCTCAATGGTGACGGCGGCGCCCTCCTTGGCGATGTTGTCGTACCGGGGCTTGGAGCTGCCCTTGGGCATATGTACCACGGCCTTCTGACCCAGCTTGTTGGCCGCCCACGCCACGCCGCGGCCGTGGTTGCCGTCGGTGGCGGTGAAGAAGGTGGCCTGGCCGAACTCCTTGCGGAAGGCCTCGCTGGTCAGGTAGTCGTAGGTCATCTCGGACACGTCCCGGCCCATTTCCTTGGCGATGTACTTGGCCATGGCGAAGGAGCCGCCCAGCACCTTGAAGGCGTTCAGGCCAAAGCGGAAGGACTCGTTTTTGACGCACAGGCCGGCCAGCCCCAGGTATTGGGCCATGCCGTCCAGCCGGTCCAGGGGGGTGACGGAGTACTGGGGGAAGGTGCTGTGGAAAAAGCGGGCCTTGGCCACGTTGGAGAGCGACATGATGGGCAGCTGCCGGTCGTCGCTCTTGGGCATGGTGTTGAGGACCCATTTGATCTGGTCTTTCATTGGGACGGTCGCCTCCAAATTATTTTAAAGTTGCACTCACTTTTTGTTTTACGAGACCATCATACCACGTCCCGTTCAGATGTCAAGAGGATATTCTAAAAAAAATGGTGTAATACTAAAAAATTTTTAGCATCCATAAAAATGCGCCTGAAATATAAGGGAAAAACAGGAAAGCGGGACCCCGGACGGCCGGCCGCCGGGACCCCGCGGAAGGTCAGGGGGCGGCCTTCTTGGCTGGCTTTTTGTAGAAGGTGTCCTGCATGGGCAGGCAGGTGCGCAGGATGTGGTCACGGGCGTAGTAGGCCCCCTGGGCCGCCGGCGCGGTGGGGATGGTGGCGATCTCGCCGATGCCCTTGGCCCCGTAAGCGAAGGGGAGCAGCTCCTCCTTCTCCACATAGATGGCGTGGATGTCGGGGATCTGGTCGGCCCGCATCAGCCCCAGGGTGCCGAATTTGGCCTGGGGCACGCAGTCCTTGAGGGGGAAGTCCTCGGTGAGGGCGTAGCCCAGGCCCATGAGCACGCCCCCCTCGATCTGCCCCTGGATGGAGGTGGGGTTGACCACCTTGCCCGAGTCGTGGGCAGCGTAGACCTCCTTCACCCGCCCGTCGTCGTCCAGAATCACCACATGGGTGGCGAAGCCGTAGGCCACATGGCTCTTGGGATTGGGCTTGTCGGCCCCCAGCTTGTCGGTGGGGTCGAAGAACTCGGCGCTGTACTCCAGCCCCTCCAGGGCGGACAAATCTCCGCCCGCCCCGTCCAGATCGGCCCTGAGCTCGGCGGCGGCCATGCGCACCGCCTCGCCGGTGATCAGGGTCTGGCGGGAACCGGAGGTGGTGCCTGAGTCGGGGGCCACCTCCGAGTTGGCCCCCATGTTGCGGAGCTTTTCCAGGGGCAGGCCGGTGGCCTCGGCCAGCATCTGGAGGAACACGGTGGCGCAGCCCTGGCCGATGTCGGAGGCCGCGGAGTACAGCTCCACCACCCCGTTGCGCACCGCCAGCTTGCACCGGCCCTTGTCGGGCAGGCCCACGCCCACGCCGGAGTTCTTCATGGCGCAGGCGATGCCGGCGTGATCCGCGTTTTGCTCGTAGACGTCCTTCACCGCCAGCAGGGTCTCCTTGAGGGCGGTGGAGCAGTCGGCAATCTGGCCGTTGGGGAGGGCCTTCCCCGGCTCGATGGCGTTGCGGAAGCGGATCTCCCAGGGGGAGATGCCCACTTTTTCCGCCAGCAGGTTGATGTTGGACTCCAGGGCGAACTCACTCTGGCACACGCCGAAGCCCCGGAAGGCGCCGGCAGGGGGGTTGTTGGTGTACCAGCCGAAGCCGCGGATGTCGGTGTTCTGGTAGCAGTAGGGGCCCACCGAGTGGGTGCAGGCCCGCTCCAGCACCGGCCCGCACAGGGAGGCGTAGGCCCCAGTGTCGAAGTGGATCTCGCAGTCCAGGCCGGTGAAGATGCCGTTCTCGTCGCAGCCCAGGGTGAAGGTGCCCTCCATATAGTGGCGCTTGGGGTGGAAGTTGATGGACTCCTGCCGGGTGAGCTTTGCCTTCACGGGCCGGTTCACCCGGAGGGCGGCCAGCACCGCCAGGTGCTGCACCGACACGTCCTCCTTGCCGCCAAAGCCGCCCCCCACCAGCTTGTTCTCCACCACGATGCACTCGGGCTCCCACCCCAGCATGATGGAGATCTCCTTGCGGGTGTCGTACACCCCCTGGTCGGAGGTATAGACCTTCACCCCGTCCTTGTAGGGGAAGGCCACGGCGCACTCCGGCTCCAGGAAGGCGTGCTCGGTGAAGGGGGTGCGGTAGGACTGGGTCACCACGTACTTGGACTGGGCCAGGGCGGCCCTGGCGTCGCCCCGGGTGACGTGGCGCTGCTGGCACAGGTTGCCGCCGGGGTGGAGGATGGGGGCGTCCGCCGCCCTAGCCTCCTGGATGGTGCGCACCGGCTCCAGGGGCTCATAGTCCACCTTCACCAGCTCCTTGGCCTGCTTGAGCACGGTCCCATTTTCCGCCACCACCAGGCAGATGGCGTCCCCCACGCAGCGGGTGATGTCCCCCTTGGCGATCATCACGTCCCAGTCCTGCTGGAGGTGGCCCACCTTGTTGTGGGGCACGTCGTCGGCGGTGAGGACGGCCAGCACCCCCGGCAGAGCCAGAGCGGCGGAGGGGTCGATGTCCAGCACCCTGGCTCGGGGGTACTGGGAGCGGACGGCGGAGGCGTGCGCCATGCCGTCCAGGTACAGATCGTCGCAGTACTCCCCCCGGCCCAGCACCTTGTCGCGCACGTCGGTGCGGAAGGCCCGCGCCCCCACGCCGTAGACCTCCCCCTCCTCCAGGGCGGGATCGACGGACGCCTCCCCGCGGAGGATGGCCCCGGCCAGGGCAATGCCCTCGATGATTTTCTTGTAGCCGGTGCAGCGGCACACGTTGCCCCGGATGGCCTTTTTGATCTCCGCCTCGGAGGGGTTGGGGTTCTGATCCAGCAGGGCCTTGCCCGCCATTACCATGCCGGGGATGCAGAAGCCGCACTGGACCGCGCCCACCGCGCCGAAGGCGTAGACGAAGGCCTCCCGCTCGGCCTCCGAGAGGCCCTCCACCGTCACGATCTCCTTGCCTGCGGCCCGCTTGGTGGACAGGACGCAGGCCTTGACGGCCTTGCCGTCCACCAGGATGGTGCAGGTGCCGCAGGCGCCCTCGCTGCACCCGTCCTTCACCGAGGTCAGGCGCAGCTCGTCCCGCAGGTAGCGCAGCAGAGGCTTCTCCTCCTCCGTGGAGCAGGGGACGCCGTTGACCACAAAGGAATAACACTCACTCATGGCAGGTTCCTCATTTCCTGATTCAGATTCCATGGGCGTGCGGAAAGCCCCAGCGAAAGGCTGAGGCTCACCGCCGCCGGATTATCCCAGCAGATAGGCGTAGTTTTCGTATACCGCGCAGATCAGGCGGCGCAGGGGGTCGTACAGGCCGCAGGCGGCGTCGGACACGTCGTAGTCGGCCACCTGGCCGCCCAGGCGCACCCGGGTTCTGCCGTCCTCCAGGCGGAGGAAGCCCTCGTTCCGGCTGTTCTCAAAGTCGTCCGCGCTCCAGAACAGGGTGAACTTGTCCTGGTAGGGGCGGCTGCCATAGGGGCAGAAGGTGGCGCAGTTGCCGCACTCGTTGCACATGCCGTCCACGTGGATGATCTGGCGCTGGCGCATGCCGGGCACCCACACCGCCACATTGGCCCGGTTGGGGCACACCTCGGTGCAGGTCTCGCACACGGTGGCGCAGCCCAGGCAGCGGCTGTCCTCATAGGAGGCGCAGTCGGTGCACACGTCGCCCCGCTTGGCCAGGGGCTTCTGATAGTCGGGGTTCACGTTCTGCTCCACCCAGGCGTCCGCGTCGAAAGGGTGGATGGCCTGGGCCGCCTTGGCGGCGCCGGCGATGGCCTCCACCACGGTGCCGGGGCCCTTCTGGCCGTCGCCCACCACAAAGACGTGCTTGACGGAGGACTCCAGGGTATCCGGGTTGACCACGGCACGGCCCCGTTGATCCACAGAAAGGCCGTTGGCGGTGTAAAGCTCCGTGTCCACCTTCTCGCCCACGGCGGTGATCACCGTGTCGGCGGGCACCTCCGCCGTCCGGCCGGTGTCCACGGGGGAGCGGCGGCCGGTGGCGTCGGGGGCGCCCAGCTCCATCACCCTGCAGGTGAGCACGCCGTCCCGGACGCCCACGGGGGCGAGCAGCTCCCGGAACTCCACGCCGTCGGCCAGGGCCAGCTCCAGCTCCTCCTGGTCGGCGGGCATATAGCGGCGGGTTCTGCGGTACACCAGGGAGACGGTCTCCACGCCGGGAAGGCGCTTGGCGGCCCGGGCGGCGTCCATGGCGGTGTTGCCGCCGCCGATGACCACCACATGCCGGCCCAGGTTCAGGGTATCGGGGGCCTTCTTGGCGGCCTCCAGGAACTCGATGACGTTGTGCTCCTCGCCGTACTCCAGCCCGGCGCTGCCCTTCTGCCACGCGCCGGTGGCCAGGATCACATGGGTGAAGCCCTGGGCGAAGAGCTCCTGTACGTTCTTCACCTCGGTGTTGAGCTCCACCTTTACCCCCATGGCCTCCATGAGGCGCACGTCGTTGTCGATGGCCTCGCCGGGGATGCGGAACCCAGGGATGACATGGCGCACGATGCCGCCCAGGGCGTCCCGGCGCTCGAAGACGGTGACGTCCACGCCGGAGCGGCTCAGGAAGTAGGCGGCGGACATGCCGCCGGGGCCGCCGCCCACCACGGCCACCCTCCGGCCCGCGGCGGGGGCGGCGGGGCGCAGCTTGGGCAGCAGGGCCTCAAACCCGCCCTCGGCGGCCTTCAACTTCTGGGCGCGGATGTAGACGCTCTCGTCGTAGGCGTTGCGCATGCACTTGTCCTGGCAGCGGTGGGAGCAGATGGTGCCGGTGATGAAGGGCAGGGCGTTGCGCTGGGTGATGATGCGCAGCGCCTCCTCGTACTTGCCCTCGCCCACCTTCATCAGATAGGCGGGGATGTCCTGCTCGATGGGGCAGCCGGAGCGGCAGGGGGCGGAGAAGCAGTCGATGAGGGGCACCTTTTTGTCCAGCTTGCGGCTGGGGATGGGCTTCATGGGCTTTTGATAGTGGCCGTCGGCGGAGATGCCCTCCGCCAGAGCGGCCGCCCCGGCCGCGTCCACCCCCTCCCAGGGCTCATAGGAGATGTCCGCCAGGGCCTGGCCGATCTGGCTGAACCGCTGGTAGCCGCCGGGCTTGAGGACGGTGGTGGCCATGGTGATGGGCCAGATGCCCGCGTCAAAGAGGGCCCGCACCGAGTGAATGTCCGCGCCGCCGGAATAGGAGATGCGCAGCTTGCCCTTGAACTCCCTGGCCAGCCGGGCCGCCAGGGACAGGGACAGGGGGTAGAGGGAGCGGCCGGACATGTACATCTCCTCGCTGGGCAGCTCGCCGGCGGCCACGGCCTCCCCCAAGGCGGCGAGGATGGCCTCCCTCAGCTGTTCGTTTGCTTGCGTGACGACAGTAGACATCTGGTTTTTTCTCCTTCTCCGGCGTTTTCTGCGCGGGAAGCCCGCAAACCGCCGCCCCCCGCCGGAGGAACGGTCGGACTTTTTTAAACCTCGTGCGGCATGGATCAGGCCCCGGCCGGGCGGACGGAAATCCGTACGTCGTGACGGCCGGTGACGCTGCCGTTCATGTCCAGCGTATAGCGGAAGCCCAGCCGGCCGCCCTTCTCGGTCAAATCCACCGACAAATCGTCGGTGTAAGCGCCGATCATCAGGTTGCCGTACGGGGTTTCGTAGCTGTTGAGGTGCCGCTTGCCCTTTTCCAGCACCAGCAGGCTGGTCAGGGAACCGCTGCGCTCCAGCATCACCTGCCCAGGGGCGATGTGCAGGGTGGTCATGGCCCCTTCCAGGCCGGTGACCGAGGTCTCCTCATACCGCAGGCGGTAGCCGTCCGCGGTGGGCTCCAGGGTGCCGTCGGTGGTCAGCTCGATGGTGTCGCTGTCCCCGTCCAGCTGCTGAACGCCGACAATGGAAATCAAAACATCCATGTATGTTCCGGCCTTTCTTATGCGCTCCTACCTGCCGGGGCGGAGAAGCGTCAGTTCCCCGCCGCCCAGCAGCTTGCTAGTGTTCTTATTTTAATAAAGAGTCGATATCCACCCGCTCGACATCGTCCTCCACCTCCCGACCCAGGAAAATCCGGGCCACATGAGAAAAATCGTCGGGACAGTCGCTGACATAGAAGCGGCAGGTTCCCCGCTTTTTGGTAAGGTTGAGGGCATCGTCCGCCTCCAGGGAACGGGCGCAGGCCAGGGCGGTTTCCCGCCCCGCGTCGATGAGGACGACCTCATCGCCCAGTTCCTCCGACAGGAAGGGGGCCAGCAGTGGGAAATGGGTGCAGCCCAGGATGAGGGTGTCGATCCCCTCGGCCTTTAACGGCTGCATATAGCGGCGGACAATGGCCCGGGCCACCTCGTCCCCCGGCTCGATCCAGCCGTTCTCCACCAGGGGCACGAACAGCGGGCAGGCCGCGGCGAAAACCCGGACGGCGGGCCGAGCTGCCTCGATTCGCCGCTGAAAGGCTCCGGAACGGATGGTGGCGCTCGTGCCGATGACCCCGATGCGCCCCGACCGGCTCGCGGCCAGCGCGGCGTCGGCCGCCGGCTCTACCACCCCGCAGGCCGGCACCGGCAGGCGTTCCAGCACCCCAGGGGCGGTGGAACTGACGGTGCCGCAGGCGGCGATGATCCGCTTGACCCCGCCGCCCATCAGAAAGCGGCAGTCCTGCTCGGCGTATTTCTCAATGGTTTCCCGGCTGCGGGTTCCGTAGGGCACCCGCCCGGTGTCTCCGAAGTATACGATATCCTCGGCGGGGAGCAGCTCGAGCAGACGGCGCACCACCGTCAGCCCGCCCAAACCCGAATCAAAAACCCCGATGGGGCGGTTATCCATGGCGGCATTCCTTCCTTTCCGGCATAGCCGACGGTTCTCTTTCGCGACGGGGCTGTCGCCCTATCATATATATGAAAGGAATCAATGGTATATCATAGCATATTCCGAAAAAGAGTGCAACCGCCGGTTTGCGGATATATAGAAAAAAGAAAAAGGAGGAGGCTGCTGCACAATGCGGTCGCTCTTCCGACATTCGCCGGGAGAGCGACGATATACGCTGAGGGGCGCGTTGCAAAATCTTACATTTTGCAACGCGCCCCTCTCTTTTCCGACAAAAACGCCGCCTTTATTCCGGGCTTACCGGCGCTCGGCTTCCTTCAGCTTGGCTTTCGCGTCCAGCCGTTTATAGAGAACAAATTCCACATAGTTTAGGATCTCGTCGATTTCCGCCTCCGTGAATTTGGCCGGCAGCCGGATGTAATTGCGCGGCTCTTTATAAGGGGAAGGGTTGTCTGTCACCCCCACCAGATAATCCACCGAAACGCCAAAATATTCCGCCATGGCAATTTTGATAATATCGGGCGGCTCGCTTTTATCCCGCTCATAGGAGGAAATGGAGTGTTTGTTAATATTCAGAACGCCCGCAAGCTCATCCTGCGTCAGTCCGGCGTCCTTGCGCAAATCCAAAAGCCGCTCGCCTATCAACCTGTGTCACCTCACTCAACCGCAACCTGGAACTAATTATAGAATAAAATTCGATTTTGATCTCAATAGTTGACAATTAAGACCATAATCGCGTATAATAGTAGAAAATTATTCGATTTCGAAGAAGGGGGGACATTTATTTTCTAAGTATCCATCCGCGAGGGCAGTCTCGCAACAATTGTGAAGTATTACCACGAATTGAAGGAAACTCGGTTTGGCAGATTCGCCTGTTTCGAAAGCGTCTGGCTTCCAATTCCGGTAAAGATAACAGAAGTGTACATTCCCTAATGGAAATAAAGCCATTCGCTTGACTTAGATCAGGAAAACCGGTATAATTTAATAACCTTTCCGGGTCATAATTTGCCAAAATTCAATGAAGTATATCTTCAATTGGAAGAGAAATAAATCAAGATGTGGTAAACTGTGGAAAACGCCTTCTTTTGGTTTTTCAGAGGCGCGCCGCAGATTTCACGAAAAGTATGTGGAGAGAGAAGCATGCAGCAGGAACTGGCACTCAACGAGATTTTCTTCTCACTGAAAAAACAGTGGAAATGGATAGCGGTCAGCACCGTTGCCGGTGCGCTGCTCGCGTTTGTCCTATCCGCCTTTATTCTTCCGAAAAAGTACACGTCTTCCCTCGATTTGTACGTGAACAACGCGGAACGGGCGGTCGGCAATGTCAACATCAACGACATCAACGCCTCTCAGAAGCTGGTCAACACGTACATCGTCATTTTGAAAAACCGGCAGATACTCGAGCAGGTAGCCGACAACGTCGGCGGTATCACCTATAAAGAGTTAGCCAATTCGATTACCATGAGTTCGGTGGAGCAGACCGAGGTGCTCCGCATCTCGGCGGAAACCGGCGATCCGCAGCTGTCCGCCGCCATCTGCAACGAGCTGGCCGCCCTGGCGCCCGGCGTTCTGGAGCAGGTAGTCAAGGCGGGGAGCGTGGAGGTCATTGGCAAGGCTCAGGCGGCCAAGGCCCCCTCTTCCCCCAATACCAAGCGCAACACCTTGCTAGGCGCTGTGCTGCTGCTGGTTCTGTCCTGCGGCACCACGATTCTCGTGTATCTGCTGGACAACACGGTCAAGGGCGAGGAGGATATCCGGCAGCGCCTCGACCTTCCCGTACTCGGGGAAATCCCCAGCTTCACCCCGGGAACCAAGGAGGTGCGCCGCCATGCTCGCTAAGAAGAAAGACAATGTCAGCCGGTCGGCCGCGGCGCTGACCTCGAAAACACCCTTTCAAATCGTGGAGGCCTATAAGGCTATCCGGGCCAATCTGCTGTTCATGCTGTCCACGGCGGCGGAGAAAGCGGTCGTCGTCACCAGCGCCGAGCCCAGCGCGGGCAAATCCACCACCTGCTCCAACCTGGCCATCACCATGGCGCAGACGGGGGCCAAGGTGGTCATCGTGGACGCCGATATGCGCAAGCCCGTTCTGCACAAGATTTTCCGCGTCAGCAACAACAACGGCTTGTCCAAGCTGCTCAGCGGCTTAATCAAGCCGGAGGACTGCATCAACAAAAGCATTATGCCCAATTTGGATCTGATTAACGCCGGCCCCATCCCCCCCAACCCTTCCGAGCTGCTGGGTTCGGAGCGCATGGCCGGCCTGCTGCAGACCCTGTCCGCCTCCTACGACTACATTTTTCTGGATGCGCCGCCCATCAACGTGGTGGCGGATTCCTTGATGTTTCTGGATAAGACGGCGGGCGCCATTTTGGTGGCTAGGCAGAAGCAGACCCATTACGACGAGCTGCAGAAGGCGGCGGAGAGCATCCGCAACCTCCATTCCAGCGTTCTGGGGGTTGTCATCACCGATGTCAGCGAAACCAACAAGCCCTACGCCATGTATAAAAGCTATAAATACAAGAGCTATGACTACGAGTACAAGAAAGTCTGACGGGCCCCTCTGGGTCGATATCCACACCCACTGCCTGCCGGGGATGGACGACGGCGCGAAGGATCTGGAAACCTCCCTGCAAATGCTGCGTCTCCTGCGCAGGCAAGGGGTGGCAAAGGCCGCGCTGACCTCTCACTATTATCCCCACAAGGAGTCTCTGGACTCATTTCTGAAGCGGCGGGAGGCGGCGTGGCAGCGGCTGCGCCCGCATACCGGCACGGAGGAATACCCGGAGCTGCTGTTAGGTGCGGAAATCTATGTGACCCGGGGATTGAGCGAGCAGAACCTGCGGCCTCTCTGCATTGGGAAAACCGATCTGCTGCTGCTGGAGCTTCCCCGACAGCCCTACAAGGCTTGGATCCTCGAAGAACTGCGCAACCTCACTTACGCCTTGGACATCATCCCGGTATTGGCCCATCTGGAGCGGTACCGTTCGTGGTACGCCTCCAAAGACTTTGCCGAGCTGTTATCCTTTGACGAATTCGTGCTGCAATGCAACGCCGGCGCCCTGCTGGATCGCAAGGATCGCGCCTTCCTGTACAGGCTGGCGGCCAAGGGGTACCCGTTTGTCATTGGCAGCGATACGCATAACATGACAACCCGTTTGCCGGATTTTCAAGAACCTTTATCCGCTATAAAGAAAAAGCGGAGGGGCCGGTTCTTTCTGAACAGCCTTCAAAAACAAGCGGAGGCGCTTCACCTCTGAAGACGGGACGGGTGGACAGGAGGAAAATAATTCTTATGCGGACAAAAGACGCGTTAGCCGACAAAGGAAGCCGCTATACGCGGGCGTCAGTCGCGACCTCAATGGTCGTCCCGGCCAGCCGTTCCGGATACGCCGCGGTTAAGCGCGTGCTCGGCTGGCTTCTTTCGCTGATGGCGCTGATTCTGCTGTTTCCTTTATTCCTGGCGGTGGCGGTGGCCATCAAGCTGGATTCCAGAGGACCGGTCTTTTTCGTGCAGACCCGGATAGGAAAAAACGGAAAGCCTTTCTCTATGTATAAATTCCGCAGCATGTGTGTGGACGCGGAAAAGCAATTACACAAATTTGCGGCCATGAACGAACGGGACGGCCCCGTTTTCAAGATTGCCAACGATCCCCGGGTGACGCGGGTCGGCCGGTTCATCCGCCGGACCTGCATAGACGAACTGCCCCAGCTGCTCAACATTCTCAAAGGCGACATGGGCATTGTCGGCCCTCGGCCGGCCCTGCCGAACGAGGTGGCGGCCTATACCCCGCATCAGATGCTGCGGCTGCAGGCGACGCCTGGCCTCACCTGCTACTGGCAAATCCGCAAGGACGAGAACACCACCTTCGCCGAATGGGTGGAGATGGATTTACAATATATACAAGATCAGTCATTTATGGTGGATCTTAAAATTATATTTGCTACATTTCGTATTGTTTTTACAGGGAAAGGCGCTTGTTAGTGCTTTTTATGCACCTGAAAGCAGCATCCCCACAGCAGGCCGACTGTAAAGCAAAAGGAACCGACAATCGCATACCACATAAGCCGCGCCCCTCCGTCTTTATCCATTCAATTGCTTTCCCTATAGTATATGTGCCAGCTATGGCAAACTATACGGAAATCTTTTTCCAGAGGGGAATCCTTCTAGGTTGTTCTGCTTATGCATCCGCATAAGCTTGACAATAAATATTATTTTAAGGGGGTAAAATCATGAAGAAATTGGTCACAATCGTATGCGCCATGCTGATGATGGCGGCTTTTGCGATCCCGACGTTTGCGGCGACCACGAAAGACGACATTATCGCGGAGCTGAAGGCCGGCGTTCAGGTTGGAGATAAAACCAAGGCGATTCCTGAGAAGTATATCGACGTCGCCGAAAAGTTTTTCGCCGCCAATGAACTGACCGACAAGCAGCTGGCTACCGCGCTTACGGAAGTCAAGGAAGCGAAGGAGCTGTGGGCCAGCACCGGCGAAACGGAATTCAAAAACATTCCGGCCGATGTGCAGAAACAGCTGCAGAACAAAGCTGCCGCCGCCGCCAAAAAGGTGGGCGCCACGCTGACCTTCGACGGCAAGACCATTTCGGTTGTGGACGCGCAGGGCAGAACCTACAGCGTCCTGGCAAAATCGAATCCCATCAAACCGACCGGCGCCGACTATACCATGTTGATTGTGGTTTCGGCGGCTGTTCTCGGCGTGCTGGGTTCCGTTGTTGTCATTTCCCGTAAGAACAAGCTTACTGGAGACTGCTGAATATGGGACAAGAGTTTCGTAAGAAGCTCAGGATAAACAGTGGGATAAAATTTGTATTTTATCCCATTGTTTTTTTCCTTTTGAGCGCCTTACTCGTCGTGGCCGCGCTGGGTCCGGTTCTCCGGCCGTATCTCGATATGGCGGATCTAGTGTTTCTCCAGCAGGCGCCGACGTTTAACAAAGAAGCCGCCAACATCTACCAGGGAGCCATACAGGACAAGGGCGGAACGCTGAAAAAAGACGAGGTCGTTTTTCCCTCCGAGGGGGAAACTTTCGGAAAAATCCGTATCGCTTCCGTGGGGATTGAGGCTTCCCTGATTTATGGGGACAATATAAAAAATATGCGCAAGGGCGTCGAAGTGTATTCCGGCACCTATCTGCCCGGCGAAGACCGAACGATACTTATCGGCGGACACAACAACACCCATTTCCGCACTCTGAAAAACGTGAAGACGGGGGATAAGGTGGAGCTCCAGACGAATTACGGCACCTATATCTACGAGGTGACCGGGTCCCGGATCGCCCGCTTTGACGATACCAGCGCCTACGACCTGACCAGGGCGGAAGAAAACCTGATCCTGTACACCTGCTACAATGAATCGAAAATCGGCGCCACCCCCAACCGCACGTTTGTCTACGGCAAATACGTGTCCGGCCCCAAAATCGTGTCGTGAGGAGATGCCCTATGGAGACCAATGCGTCTGTTTCAAAGCAAGCACGGCTTCGCGGCGGGATGGCCTGGATACTGTCCTTTTTGCTATGCCTGTTTTTGACGGTGCTGTCGCTGCTTAGCCTGCTGGAATGCACGCTGCTCAGCCCCGGCTTTCTGAAAAAGCAGGTGGATAAAAGCGCCTATACCGCGCATGTCATCGAGGACATGGAGGATATTTTCGTCTCCTATGGCATCAGCAGCGATTTCGACGAAGCCTTTTTCACCTCGGTGCTGACGGAGGAGGAAGTGCGGGCTGACATCTATGCCGAAATCGACCGGTTGTACGCGGCCGATGCGACTGGCGCGGACTACGACGCCTTCGAAAGCCAGCTGTATGACAAGCTGACGGCCAACGTCAAAGAGCGGAACCTGGAAATCACCGAGAGCGTCGATCAGGCCCTGCATTATCTGGCGCAGATGTGCGCCGAAACGTACCGGGAGGGGGTTGGCCTTCCCTTTGCGTCCTATGCCGCCAGCGCCCTGGCGGCGGCCAAAACGCCGCTGCTCATCGGCATCGCGGCCATGGCGGTTCTTTCGCTGTTTGTTTTGGGCTTTCTGTTCGCCCTACAGAAAAAGAACGGCTTTTTCCGCTACGCGATTTATGCGTGCAGCGGGGCCGCGGTAACGCTGACGGTGCTGGCGCTGGTGGTTCTGCTGTCCGGCAAAATCGAAAAAATTGGGCTGACCGGCAAGGCGCTATACTATTTGGTGACCGGCTACGCCACGCAGACGGTCATGCTGCTGTTTGTCGCCGTGGGTATCCTGCTCGCCGCCGTGCTGATTCTGGCCCTGCTATATGGGTTTTCCGTTAAAAGAGCCGTCCCGCCGCCAAAGCATTGACGAGGCAGCGAATCCGGGTGAAATAGTCCCCGGGTATTGACAGACGGCCGAAAACGCGTATCATAAGACATACAGATGATAGCTCGCAAAGGCGCAGAGTCAAATCTGCGCCTTTGCTTTTGCGGTTAGACCGCAGTGAGGAGTTGGCATGAAAAAGCTGCGGATCGCCGCTTGGATCGGGTTCGCCCTGGTGGCCGGCGCTATTTTTTATCTGACCACGCAAACACCGGAGGCCACCATCAGCGCCTCTCATTGGGCTACGGAGCATCTTCCGAGCTTTCTTATCGAGCCGAAATGGCCCGACGGCAGCGTGCTGCTGACCGCCAGACAAATGGCGCATATTTATCAGTTCTTCGCGCTGGGGCTCTGCGCTTCCCTGGCCATGCTGGGCTGTGCGCGGTTCTCCCCGACGGTACAGGCCTTGGCGGCGATGGCCATCTGCCTGGTTTGTTCGCTGGCGGATCAGACGCACAAGCTGTTTATTCCCGGGCGGGAGTTCGACGGCCGGGATTTGGTGTTAGACGCCGTGGGGTATGCCGCCGCCGGGTTTCTCGTCTTTTTTATCCGGTGGATCATAGTGAGAAAGCGGCGGAAATCGTCCGAAAAGACCGCTTCCGGCGAATCCAAAAATCCGTAAAAAACCCCGGTGTCCGATGGACGCCGGGGTTTTGTGTGGGGACGCGCGTCAGGCTTTCTTCACAACCGGAACCCAAATCTCGCTGCGGACGTCCGGTTTGGTGCCGTCCTCATCGAAATAGGCCTCAATGTCCGGCGCGTTGCCGAACTCGTAGCCCGAGGTGGGCAGCCATTCGGTGGCAATACGCTTCTGCATCTCCTGTATAGCGCCTGGCATGGGGCCGACGCAGGTGAACACCGCCCAGGTGGCGGCGGGAACCGTGAACGCCTCCATCCCCTCCGGTACGGGCTGGGAGGTCGGGGCGGCAATATAATAGTCGAACCGGCTGGTCTCCGTCATCGGCTCGCAGCAGACGCTGACCCCCAGCATGCCATGGGGTTCCCCGTCGATCAGGGGGCCGAGGCGGGCGATGCCGCCGCTGCTGGCCGTTTCGTTCCAGAACTGCGGGATCTGGGCGTAGCAGTTCCCGTTCTCCATGCTGGTGGGCAGCTTATACCCCACAATGCGGAAGGCTTCTTTGTCCACGAGTTTGTAATCCATAACGCTCGCTCCTTTGATTTGTACTTGAAAGGCGATCGCCGGATAGGCTTTGAGCGTCACGCCCTTTTCCCGGGCGGCGGTGGGGGTCACGCCATGGAACGCCTGGAAGGCGCGGGTGAATGCGGTAGGGGAATCGTAGCCATACTTGACCGCCACGTTGATCACCTTGTCTCCGCCGTTCTGCAAATCGACTGCGGCCCGGGAGAGCCGCCGGTTGCGGATGTATTCCGACAGCGGCACCTCCGCCATGTAGGAAAACATCCGCTGAAAATGGTAGGCAGAGCAGCAGGCCTTCTGCGCCGCCTGCGCATAGTCGATCGTCCCGTCCAGGTTATCCTCGATATACGTGATTGCCTCGTTTAAGCGTCTCAGCCAGTCCATATCGTTCTCCTTTACAAGTGACAGTATACCATCCGCGTCCGCCGTTCACCTCGCATTTTCTGCACGAATCTGCGAGCTATGGCTAAAAGGCCGCCCGGACAGAAAAAGCCGCCCGTTCCAAAGAACGGGCGGCTTTTTTGGTTCACCGAAGCTGCACTCAGCCTTCGCCGCGCATGCTGGCGAAGCACTCGCTGCAGTACACAGGCCGATCCTCGCGGGGCTTGAAGGGAACCTTCGCCTCTTTGCCGCAGTTGGCGCAGATGGCGACGTGCATCTCCCGATCCGGCTTCGCGGCGGATTTGCGGGCGTCACGGCAGCTCTTGCAGCGCTGAGGCTCGTTCACAAAGCCTTTTTCAGCGTAGAACTCCTGCTCGCCGGCGGTGAAAATGAATTCGGCGCCGCACTCTTTGCAGATCAGAGTCTTGTCTTCGTACATGGATGTTACCTCGCTTTAAGATAAAAATTTTTGCCCTGCGACGGATTCGGACCGACACCTTTGAAAACCAACGCTCTCGTTAAGCTACCCGGGCATATGTATTACAACGGCGTGTACGACGCCGATATAATCCTAATAATCTTGACTGAACTCCCGCCAGATGCTGGCGTCCAGCTTTCGGCGCACACGCTGCAGGGCGTTATCCACCGTTTTGGCTCCGACATGGAGCCGGGCGGCAATCTCCTCATAAGAATATGCGCTCAAATACAACATCAGTACCTGATATTCCAATTCGGTCAAAACCGCTTTCAGCCTCTCCCGCATGCGGGCGGCCTCTTCCCTCTCCAGAAGCATCCGCTCTGGATCGGCTTGTCCATTCGGCAGTCCCTCGAAGTCCCCGTCGTCCCAGCTTTCCATGGCGGAGGGCGGGACATTCCTGAGCGATCCGGCCCGTTTGACAGCGGAGATAATCCGGTGCCGCACGCAGACCGACGCATAGGTGGCGAAAGACGCCGTACCGTCCGGCCGATAGGTCCCGACGGCGGAAAGCAGGCCGAGCAGCCCCTCCTGGGCCAAATCCTCCGGTTCCAGCCACGGCCCGCGATAACGGGCGGCCAGCCCCAGCACCATGGGCATATGCCGGTGAACCAGACAAGCGAACGCGTCCTCGTCGCCCTTCCCCGCCCGCCGAGCCAACGCTTCGTCGCTCTGCTTATCGGGGCAGTCGCCTTCCTGGACGGCATTCACCAACGATCACCTCAACGCCATTGTGCGGATACGGACACTTCCGGAGCCATCCGGCAACAAACTTTTCTGAACATTCCCTAGTGTAACCGATCCCGAGCCAAATGTCAACACTTTTTTTCATAAAATTATTCAATGTGTTAAAAAAAGCCGGAATGTGTCGGATAAAATTCTGTTTTTTCAATAACGGGGAGGGATTTCCTGCCATTTCCGCCTGGTTAGGCCGATCAAACGGCTCCTTACCGATGGCGTTTTCCCACCGGAAAGGAGCCGTTTTCCCACAATATATTGCGTTTCAGGCCTGACGGATATACGCGTCGATAGAGGCGGCGGCCTGCTTGCCGGCGCCCATGGCGAGAATGACGGTGGCGGCGCCGGTCACCACGTCGCCGCCGGCGTATACGCCCTCGCGGGAGGTGCGCAGCGTGTCTTCCTCCACCACCAGGCAACCCTTCCGGTTCGCCTCAAGGCCCGGGGTGGTGGTGCGGATCAGGGGATTGGGGGTGTTGCCGATGGCGGGAATCACCAGCTGCACCGGCAGGACAAACTCGCTGCCCGGAATCTCCACCGGGCGGCGGCGGCCGGAGGCGTCGGGCTCTCCCAGCTCCATGCGGATGCATTTCAGACCGGTGACAAACCCCTTGTCGTCCCCGAGAACCTCCACGGGGGCGGTGAGGAAGCGGAACTCCACCCCCTCCTCCTTGGCGTGATGGATTTCTTCCAGGCGGGCGGGCATCTCCGCCTCGCCCCGGCGGTAGACGATGTAGACCTCCTTCGCGCCCATGCGGCGGGCGCAGCGGGCCGCATCCATAGCGACGTTGCCGCCGCCCACCACGGCCACGGCCTCCGCCTTGGGCACCGGGGTGTCGTAGCCGGGGCGGTAGCCCTTCATCAAATTGATCCGGGTCAGGAATTCGTTGGCGGACAGGACGCCCAGGTGCGTTTCCCCAGGAATCCCCAGGAAGCTGGGCAGGCCGGCGCCGCTGCCCACAAACACAGCCTCGTAGCCCATGCCGAACAGCTCGTCCACCGACAGCACCTTGCCGATGACCATGTTGGTTTCGATATCCACCCCCATGGCCCGCAGTTTATCCACTTCCTTCTGCACAATGGCCTTGGGCAGGCGGAACTCAGGGATCCCGTACATCAGCACCCCCCCCGCCGTGTGGAAGGCCTCGAACACCGTCACGTCGTAGCCCAGGCGGGCCAGATCCCCCGCGCAGGTCAGACCGGCGGGGCCGGAACCCACAATGGCCACCTTATGGCCGTTTTTCTCGGGACGGACGATGCTTTCCTGTCCGGAGGCCATATGTACGTCGGCGGCAAACCGTTCCAGGCGGCCGATGGCCACCGGCTCCCCTTTAATCCCCCGCACGCATTTGGACTCGCACTGATTCTCCTGGGGGCAGACCCGGCCGCAGACGGCGGGCAGGGCGTTGGTTTCTCCGATTTTCTGATACGCGCCTTCAAAGTCGCCGGCGGCGATGAGGGCGATGAAATCGGGGATCTGGACATTGACCGGGCAGCCGGACACGCAGGGCCGATGCTTGCAGTGCAGGCACCGCTGAGCCTCGTTGACGGCCATGTCCGCGGTATAGCCCTGGGCCACCTCCTCAAAGTTATGGGCGCGCACCTCTCCGGGCTGTTCCGGCATGGGGGTTTTGGCTGGCTGTTGATTGATGGGCATATGATTCCCTCACTTTTCGCTGAAACTGTATTCAAATACTCGACGGTTTTCAGGAGGTCCGGCCTTGATCGGCCTGGAACATCAGGCGGCATTCCGCCTCCCTCTCCCGGTACTGGCCCAGCCGCTTCATGGCCTCGTCCCAGTCGATCTGGTGGGCGTCGAATTCCGGCCCGTCCACGCAGGCGAACTTGGTCTCCCCGCCCACGGTCAGGCGGCAGCCGCCGCACATGCCGGTGCCGTCGATCATGATGGGGTTCATGCTGACCACCGTTTTCACGCCGTACTTCTTGGTCACATCCGCCACCGCCCGCATCATGGGCAGCGGGCCGATGGCAATGACCAAATCGTACTTCTCGCCCGCGTCGAGCAGCTCCTGGAGCTTGACGGTGACAAAGCCTTTATGGCCGTTGGAGCCGTCGTCGGTCATGACAAACAGGCGGTCGCTGACCGCGGCCATTTCCTCCTCCAGCATGATGATGTCGGTGCTGCGGAAGCCCGCGATCATATCCACCTTCGCGCCCGCGGCGTGCAGAGCCTTGGCCTCGGGATAGGCGATGGCGCAGCCCACGCCGCCGCCCACCACGGCGACGTGCGTGAAGCCCTCGGTCTCGGTGGCTTTCCCCAAGGGGCCGACAAAATCCAGCAGGGCGTCCCCCTCCTCCAGGGTGTCAAGCAGCAGGGTGGTCTTGCCCACCTTCTGAAAGATGATGGTGACGGTGCCTTTCTCCGGGTCAGCGCTGGCGATGGTCAGGGGAATGCGTTCGCCGGTCTCGTTCACCCGCAGGATAACGAACTGCCCGGCCTTGGCCTTGCGGGCGATGAAGGGCGCCTCGATATCCATCCAGGTGACGGAGGGATTGAGGGCGCGTTTATGGACAATGGTATACATGGTACGGTTCACTCCCTATACAGTGGCCCGCCGGTTTGCATCCGGAAAAATCCGACAATTCTCAGACGGGCCGTGTTACCCTTTTATCATAGCATTTTGCCGGTGGAAATGCAAGTTTCTTTCCAAACTGCTTCAAGTTGCAGCCGGCTGAAAAACCTGTTATGATAAGGGAAAAGGGGGCTTGTCCATGTGGTGGATGTTCGCTATCGGCTCTGCCGTGTTTGCCGCGCTGACCTCCATTCTGGCGAAAATTGGGATAGAAAACGTCAATTCCAACCTGGCTACTGCCATCCGGACGGTCGTGGTGCTGGTCATGGCGTGGGGAATGGTCTTCCTCACCGGCGCCCAGAGCGGTATCCGACACCTGACCCAGCGGAGCATGCTGTTCCTCGTGCTATCGGGACTGGCCACCGGGGCGTCCTGGCTGTGTTATTACAAGGCGGTTCAGCTGGGCAGCGTGGCCAAAGTGGCCCCCATTGACAAACTCAGCGTGGTCATCACCCTGATTCTGGCGTTTTTCGTGCTGCATGAGGAGATGAGCCTCAAAACCATTCTCGGCAGCGTGCTGATCACCGCCGGCACCCTGCTGATGGTGCTGTAGAACCGGCCCGCGCCGGCGGGGAAAGGGGGGGAACCGTTTGCATGGCGGATGCCGTTTCTACCAAGCAGGCCTTGGCCAAGGGACTCAAGGCCACCCTGGAACATAAGAGTCTCGACCGGGTGACGGTGGGAGACATCACGACCTTCTGCGGACTCAACCGGCAGACCTTCTACTACCATTTTGAGGACAAGTACGCCCTGCTGAACTGGATCTACTACACCGAGCTGATGCTGCCGCTGGCCGAGGGGTCGGCCCCGGAGGACTGGCCGCGGCGGGTGGCCCGGATGCTGGATCGGATGCGGGAAGAGGGGGCGTTCTACCGCCGCGCCCTGCGGGGCGAGGGGCAGCGGGGCTTCGAGGCCCTGCTGACCGCCATGGTGCGGGAGCTGGCCGCCGGGCTGCTGGAGCAGGCGGATCGCCCTGGGGAAACGGCGGACAAGGCCTTTCTCGCGTCATTTTTCGCCTACGGGGTGACGGGCATGGTGACGGCCTGGGTGCAGGACGGCATGAAGGAGCCGCCAGAGCAGGCGGCCGCCCGCTGGCAGGCGCTGCTGGAGAAGCTGGGACTGGTATAGGAAAGCGGGCGCGCCGATTGGACGCGCCCGCTTTTTATCGGACTGGCGTTCTCTTATGACTCCTCCAGCAGCGAGCCGTCGGTGGAGACCGTCGCCACCTGCCAGGGGATGCATTTGCCGCTGGCCTGCAGGGCGGTTTTGACCGCCTGGACGATGCCGCCGCAGCAGGGCACCTCCATGCGCACCACCGTCACGCTCTCGATGTCGTTGCGCTTTAGAATCTCGGTTAGTTTTTCGCTGTATGCCACCGGATCCAGCTTAGGACAGCCGATGAGAGCCACTCGGCCCCGGATAAACCGGCGGTGGAAGTCGCCGTAGGCAAAGGCCGTGCAGTCGGCGGCCACCAGCAGGCGGGCGCCCTGAAAATAAGGGGCCTCCGTGGGCACCAGGCGGATTTGTACCGGCCACTGGCTCAGCTCGCTTTCCACTGACGCCGGGGCGGCGGCGTCCTCCTGCCGGGGATGCGTGATCCGCTTGGACTGGCTGCCGGGACAGCCGCAGGGCAGGGGCTGCGCCGCGGCGGCTTTATGCCGCTGGACGGCCTCCTCGTCATAGGCGGCAGCCTCCCGCTCCTCGAACGAGATAGCCCCGGTGGGGCAGGCGGGCAGACAGTCCCCCAGCCCGTCGCAGTAATCGTCCCGCAGGAGCCGGGCCTTGCCGTCCACCATGCCGATAGCTCCCTCGTGGCAGGCGGCGGCGCACAGGCCGCAGCCGTTGCAGGCGTCCTCGTTAATGGTAATAATTTTTCGAATCATATAGCAGCTCTCCTTCTCGGATGGATGGGGATACGGTTGACTTTCTGCTCCCAGTATAGTACACTGAGAGGGAACTGTCTGTTGGATTTACAACAATTATCGACATGAGGAGGAAACCGCTGTGAACGCCGATTGGAAAAGCGGCCCTCTTTTCGCGGGGATAAGCGAGGAGGGGGTCGATCAGGTGCTGGCCTGCCTGTCCGCCCGGCCCCGCCATTTCGATAAGCAGGCGATGCTGCTGCGGGCCGGCGACGCGCCGGTTATGGGCGTTGTCCTGGCCGGCAGCGTACACATCCTTCAGGAGGATTTCTGGGGCAACCGGTCGCTGCTTGGCCGGGCCGGGCCGGGGGATTTGTTCGCAGAGGCCTTCGCCTGCGCGGGCGTTTTGCGGCTGCCGGTCAGCGTGGAGGCCTGCGAGCCCACCGATGTGCTGCTGCTGGACGCGGGGCGGCTGTCGGCGGTCTGCCCGGCCGCCTGTCCCCATCACGTCCAAATGATACGGAACCTGCTGCGCCTGATGGCGGAGAAAAACGTGGGGCTGGCCCGGAAGGTGGAGCATATGGCCCGGCGCACCACCCGGGACAAGCTGCTGTCCTACCTGTCCGCCGAGGCGCGGCGCAGCGGCGGCAGCGCCTTCTCCATCCCCTTCAACCGGCAGCAGCTGGCCGATTACCTGGCGGTGGACCGCAGTGCCATGTGCAGCGAGCTGAGTCGGCTGCGGGACGAGGGGCTGCTGGATTTCCACCGCAGCGCGTTTGTGCTCCGGCAGGAGCTGGAAAGGATATAGCCTATGGAACGCACGCCGAAAATACAGGAACTGCGCAAAAAAGCCATGGCGCTCCCGCTGCTGCCGGGGGTGTACATCATGAAGGACGCGCAGAACGACATCATCTATATCGGGAAGGCCAAGGCCCTGAAAAACCGGGTCAGCCAATATTTCGGCTCGGACACCAACCATCCGGAAAAGGTGCGGCAGATGGTGGCCCGGGTGGATCATTTCGATTACATCGTGGTGGGCAGCGAATTCGAAGCCCTGGTGCTGGAGTGTTCGCTTATCAAGCAGTACAACCCGAAGTACAACATCCTGCTCAAGGACGACAAGGGCTATCATTACATCCGCATCTCCCCGCCCCCTTACTCCCGCATCAGCCAGAGCCGCCAGAAGCTGGACGACGGGGCGAAGTACCTAGGCCCCTTTGTCAGCTCCTACGCGGTGCAGCAGGCGGTGGACGAGGCGGTGAAGGTCTTCATGCTGCCCACCTGCAACCGCACATTTTCCTACGGCGGCAGCCGGGAGCGGCCCTGCCTGAACTATTACATCAAGCAGTGCTGCGCCCCCTGCTCGGGCCGGCTGAAGGAGGCGGACTACAACGAGCGGCTGAACCAGGCCATCGACTTTCTGACCAAGGGCAGCGCCAAGACCCTCAGCCTTTTGCAGCAGCAGATGGAGGAGGCGGCCGAGAACCTGGAGTTTGAAAAGGCGGCCCGGCTGCGGGACCGCATCAACGCTATCCACAAGATGAGCGACAAGCAGAAGGTGGTCATGTCCCGGGTGGAGGAGCAGGACGTGGTGGCCCTGGCCCAGGGGCCGGGCGGCGCCTGCTTCGAGGTGTTCCGCTTTACGAGCGGCCGCCTCCACGACCGGGAGCATTTCCTTTTGGACGGCATCGACGAGCCCGCGGCGGCCCGGGCGGAATTCCTGCGCCGGTATTACGCCATGCGGGACACGGTGCCCCCCCAGGTGACGGTGGACGGGGACATTGAGGACGCTGAGCTGCTGGAGCGATGGCTGAGCGAAAAGGCGGGGCGGCGGGTACATATCGTGCAGCCCCAAATCGGAGAACAGGCCGCCCTGGTGGAGATGTGCCGCGGCAACGCGGCGGAACGGATCGCCCAAAAGGCGGGCATAGCCGGGCGAGACGCCGCCGCCCTGGACGAGCTGATGCGGCTGCTGGGACTGGACGCGCCTCCGGCGTATATCGAGAGCTACGACATTTCCAACACCGGGGGCAGCGACAACGTGGCGGGCATGGTGGTCTTCGAAAACGGCCGCCCCCTCAAGTCGGCCTATCGCCGGTTTAAAATCCGGACGGTGGACGGGCAGGACGACTACGGCTCCATGCGGGAGGTGCTGACCCGGCGGCTGGATGAATATCTCCAGCATAAGGATGAGGGCGTCGGCTTCGGCCGGCTGCCGGATCTCATCCTGCTGGACGGCGGCAAGGGACACGTGGCAGCGGTCAAGCCGGTGGTGGACAGTTACGGGCTGGGCATCCCGGTGTTCGGCATGGTGAAGGACGATCACCACCGCACCCGCGCCATCGCGGTGGACGGCGGGGAAATCGCCATCAATTCCAAGCGGACGGCTTTCACTCTGATCTCCTCCATCCAAGAGGAGGTGCACCGCTGGGCTATCGGGTACCACCGGCAGCAGCGCAAGGCGTCCTCCATCAGCACCACCCTCACCCGCATCGACGGGGTAGGCGAAGCCCGGGCCCGGGCGCTGCTGCGGCATTTCGGCTCGCTCAAGGCGGTGCGGGCGGCGACAGTGGACGAGCTGTGCCTCGTCAAGGGGGTCAGCCGCCCGGCGGCGGAGAATATCAAGCGGTATTTCGAGACCCGGGAGGATTGAAGAAGCGCCGTCCCCCTTTCGGCGCTTCGCTATATAGAAGGAAAAGAGGCCCTATTGGATATGGAAGCCAAAACCAACGCCATGCGGATGCTGGACAAAGCCGGCATCCCCTATGACCTGCAAACCTATTCTCCCGACGACGGCATCGACGGCGTGTCGGTGGCCCGCAAGCTGGGACAGCCGGTGGAGCAGGTCTATAAAACCCTAGTGACCAAGGGGCGGGGCGGCCATTTCGTCTTTGTCATCCCCGTGGCTGCCGAGCTTGACCTGAAAGCCGCCGCCCGGGCAGTGGGCGAAAAGGCGGTGGAGCTCATCCCCGTCAAGGACATCAACAAAGTCACCGGCTATATCCGGGGCGGCTGCAGCCCGGTAGGGATGAAGAAACTCTTCCCCACCGTCCTGGACGAATCCGCCCGCGCTTTGCCCGTCTTCTACGTCAGCGGGGGGCGGATCGGGGTGCAAATGCAGGTAAACCCCGCCGCCTTGGCGTCTTTTATCGGCGCCGCCTTCGCCCCTATCGCCATGCCGTAGGGCTTGCAAATGCCGGCAAAATCGGGTATACTGAACGCGAAAGTTTGTTCGATTGGAGGCGGCGGCATGGCCAGCCTGTGGGGCATCCCCCTCAACCAAATCAAGGGCGTGGGCGAAAAGCGCGCCGCCCTGTATCAGAAGCTTGGCATCACCAGCGCGGGGGCGCTGCTGCGCCATTTTCCCCGCTCCTACGAAGATTGGTCCCGGACGACGGCCATCGCCGACGCCCTGCCGGACACGTCCTGCTGCATCAAGGGCACGCCGGTGCGCGCTCCGGCGGAGCATTTTGTCCGCAAGGGGATGGTGCTCTACCGCTTCCCTGTTTCCGACGGGAAAGACCTGCTGCATGTCACCCTGTTCAACAATAAATTCGCCGCGGCCAAGGTGCGGCCGGGGGAGGACCTGCTCCTGTTCGGCACCGTCACCCGCAACGGCCGCCAGTATGAAATGACCGCCCCCCAGCTGGAGACCGCCGGCACGGGGCAGCGGATCCGCCCCATTTACCGGCAGACGGAGGGACTGACCTCCCGCATGATCGAGACCAACATGGCCCAGGCGCTCCGCCTGCTGGACATGGATTTGGAAAACGATCCGCTCCCCCCCGACCTGCGCAGCGACCACCATCTGGCCACCCGGCGGTACGCCCTGGAAAACATCCATTTCCCGGTGGACGGGGAAGCGTTGGCCGTGGCGCGGCGTCGGCTGGTGTTCGAGGAGCTGCTGCTGCTGCAGCTGGGGCTGCTGCGCCTCAAGGGCCGCACGAGGGGCGAAACCGGCGCGAAAATCGCGGTGGATTACACGGCGGAGTATCTGGAATGCCTTCCCTTTTCCCTCACCGGGGCGCAGCGGCGGGCCATTGCCGACTGCGTGGCCGACATGCGGGGGGACTGCCCCATGAGCCGCCTGGTCCAGGGGGACGTGGGCAGCGGCAAAACCGCGGTGGCCGCCGGGGTGGCCTTCACCGCTGTGCGCGGCGGCTGGCAGGCCGCCATGATGGCCCCCACCGAGCTGCTGGCCGAGCAGCACGCCCGCTCTCTGACCAAGCTGCTGGCGGGCAGCGGGGTGCGGGTGGGCCTGCTCACCGGCTCCCAGCCGGCATCGGTCAAGAAGCAGGTGCAGGCGGATTTGGCCGCCGGCGGCATCGATTTCATCGTGGGCACCCACGCCCTGCTGTCCGAAGGGGTGGTCTTTCACCGGCTGGGGCTGGTGATCACAGACGAGCAGCACCGGTTCGGCGTGGCGCAGCGGGCCACCCTGGCGGCCAAGGGGGCCAACCCCCATATGCTGGTCATGTCCGCCACCCCCATTCCCCGCACCCTGGCCCTGATTGTGTACGGGGATTTGGATGTCTCCATTCTGGACGAGCTGCCGCCCGGGCGCCAGCCCATCGAGACCTACGCGGTGGACACCGGCAAGCGGGAAAGGGCCTACAACTATATCAAAAAGCATATCGCCGAGGGGCGGCAGGCCTATATCGTCTGCCCCCTGGTGGAGGACGGGGAGGAGGAAACCGCCTCCCTGGTGTCTGCCACGGCGTATTTTGACCAGCTGGCCTCCGGGCCCTTCCGTGGCTACAGCCTGGGGCTGCTTCACGGGCGGATGAAGGCCGCCGAAAAAGACCGAGTGATGAGCGCGTTCGCTCGGGGAGACATCGCCGTTTTGGTGTCCACCACCGTCATTGAGGTGGGGGTGGACGTGCCGAACGCCGTGCTGATGGTCATCGAAAACGCCGAGCGATTCGGCCTGGCTCAGCTGCATCAGCTGCGGGGCCGGGTGGGCCGGGGCGTGCACCGCTCCACCTGCATCCTGATTTCTGACGCCCAGAATGAGGAGGCCCGCCGCCGGCTGCAGGTCATGTGCGCCACCAACGACGGGTTCCGCATCGCGGACGAGGATTTGAAGCTGCGGGGGCCGGGGGACTTTTTCGGCAGTCGGCAGCACGGCCTGCCGGATTTGAAAATCGCCGACCTGGACGGAGACATGCCCTTGTTCCGTGAGGCTCAGGCCGCCGCCGTCCAGCTGACCGGCGAGGATCCCGAGCTGGCCGCGCCGGAAAACCGGCTGCTGGCCGAGGAGGTCCGCCGCCTGTTCGAAACCAGCTTTACCTGAAAAAACCGCCCGGCAAAAGCGGCGCGCCATTAGCGGAGAATCCAAGCCGGGTTTCGCCGCTTTGCAAGAAATAGCCCAGCGGAACGAGTTCCGCTGGGCTATTTCTTCTAAAAAGGTGCGCACCTAAAACCGGACGGTTTTTATCGGTTTGTATCAGCTGTAAATCCATTCGTGCAGGCTCTTGACCGATTCCACCGGATCGGTCAGCTGGAGGGAAGCGCCGCCATCCGGCAGCTTCCAACCGCGGTATTTTCCCTTTTCCGGCAGATGGAAGCTGGTATCGATGGCGTAGTTGGCGTAGCTGCCCGCGTTGAGGGCATAACCCATCAGCTCGTCGCCCGACATGTTGGTCGCCACCTGGGGCAGTACCTGATTCAGGATGGTGTTCAGGGTGCCGAAGCTCATGGTTTTGGCCTTGAGAATCAGCTGCTCGATAACCTTGCGCTGACGGCCCGTACGGTTGAAATCGCTGTCGATGTGCCGGATACGGGAATACTGCAAGGCCTGATAACCGTTGAGATGGTACACCTTGGATTCGGTGCCGATTTTTTTGAAGCCCCGCTCCCAGTCCTCCAGCTTCTGTCCAGGGGCGCAGACCTTGGAGGCCTCCTGGGCCGTCATATAAATGTCAATGCCGCCCATGGCATCCACCGCAATGGGGAAGACGACAAAGTTCACGCCCACATATTTGTCAATCTTCAGCCGGAAGTTCTGTTCAATCGTCTTGGACAGAAGGTTGAAGCCGCCGTAGGCGTAAGCCGCGTTCAGCTTGGCGTAATCGTCTTTGCCGTCGCCGTTTCTGTCCCGGCCGGGAATGGTGACCGCCGTGTCCCGCAGCAGCGAGCTGAGCTTGATGGTTTTATTTTTCTTGTTGATGGTGACGATAATCATGGAGTCCGACCGCCCCCGCTCCTTCATGGTGCGGGCGTCGATGCCCAGCAGCAGCAGATTGGTCACGTCCTTGGTGTTGCCCCGCAGAGTGATCTTGCTCACTTCACTCTTGTCGTAATCGCTGGGGTTGAAGGACGTGTCGATGCTGACGTCCGGATCCTCGTCGTCCGGAGGTAGCGAGTCGACATAGTTGCCGTCGATCTCCTCGTCGCCGACGATGAGATTCATCGCGTGCATCACGTAGCCGCCGGCGGTCATCAGCAGAACCGAGACCACCACCATCAGCGAGGACAGAATGGAAACCGTCACCCGCACCGACTTTTTGTACCGATGCCGCTTGACTGGCTTGCCGCCCTTGGGCGCCGCGTGCCGGGATTCGGGATTGTTTTCTTTGCGCATATGCAGCCAACCTTTCTGTTGATTGTCCTGCCAGCCGCCGATTGCCGAAAATGGGGGAAAAGGTCGAACGGCTTTCTATAGCTCCTGTGTGCCTGCACCGAGGGCGCATTGCCCTTATCATAGCACAGGGGCACGCGGATTGCAAGCGGTCACTTTTTCCACACATGCCGGCGGGCCCTTCCTCCGGCTGGCAGTCTCCGGTCAGAACAGGCCGCTGATTTTTCCGTTCTCGTCCACATCAATGGCTTCCGCCGCCGGAACCTTCGGCAGCCCGGGCATGGTCATGATGTCGCCGGTCAGCACCACCACAAAACCGGCCCCAGCCGCCAGCCGCACGCCGCGCACCGTCACCCGGAACCCGGACGGCCAGCCCAGCAGGGCGGGATTGTCGGACAGGGAGTATTGGGTTTTGGCCATACACACCGGCAGATGACCGAATCCCAACGCCTCCAGCTTATCCAGCTCTCGCGAGGCGGCGGGGGTGAAATCCACCCCGTCCCCGTTGTAGATCTCCCGCACCACGGCTGCGATCTTTTCCTTGAGGGGGAGGCTGTCCTCGTACATCATGGTAAAGTGGTTGGGTTCCTCCGTGAGGCGCAGCACCTCCCGCGCCAACTCGAGTCCGCCCTCGCCGCCCTTGGCCCACACTTCGGACAGCGCCACGTTGGCCCCCGCCTCGGCGCATTTGGCCCGCACCAAGGCCAGCTCCGCCTCAGTGTCAGTGGGGAAGCGGTTGATGGCCACCACGGCGGGCAGGCCAAACTTCACGGTGATGTTCTCAATATGCTTGAGGAGGTTGGGCAGGCCCCTTTCCAGCGCCTCCAGGTTCTCCTCTCCCAGCCGGCCCTTCTCGGCGCCGCCGTGATGCTTGAGAGCCCGCACCGTCGCCACGATAACCACCGCGTCGGGCCGCAGCCCCGCCTTGCGGCATTTGATGTCTAGAAACTTTTCCGCCCCCAGATCCGCGCCGAAGCCGGCTTCGGTGATGACGTAATCGCCCAGCTTCAGGGCCATGCGGGTGGCGGTGACGCTGTTGCACCCGTGGGCGATGTTGGCAAAGGGCCCACCGTGGACAAACGCGGGGGTCCCCTCCAGCGTCTGCACCAGATTTGGCTGGATGGCGTCCTTGAGAAGGGCGGCCATGGCCCCCTGGGCCTTCAGCTGCCCGGCGGTGACCGGCTGCTCGTCCCGGGTGTAACCCACCACGATGGCCGCCAGCTTTTCCTTGAGGTCGGGGATATCCCTGGCCAAACAGAGGATGGCCATGATTTCGGAGGCCACGGTGATGTCAAACCCGTCCTCCCGCGGCACGCCGTTCAGCCGGCCGCCCAGCCCGTCGGTGATCTGCCGTAGCTGCCGGTCGTTCATGTCCACGCACCGCTTCCAGGTGATGCGCCGGGTATCGATGCCAAGGGCGTTGCCCTGATGGATATGGTTGTCCAGCATGGCGGCCAGCAGGTTATTGGCCGCGCCGATGGCGTGCATATCGCCGGTGAAATGCAGGTTGATGTCCTCCATGGGAATGACCTGGGCATACCCGCCGCCGGCCGCGCCGCCCTTGATGCCGAACACCGGCCCGAGGGACGGCTCCCGCAGGGCCAGCACCGTCTTTTTGCCCAGCCGATGCAGCGCATCGCCCAGTCCTACGGTGGTGGTGGTCTTGCCCTCCCCGGCGGGGGTGGGCGTGATGGCCGTGACCAATACCAGCTTGCCGTCGGGCCGATCCTGCCGATCCTTCAGCGCCGAGAGCCGCACCTTGGCCTTGTCGCTGCCGTACATCACCAGCTCCCCACGGGAAAGGCCCAGCCCGGCGGCGATGTCCTCCACGGGCATCGGCGTGACGCTTTGGGCGATTTCAATATCCGTTAACATGGAAAGACCCTCTTTCCCCTCCTCACATCCAATACAATGCCCCGGACGGCTGGATTGTTGGAGGTCATATAAATTTTAAAAGGAGGTACAGGCGCAGCCGGACGGCTGCGCCTGTATGGGAATTTACCTCTTACTTTTTCAGCGCCACGGCGTCCCGTACGCGAGCGACAATGTTCTCAGCGCACAGGCCGAAAACCTTCAGCAGCTCCACCGCGGGGCCGGATTTGCCGAAGGTGTCGTTCACGCCCACCCGGATCACCGGCACCGGCACGGTCTCGCAGACTACCTCGGCCACCGCGCTGCCCAGGCCCCCGTAGATGCTGTGCTCCTCCGCGGTGACAATAACGCCGGTTTCCCGGGCCGCGGCCACGATGATGTCCCGATCGATGGGCTTGATGGTGGCCATGTTGACCACGCGGGCGGCAATGCCCTCGTTTTTCAGCTGCTCGGCGGCCAGCAGCGCCTCGCCCACCATCAGACCGGTGGCAATGATGGTCACATCGCCGCCCTCCGTCAGCTGGACGCCCTTGCCGATTTCAAAGCGGTAGTCGCTGCCAAGCACCACCGGCACGGCCAGCCGGCCGAAGCGCAGGTACGCCGGGCCGTCCATGGCCGCGGCCGCGCGGACGGCCAGCCGTGCCTCAGTGTCGTCCGCCGGATTGATGACGGTCATGCCGGGGATGCTGCGCATCAGGGCGATGTCCTCGCAGCACTGATGGGTCGCGCCGTCCTCCCCGACGGAGATGCCCGCGTGGGTGGCGCCGATTTTCACGTTCAGATGCGGATAGCCGATGGAGTTGCGCACCTGCTCAAAGGCGCGCCCGGCGGCGAACATGGCGAAGGAGGAGGCGAACACCACCTTGCCGGCGGCGGCCATGCCGGCCGCCACGCTCATCATGTTGCCCTCGGCAATGCCGGCGTTGATGAACCGGTCGGGATACGCCTTGCGGAACATGCCGGTCTTGGTGGCAGCCGACAGGTCAGCGTCCATCACCACCAGATTGGGCATTTCCGCGCCCAGCTCAACCAGGGCCGCGCCGTAAGAATCGCGGGTGGCTTTTTTTATCTGTTCCGCCATGCTCAACCCACCTCCAACTCGTGCAGGGCCGCCTTCAGCTCGGCCATTGCGGTTTCATACTGCTCCTGATTGGGGGCCGTTCCGTGCCAGCCCACCTGGTTTTCCATGAAGGACACGCCCTTGCCCTTGACGCTGTGCTGGATGATGGCGGTGGGCTTGCCCTTGCAGGCCCGCGCCGCGTCGAACGCCGCTTCCAGCTGATCCCAGTCGTGGGCGTCGATGACGATGACATGGAAGCCGAAGGCCGCGAATTTCTCGGGGATCGGATAGGGGGAATTGACCTGGTCCAAGCTGCCGTCGATCTGCAGGTCGTTGTTGTCCACCACGACGCACAGGTTGTCCAGCTTTTTGTGGGCGGCGAACATGGCCGCTTCCCAGACCTGGCCTTCTTCGATTTCGCCGTCGCCCAGAATGGTGTACACCCGCCAGTCGGCCTTGTCCAGCTTGGCCGCCAGGGCCATGCCCGCCGCGCAGGACACGCCCTGCCCCAATGAGCCGGTGGACATGTCCACACCGGGGATCCCCTTCATATCGGGATGCCCCTGCAGGATGGCGCCCACATGGCGCAGCGACTGGATTTCCGCTTCCGGGAAATAGCCCTTCTGGGCCAGCGCCCCGTACAGGGCGGGGGCCGCGTGCCCCTTAGAGAGCACAAAACGATCCCGGGCCTCCCATTTGGGATTGGCGGGATCCACCTTCATCTCCTTGAAATACAGATACGCCAGCGTGTCCGCAATGGACAGGGAGCCGCCGGGATGTCCGCTTTTCGCGTGGAACGTCCCTTCAATCACATCCATGCGGATGCGGGCCGCCGCAATCGACAGCTGCTTTTTGCACGAAGCCTCCATCTTATCCTTCCTTTCCTAACCCCGTTGTGGTATGAGCCTCCCACGACAGCGCGGCGTCCGGTCCCCCCTTCGGGAGCGCCCCGGGCCGCAGTTTCTTTATTATACCATGGCCGGAGAAAAAAGAACAGAGGAGCGCCCGCCGATTTTCCACCTCCGAACGCTTCCGCAGTCGGTAAAAATGAATAAATTCCCGGTCCCCGCCGATTTTCGCGGCAAAAAACACGAGCATTCGGTCTTTTTCGCCCGTTATCGTTTATTTTTTCCAAATCTTTTAAATTTATTTTTTATAGTTTTAAACTCTTTCCACATAGTTATCCACCATCATTCGCTTTTACTACCCCTCTTCCCTTCCTGCGCTTGGGTAAATGTCGCAAATTTTTTTCTTTCCATCCCGCTGAAATGACAGTGGACAAACCGTTCCGCATCATGTATAATAGTAGAATCGTTGCGGTGCGCCCAGCGGGCGGCCGCCGTTTCCTACAGATAAACGGCCGCGGGACGGCCATGGCGCCGGGCAGCCCCGGCGCGGGCGTTTTTCCAGCCCCTGACTGGTATCAAGTTTTTATTCCGTCTCAAGGAGGAAATCAACCATGCTTAAGCTCAAAAGACTGGCCTGCGCCGCCCTGGCGGCGGTGATGCTGACGTCGGCCGTGTCCCTGTCCGGCTGTTCCACGCCGGAAATCGCGATGACGGTGGACGGTACGGAGTATTCCACCGGCGTCTACCTGGCCTATCTGTATAACACCTACTTCTCCCTGTTCTATCAGGGAAGCTACCCACTGTATTATTACACCTATCAGGGAAAGGACCCGTGGGCGCAGAAGCTGCCCTATGGGGATGACAAAACTGAGATGTCGGTGTCCGATTACATCAAGCTCACCACCCAGGACACCATCATCCGCCAGAAGGCGCTGGAGAACAAGTTGAAGGAGGCCAAGCTCAACTTCTTGGAAAAGGACGTCGAGCAGGTCAACTCCACCATCAAAAACATGAAGCAGGACGCCCTGCTGCGCTACGGCATCAGCAAGGAGAGCTACGAAAAGATGCTCATGGCCTTTTCCTGCAACGAGCGCGCCCTGTTCTACGGCACCTACGACAACAACGGCTCCAAGGCCATGTCGGAGGATGAAATCCGGAAATACTTCAACGACAACTACCTCAGCTATAAAATCATTGAGATTCCCCTGACCGACGACGACGGCAAGGATTTGTCCGAGGCGGAAATCAAAAAGGTCAAGGAACGGCTGCAGAAGTACCTGAACCAGTATACCACCGGCAAGGACTTCGACAAGGTTATTGAAACCTACAACGCGGACGAGAAGGCCTCCTCCGAGACCAGCACCTCCTCCAGCGGCTCCACAACGACAACAACCACCACAACGACTACTACTACGACGACAACCACGACGACTACGATGGCCACCACCGGCACCGGCAATTCGTCTTCCGCCTCCTCCGACGCGGAAGACGAGGAAGAGGAAGAAAACAAGGATCCCAACCGGAAGGACATTGACGCCAAGCTGTACGGCGATGAGGATTTTACCAACGCCCTGAAGACGGTGAAAATCGACGAAGCTAAAATCATCGAGTACAAAAAAGGCGGCTCCACCAACACGGCGGCGCTGGTGCTGCGGCTGGATCCCGAAAAGGGCCGGCTCGACGGCAAGGACTATTTTAAAGAGAGCCGGGAGAACATCATCTACGGCGCCAAGTGGGAAGAATTCGACAAGGAGATCAAGGAGTACGCCGCGACCCTGCCCAAGGAAATCAACGACCGGGCGATTAAGATGTGCGACCCCAAGAATTTCGAAAAAGAATAAACCGCCAGCCGCCTCCTACGTTAGCAGGAGGCGGCTCCTTTATGCCGGAAACGCGGGGAAGCCGGAGGCCCTGTCCTTCCGCGGTTCCCCCGTATCGCTCGCATACCCGCCCTACCCCGGCGCCCTTGCAGGGGGAGCATCGCTCGCCCGCGGATCCACGCACAAGCCGGCCCTCCCCACCGACACGCGGCGAACCAAAGCCTTCCCCTATACAAAAAGGACCGGAAGCCCGCGCTTCCGGTCCTTTTGTATCTCAAATCCAGGCGCTTTCGCTCTCCTGCTTCTTGGGCCGCCCCATGAGCGCCCGCAGGGCCTCCTTGGGATCCTGCCCCTCGTAGCAGACCCGGTAGCACTGCTCGGTGATGGGCATTTCCACCCCGTTCTGCTGCGCCAGCTGCCAGGCCGCCCGGGCGGCCAGATACCCCTCCACCGTGCCGACGATTTTCACCGCCGCCTCCGGGGTGTGCCCCTGGCCGATGAGAATGCCCGCCCGCCGATTGCGGGAATGCATGCTGCCGCAGGTCACGATGAGATCTCCCATGCCGGACAGGCCCGCAAAGGTGTCCGCCTGCGCCCCCAGGGCCACGCCCAGCCGGGCCATTTCCGCCACCCCCCGGGTCATCAGCGCCGCCTTGGTGTTGTCCCCCATGTCCAGACCGTCCACCACGCCGGCGGCCAGCGCCACCACGTTTTTCAGCGCACCGCCCAGCTCTACGCCCGTCACATCCCGGTTGACATAAATGCGGAAGGACGGATTCATCAGCAGCTCCTGCACCCGTTCGGCCGCCGCCAGATCCTCCGAGGCGCTGACCACCGTGGTGGGGACGCCCCGGGCCACCTCCTCAGCGTGGGAGGGGCCGGACAGGGCCACCACCCGCGCGGCGGGCGCCGCCTCCGCGATAACCTGGGTAAAGCGCTTGAGGGTGGCGTCCTCCAGCCCCTTGCCCGCGTTGGCAATGATGGTCGCCGGCTTGACCACGTCGGCCAGCCGGGCGGCGGTGGACCGAATGGCAAAGGAGGGTACCGCCATAATCACGAGATCCGCCCCCGCCGCGCAGGCGATGTTGGTGGTCAGCCGGATGGACGGCGGCACCGCCACGCCGGGCAGCAGCTTTTTATGCTCGTCGTGCCGCCGGATGGCCGCCACCTCTTCCTCGAAAGGGGACCACAGGGACACTGTGTTGCCGTATTGATGAGCCATGACGGCCAGGGCGGTGCCCCAGCCCCCCGCGCCGATAACCGCGATGTTTGCCATAGACCGAACCGCCTTTCCAATGAAAGTGGGCCGTCCGTTGCCGGACGGTATTGTATTATGATTATTATACCCCACCCGCACCCGTTTCGCAAGCAATCGAAAAGAACCGCCCGGGAAAGCGCCGCTTTCGCGCTTTCCCGGGCGGTTCCGCTTTATTTCTTGCCGAAGGACAGCTTGCTTTCCGTCCCCTTGGCGATCCGCTTGATGTTCGGAATGTGCTTAATGATGAGGATGGCCGCGATGAGGACGGCCATGCAGGTGCAGAAAATCACGGTGGAGGCGTCCTGCTTGTAGACGAACATACGGAACACGTATGTAAGCACCGCCATGGTCGCCGCCGCGCAAATGGAGCCTAATGACACCATCCGGCTGAACAGCACCACGATGATGAACATCAGCAGGCTGAGGAGGGCCACCTTCCAGTCCAGGATGAGCATCATGCCCAGGGTGGTCAGCACGCCCTTGCCGCCCCGGAAGCCGAAATACAGGGGGAACAGGTGCCCGATGATGCAGAAGAAGCCCGCCAGGTACTGCCCCACCAGCCGGAGATTTTCCTCCAGCATAAAGGGCGCGAGATAGCTGGAGACCGACGGCTGGCCAAGGCTGAGATTGGTCAGCAGGAAACCGCCCAGCAGCACCGCGGCAAAGCTCTTGGCCAAATCCCCGACGGTGGTCAAAATGGCGGGCAGCTTGCCCTGGGAACGCAGGACGTTGGTGGCCCCGGCGTTGCCGCTGCCATAGGAGCGGATGTCCTCCTTGGCGAATAGCCTGGTGACGATGATGGCGGAGTTAATGCTGCCCAGCAGATAGGCGGCGGCCGCCGTCAGCAGCAGGGCCAGCCAGCTGTTTTGCAGAAAGTCTCCCATATTCTTGTTCCCCTCTGTCTAATCTGGATTATCTGGTGCTGGAATCGCCTTTTTCCCGGATGATAAAGCGCACCGGCGTCCCCACCAGCCCGAAGGTCTCTCCCCGCTCCACATAAAAGGAAACATCGTCCACAGCCTTCACCACCGAGGTTTTTCCACGTTTTTTCGTGGTAAAGTGCATACTTAAGTGATCCACATCCAGGATATGGTCACGTTCCTTCCTGTTATCCGATTTCATATCCTGCCTCCTCCTTCATCCTGGCGATTCTGTGCTTTAAGATATCCGGCATCTCCACCTTGGGCGCGTCGGGATGGAGCAGCCAGGTGGCGGCATAATGGGTATCAGAGATCTTAAAATACGGCGGCTCCTTTTCAAAATCGATCTTCATGGCATACTTATTTCTGGCCGCAAAGGCATCGCCCTTGGGCGGATGCAGCATGTTGGGCGGCGCGCCGGGAATGGCAAACAGCGTCTCCTCCGTGTGAAGGTCCGGCATAGCCGAAAGGAGCGCCCAGGTATAAGGATGGGCCGGCCGATAGAAAATATCCTCGCAGGTCCCCACTTCCACAATGCGTCCTGCATACATCACGCAGACCCGGTCCGCCATGTTGGCCACCACGCCCAGATCGTGGGTGATGAAGATCACCGAAAGTTCCCTTGCCCGCTT
>ENA-ORTH01000639-ORTH01000639.1-human-gut-metagenome-genome-assembly--contig:-NODE-639-length-42515-cov-2.727838_pt1 | contig 42515 bp, 38 predicted proteins | sample MGYA00241914_ERZ509192 | MGnify/ENA primary metagenome ERZ509192 (study PRJEB26280, sample SAMEA2338826) | human gut metagenome | biome: human gut; feature: human-associated habitat; material: faeces... | reverse complement strand
GATGGGGTGCTGGATGAAATGGCAGGCCTTGTGTCGCCAAAAAAAGCGCCTTCGGGAGTTCTTCCTCCTGCATCAACTGACGCGGCAATCTTGAAAGAAGGGAAAAATTTGGCAGAAGCCCCGTCCGTCCCGACGGAAACCTTGACGGACCTATCCCGCAAACAGGCTGAATATGCCGAAGAACTGGCAGACCTTGGCTATTATGAGGAAAAACGCGCTCAGGACCTCGCCGTCCTTGAAACGCCGGAACCGGCCGTTGATCTATCCAAAAGATTCAAGATTGATGGGGAACTTCGGATTGATAACAATGATACGTCCAACCATCATGCCGTCGATCCGGAACGGAAGCGGATCCAGTTCCCTGATGACCGGCTGCGGCTGCGCGCCAGGATCTACATGGATTACAACCTGGATAATAACTGGCATGCTATCGGGATGCTTGAAAGCGAGAAGGCCCTCCATGGCGATGACAGCATGAACGGGACCATTGATCTTGATCGGTACTACCTGAAAGGGGCTGTCGGAAAAGTCATGGTCATGGCCGGTGCTTTCGGTAAGACCTTGGCAGAGGGAAATATCTATGACAGCCGGTTCAAGGGCATACAAGTCGCCTATGGCGATCATCATCCCTGGTACTACGAAGGGGCTTTCGGCAAGGTCAATGAGGCCGATGAAGTTACGGCACTTACTGCCATTTACCAAAAAGGAGAGCACAAACTCTCTTTAGGGGCCTACGGGTTCCGCATGGATGGGGGCAACAACCGGAACATCGGCATGCTTGGTTATGAGATGCCTCTTGGTGGCTGGTGGCGTGTGGGAGCCCAGTATCTTTTGGGACACGATGAAACAGAGCCCGGCGGCAGCGGCGGTGTCTTTTCCTTGAGCCGCGGCGAGGAAAACAGCTGGGAAAAGGGCAACCTCTATACCTATGCCAAGTATTACTACCAGCCGCGGGCAACTTACGTGGAACATACCATGAATGGGGTGGCTGATTATATGCATGGCTTCAAGGGCTATGGACTGGGTCTGTCCTACACGCTGACCCGCGACTGGGTCCTGAGCCTTGAGTACGATGATTTGGAAGACCTTCAGTACGGGACGCGCAGCCGCACCCTCTGGGCAGGCCTTTCCTACTATTTCAAGAATTACGGGAATGAGGAACCTGAAGATCAGGATAAGACGGAAGGAACGAAATGAATGTCTTTGGCGGCCTTGTCTGTCAAAGTGAAAGGAAAAAGAGGAAATAAGGATGAATGCTATTGATCTATGCGGCGATCTGACCGCCAGAAAATCAAAACTGGCTGTCGTCGGATTGGGTTATGTGGGGCTGCCGCTGGCTGTCCAATTTGCCAAACACTATGACGTCATCGGTTTTGACACCAATGAAAAAAAGGTGGCCCGCTACAAGGCGGGCGTTGACGTGACAGGGGAGGCAGGGGACGCAGCCCTTAAGGAAACGGACTGCCAGTTTACGGCCCAGGAAGAAGCGCTGAAAGATGCGCGTTTTTTTGTCATCGCTGTCCCAACCCCACTCAATGGGGACAATACACCGGACCTGACGGCGGTCAAAGAGGCAACGGCCCTTGTGGCCCGCCATCTTTCCCGGGGCAGTATCGTCGTTTATGAATCAACTGTCTATCCCGGCGTGACAGAAGATATCTGCCGTCCTATCCTGGAGCGAGAAAGCGGATTTGCCTGCGGGCCTGATTTTAAGATTGGCTATTCACCGGAACGCATCAATCCGGGCGACCGCCAGCACCGGCTTTTCAACATTGTCAAGATTGTCTCCGGAATGGACGGGGAAACGTTGGATGCAGTGGCTGACGTCTATGGATCCATCATTGAAGCTGGAATCTATCGCGCTCCCACCATTAAGGTCGCCGAAGCCGCCAAACTGGTCGAAAATTCCCAGCGGGATATCAATATTGCCCTCGTCAATGAATTTGCCATGGTCTTTAGCCAAATGGGCATTGAGACCAAGGAAGTCATCAAGGCCATGAATACCAAATGGAATGCCCTGGGTTTTTATCCCGGTCTTGTAGGGGGACACTGCATCGGCATCGATCCCTACTATTTTGTCTACCAGGCCGAAACCTTGGGCTATCATTCCCAGGTCGTTTCCGCCGGACGCCGCATCAACAATGGCATGTCAAGTTTTGTGGTGCGCCAGGTCCTGACCCGGCTTCTGCAGGCCAAGATCGATATCTGCAGGGCCAATCTTTTCCTTTTTGGCATGACCTTCAAGGAAGACTGCCCTGATGTCCGAAATTCCCGGTCCTACGATGTTTATGAGGAATTCCGCAAGTGCGGCCTTTCTCCCAAAATGGTCGATCCCTGTGCCGATAAAGAAGAAGTCAGCCGTCTTTATGGGCTCGAACTGACGCCCTTGGAAGCTGTTCATGATGCGGACTGCATTGTTTTTTTGGTCCAGCATGAAGTCTTCCGAAAGCTGCAGATCGACGAGGCGGCAAGCTTGTTCCGCCGGCCAAAACCAGGACAGAAACAGGTCCTCATTGACGTCAAGGGCATGTTTGAACGGAAAGCTTTTGAAGAAAAAGGATTTCTTTACTGGAGTCTATAAAAGGAAGTGCCCATGAAAAGTGAAACCAAACTAAAAGTGGGACTGGTCCTTATCTTTTGTCTTTTCCTTGGGGGCGGAATGTATGTCATCAAGGGAATGGTAAAAGACCTCAATGCCCGGGACATCACGCGGTTCATGGCTGAACCGGCTGCTTCCTACGAGGCTTCGGAAGACGCCGTCAAAAAGGCGGTTGAACGCTATCAACAGGGCATTGGACCGGCCCGTCTCCTTGCTCGTCCTGACTCTTCTTCGGTACTCCTTGTTTTTGATGGACTGCCCTCCAAGACGGATACCGAGCGGCTTCTTGCGGTTCTTCGCAGCCATCAGGTGAAGGCCTTGTTCTTTGTAGAAGGGGAAAATGCGGCCATGGACAAGGAGCTTGTGCGCAAGATCAAAGGAGAAGGTCATTTGCTGGGAAACTTTACCTTCCATGGACAGGCCCAGGCAGAGACCCTGCCGATTGCTAAGTTTATGGCGGAAGCTGTGGCTGCCCAGACGGCCCTAACGGATCTTACCGGGTCAGCTCCGCAATATATGCGGGCCCCAAGAACGAAGGTTACGGCCGACCTTCTGGTAAGGACAGCCGCGGCTGGTCTTCCCGTATATGTAGATACACCCCTCCTGTTTTACCCCAGTCAGATGGCAACCAAAGACAACGTCAAAACATTTGCCCTTGGCGTGGGTGGGGGGAGCATCCTTGCCGTGGAAAGCGGCGTTCCCGTCGTGGGCGGACCTAAAAAGCCCAAGGTCCAAACCGGGAAAAATGGGCCCATCGAGCACCCGCCCACAGTCAAGGACCGTCCCGAAAAAGCGGCTTCGGACGGGGCCAGTTTAGCGGAAAAAGTAGAGGTCTTGATTGAGTCCCTTCAACAGCGGGGCCTTAAGATTGTTGGATTGTAGGAGAAGGATTGTGAAAGAACATTGTGATGTCCTCACGAGGGAGAAAAAAGACCGTCGATTGTTATCCCATGTGCCGGATGCATCGGGCGTGCGCCGCCATCGGGACCGCCGCAGAGGAAACGGCGGCGGACGGGGCCCCGAGGATTTTGGTGCCTATATCAGGGAAGATGCTGCGGGACGGCGCTATCTCGTGGATTATGAAGTTACCGTCCGTGTAGAAAAGGACCGTATCAAGGCACGGGCCCTTGACATCTCAACAACGGGCATGCTTCTTCATGCCGAGCTAGGCTGTGACGAATCCTTGCTGACCGAAGGAACAACGCTTTCCCTTTCTTTTGAAATAACCCCGGGAACCCTGCCTGAAGGATACGAAATGAAAATCAAGGACCTAGGGGCCACGGTTGTTAGATCGTTCCATAAAGAGAATACGGAGGGCCTTTTTATTGGCGTGCAGTTTGCGGACACGCTTGCCGAGTTTGCCAATAAAAAACGCGGCCGCTATATGCTGGGGCTTGCTTCGTTTTTCCTTTTTGTGGTTGTATTTGTCATCATCATGATGCGGGCTGAATCGGTCCTTTATTTCCGGTTCAACAAGACTCTTTATTTATATAGCATCATTGCCGCTACCCTGCTGTTATCACGCTACCTTTTTGGCGCGCTCTACCGGCCTATGAAGGTGGATCCCGATTTTACACCGGGGGTCACCATCATCATTCCTTGTTTTAACGAAGAGACGTGGATCGATCGGACCATCCTTTGCGCCATCAACCAAGATTATCCTCCTGAGCAGCTGGAAGTCATCGTTGTCGATGATCATTCCACGGACCATTCCTGTGAAGTGATCCAAAAGACCATTGATTCCCTGACCGCATCAGATCAGCTTTTCCACACGGACCAGCGGATCCGCTGGATCCGTCAGCCCCAGAATATGGGCAAGAGGGAAGCCATGGCCCGCGGAGCTGAGCTTTCCACAAAGCCCCTCCTCGTCTTTGTGGATTCAGACTCCTTTCTTGACCCTTATGCCGTCAGGAATCTTGTCCAACCCTTCAAGGACGAAAAGATGGGCGGCGTTTCGGGCAGGACTGACGTGGCCAATACCTATACCAATTCCCTGACCAAGATGCAGTCTGTCCGCTATTATATTGCCTTTCGCATCATGAAAGCGGCGGAAGGCTACTTTGATGCCGTGACCTGCCTGTCGGGACCGCTTTCGTGCTATCGCAAGGATCTTGTTCTTGCCCATAAGGAGGCGTGGCTGCACCAGACGTTCCTGGGACAGAAAGCGACCTTTGGGGACGACCGGAGCATGACGAACTTTATTCTCCGCGGACATCGCACAACTTATCAGGATACGGCTATCTGTTCCACCATTGTCCCCAATACCCACCGCATGTTTCTCCGGCAGCAGATGCGCTGGAAACGGTCCTGGCTGCGGGAATCCCTGATTGCGGCTCGTTATATGTGGAAAAAGGAACCGTTTGCCGCCATTTTCTTCTATATGGGATTTTTGGTTCCCATTATTGCTCCCATCATTGTGCTCTATAATGTCTTCTATGTCCCCATCATGTACCGAATTGTCCCCTTGGGCTTTTTTGTCGGGATGTTCCTGATGGCGGCCCTGATGAGTCTTGCCCAGCTTTTTTTGCGGCGGAGTACAACCTGGATTTATGGTCTGTGGTTCTGTATCTATTACGAGCTGGTCCTGCTCTGGCAGATGCCCGTGGCTTGGTTCACCTTCTGGAAATCCAATTGGGGGACCCGTCCCACACCTGCTGACGTAGGACCCCAAAAAGGAGGGAAGATGAAGCCATGAGCCTTGGAGATCATGCCTATACGGTGCTCAAGGACCGCCGCAAGAAACGGCGTGTCCTGATCCAGTTCATTATCCTCCTTTTGGTCTTATTGGGGATCTTTTATGCCTTCTTTTTCCTTAAATCCTATACGCCCTATGCTGAGGATGAGGAAAGTTCCACACTCAATACGGGATTCATTGCCCTTTCCTATGGCGGCGTTGACCGGACGGGGCGAACCTCGGACCTTATTGGGGAACCTCTTTTAAATGACCATTTGGCGGCCCTTCGGAAAGCCGGCTATGTCACAGTCACCAGTAAAGACGTGGCCGCCTATTATCATGAAGGAAAACGCCTTCCGCCGCGGGCCTTGTATTTGATGTTTGAGGATGGGCGCCGGGATACGGCTATTTTTGCCCAAAAGAGCTTGGAAAAATATAATTTCCATGCCACCATGTTTTCCTATGCGGAAAAACTGGAATCCAAGGATCCCAAGTTCCTCAGCAAGCGGGACATGCAGTCCCTCATGGATTCGTCCTTCTGGGATATGGGAAGTGATGGGTACCGGCTGCACTTCATCAACGTCTTTGACCGCTACCACAATTATCTGGGCGAGCTGACGCCGCTGCAGTTTTCCATGCTGCGTTCCAGCCTGGGACGCAATTACAATCATTACCTCATGGATTATCTCCGCGATAAGGATGGCTATGCAAGGGAAAGCTACCAGCATATGGTGCGGCGGATCGATTTTGATTATATGAACCTTCGCGATACGTACCAGCGAGAATTAGGATTTGTCCCGGAAGCCTACGCCCTCATGCATGCCAACACCACCCAATTTGGCAACCAGGACGATGTGAGCGCGGTCAATGAAAAGTGGATCCGCCGGCTCTTTACCATCAATTTCAATCGGGAAGGCAGTTCATTCAATGCCCATAACAGCAGCCCTTACGACCTGACCCGCCTGGAACCGGGTACAAAATGGCCTGTCAATCACCTTTTGATGCGCGTTGCCGCCGATACGAAAAGCATGGGGAAGATTCCCTTTGAAGAAGGTGACGAAAAGCGCCAAAAAGCGTGGAAACACTATTCTGGCGCCTCGGAAATCACGGGCAATTCCCTTATCCTTACGACGGCTCCCTATGGCATTGGGCTGACCGAACTATTGGGCAGCAAAGCGTATCAAAATTTCAGCTTATCCGTTCGTCTTACGGGCAACACCTTTGGCCGTCAGCAGCTGTTCCTGCGGGCAAGTGAAGACCTTTCACGATGCCTTATCGTGGAACTAAGCGGCGGCAGGCTCATCGTCACGGAACGGCGCCATGGGAAAGATACACCGCTCCTGCAGGAAAATGTGGATGTGCTCCTTGATAGGCCCCGTCTTTCTGTTGAAGAAGCTCAGAAGGAAGCGGAAGTCAAAGACTATGAGACACTTGCCCGTTATGCCCCGACTAGACAGGCTGCTGAGCGGTATGCCCAAAAAGCAGCGGCACGAAAGGCGAAACTAGCCCGTTCTGTCAAGGAGAGGGCTGCTCCCTATGAACCGAAGCTGGAACGAAATGCCCGGGAAAGCCACAGCCTCACCCTTTCCCTTCAGGATGATCAGCTGCTCATCACCCTCGATGGGAAAGCCCTTGATCCGCTATCCGTCCTGATCCTTGATCCGGGTTGTCTATTTTTGGGGGCGGACATGGGGAAAAATGAAAGCTGGAGCCAAAAGAACCAGGCTGAAAGTGTGTATGACGCGACTTTTGAAGACCTTGTTATCCATTCCCAAACGGGCCTTGATCCCGAAAAGGAGCAGGTCCTTTATTCTCTTAAGCTGTCTGGCCTTGACCGGTTCCGGTATGAAGCCGGGCAATACTGGGAAGACATCTTGAATTGGTTCCTTCGTTATATCTAAAAGAAAGGGGAATTTGCTGCCCTATGATCACTTTTCATCGACACCGCTGGGCTTTCTTTCTGGTCTTCATGGTCTTTTTGAGTCTAGTAGGTCCCACCCGGGAAGGCATGAGTGCTCACTTGTCCCTTTCGGCATGGATTCCCTATTGGAACCGGGCAGAAGGGGAAAAAGAAGCCCAGGTCCTTCAGGACCGCCTCCAGGACATTTCATATTTTGCCGCGTATTTTAATGACCGAAAGGAATTGGTTTTCCCTGAAAGGTTCCAAAAACCAGCGATTTCTGCAGACGGGGCCTATCTTACCATTGTCAATGATGTGGTTTTCCCAGATGGAACGAGCCGCTTAAAGGATACGGAACAATTAGCCAGCCTTCTTGCAACCGGAAAGAGCCGCAAAAAGCATGCTGTATCCATTCTTGATCTTGCGGAAAAGCACGGCTTTTCAGGCGTCGAAATCGACTATGAAACCCTTTGGAAAAAGGGCGATACCCGTCTTCAGGAACACTTCCTGCGTTTTCTTTCTGAACTGGAAACGCAGGCTGCACGGCGCCATCTCAAGGTCCGCGTCATCCTGGAACCGTCGGCGCCATTTGGTGCCCCTTTCCCGAAGAACATTGAATATGTCGTCATGGCCTATAACCTCCATGGTCCCCATAATGGCCCCGGCCCCAAGGCCGATCTGGCCTTTATTCGCAGAACGATGAAGAAGATGGATGCCCTCAGGGGGGAGGCCGCCCTTGCCTTTTCGATGGGTGGCGCAATCTGGAAGGACGGAAAAGAAGGCCGTTTCCTTTCTGAACAGGCGGCAGCGGCCCTTGCTGAACAATATGGAAAGGTTCCCCAGCGGGATGAAGCCAGCGCGGCCCTCCATTTTTCCTATGAAGCCGATGGACACACCATGACTGTTTGGTATGCTGACGTTACGACCCTTGAAGCCTGGAGCCAAGCGGCCCTGGAAGCTGGCTATCCCCACGTGTTCCTCTGGTCCCTCGGGGGCAGCGGCAATCTTTCACAGCTTGCTTCCCGTACAGGGGAAGGAGGGAAGGAGTAAACCGTGAAGAAACTCATCTTGCTGTACCTTTTCTGTCTGTGCGTTGGCTTTTCTTCCCTAAGCGAAGCCGGAAAGGCACTAACCATCATTCCAACAACCAAACAGGCCGTCATCTTTACCTTTGGCGGTCTGCAAAACGCCCAAACCGTAGCCGATGTACTCCAGCGAATGGATGAAGAAAAGCTGCGGGGCACCTTCTTTGTGACGGAGCGTGAACTGCGGGAAAATCAAGGAACCATTCGCCTCATCAAGAACCATGGCCAGGAAATTGGCATAGGTCTGCGCCCTGGGGACGCTCCTACACGGGACGCGGTCAAAGGGCAGCTGGAGCGCATAAGGACGCGTCTTCAAAAAGAATATGGCGTGACACCGACCGTGGTGCGGCAAATGTATGGCCCTTCCTCAGCCATTGTTGAGGACGTCGCTCGTGAAATGAACCTCACCTTGGTGGGACAGACACGCAATGTGGTCCTGACCCGGCTCAAAGACGCCATGTCAACGGATGAAATCATGAACGCTATCTTCAAAAAATGGGACTTTTCCTTGGGACGGGGACAGATTCTCTATTTCCGTCTGGATTTTCTTTCGGATCCCACCCTTATCGGCAAAGTCATGACAAGGATCCATAAGGAAAAGGTCGACGTCAATACATACCGAACCTTCCAGGACCAACCGGAAGCAAATCCCCGGAACGATTCGTCCTACGAAGTCCTTTCCGTCAGCGATGTTCTCCGCGATACGGCAAAGCGCTGGACCTATCCCGTTCCTAAGGAGCGGATTCCCGAGGCCCTCCAGCCGGGAACCATTGCTTACCCTGTGGACCAGCATAATTTTTCCAAGGTCTTTTTGTCCCACTATATCGGCGCGCCGCAAGTTGACGATAAGGACCGGATGTACGGCCTCGATCAGGATGTGATCCGCAAAGCCGATAAAAGCGGCGTCATCAAGACGGCTCCTGAAAGGACCATTTTCCTGACCTTTGATGATTGGGGGACGGACAATACCATCAATCAGCTGCTTTATGTCCTTCGCAAACATAAGGTGCCGGCCACCTTTTTCATCATTACGCGCTACATGCCGAGCAATCCGAATCTATTACGGGCCATTGCAGAGGAAGGGCATACCATTGGAAGCCATACGGACCTTCATGCCGCCATGGCCTTTCGGGATAAAAAGGGAAAAATCGTAGAATCCCAAGATCCAGCAGCCTATGCGGAAAATGTGGCTGAGGCCTATCGAAAATTGGCAGAAACCGTAGGGGATGTCAAGGTCGGCGGCCGCTATAGCCTTTCCCGTCTTTTTCGTCCGCCCACCCTTGCCATAAGCGAGAACGGAGCCAAGGCGCTTTTCAACACAGGCTATACCTATTTGGTCTCTGGCTATGAAAGTACCGAGGATTATGCCGCCCACAGCCTTTCCCAATTGGTGGGGGCCATCAAGGCAGGAATCTATACGCCTCGGCAAAGGGTCCGCAAGGGTTCCATCATCATCATGCACATGAGCGGTACAGCCCGTTTCACTCCGCAGGCGCTGGATATCGTCCTCACCCAGAATGAACTGCTGCGGGAAGACGACCCCCGAAAATTCAAGGTGGGGTACCTGACCGATTATTTGGTCCCTGGATATGATCAAATGAAATAAAAAAAGACCGTGAAAAAAAGCGAAAAGTCGCTTCTTTTCACGGTCTTTTCTGCGCTTAGGGGAAAAGATAGCTTGTCATGGAGATGCTGCCCAGGTTGCGGATGTGGTTAAAGACTTCCGGTGTTTCCCCTTTGGATGCCCCTAAAAGATACAGAAGGGGCAAAAAATGGTCCGGCGTGGGTGCCGCGTAGGAAGCAAGGGGGTGGTCCCGATAGGCGAGAACTGCTTCATCATCGCGTTCCTGGACCTTTTCCGTAATAAAGGCGTCGAATTCGTCCGCCTCTTTGGAACCGTGGGGGTTATTCCAGTCCGTCTGCATCAGGTTATGGACGATGTTTCCGCTTCCTGCGACGACAATGCCTTCCTCCCGCAGGGCGGCCAGTTTTTCTCCAAAGGCGTACTGATCATGAGGGGAAAGGGTCCCATCGACACTGAGGGGAACAACCGGAAGTGATGCATCAGGGAACATATGGACGAAAAGCGTCCATACCCCGTGGTCGATGCCCCAGTCTTCCGTCATGACGGCCCCTGTAAGATCATGGATGCGGCGGGCTGTCTGCGGGTCGCCCAAAGCTGGATAGCTGACTTCATAAAGGGCTTGGGGGAACCCGTACATATCGTAGATCTGTTCCGGTTTTTGCGCGGCGTTGACGTAGCTGCCTCGGCTGTACCAATGGGCGGAAACGACGGCAATCGCTTTGGGCCGGCCATAGTCCGTGATGATCCTTTTGCCTAGTTCAGTCAAGGTTTTTGTCATTTCATTATGATCCAAAGCCAACATGGGACTGCCGTGGCCAATAAATAATGCAGGCATTCTTTTCATAGGGGAGACCTCCTTTATCATTTCGATAAAACGCTATTTTTTGAACTTGCTCTGATTATAATCCCGCTCTATAATGAAAACAAGAACGGTTTCTTGACTGACTTAGTATGAATTGCTTGACCTTTGGGAGGAAATGCCATGGAACACGATGATTTTGGGGTCTGTCCCTTTGTGACTGCCCAGCGGCTCCTGCAGGGCAAATGGGCCATTATCCTGCTCCATCAGCTCTATGATGGAACAAAACGCTTTGGCGAGCTGGAACGAGCAACGGGCATTACCCACGCAACCCTTGCTTCTCAGTTAAAGGCCCTGGAAAAGGACGGTCTTATTACGCGTCATGTCTATGCCGAGGTCCCGCCCCGTGTGGAGTACACTCTCACGGATATGGGCCGCCGTTTTGGCCCCGTGCTTAGCAGTATCGAGACCTGGGGAAATGAATACATCGCCTATTTGAGGACGCAAAAATAGAGGAGCCGGACACCGGCGTTTTTGAAGCGAAAGGTGTTCCTTGTGGTATAATGATGACAGTATACTTTACTGTATGGGGGTTATTTTCATGGATTATAAAGAACTTGTTGAAAATGCACGGAAATGCCTTGGCAAATGCCATGGCTGCCCAATCTGCAATGGCGTTGCCTGCCGCAATACCATCCCTGGACCTGGCGCGAAGGGGGTAGGGGACACAGCCATCCGCAATTATCAGGCTTGGCAGACAGTCCGCGTCGTCATGGATACGCTGTGCGAAAAAAGGGAAACGGATACCCGTCTGTCCCTGTTTGGACATTCTTTTGCCTATCCTTTTTTTGCCGGTCCTGTTGGTGCGGTTGCCATGCACTACAGTGATAAATATAATGATGTGAACTATAACGCACAGCTCGTACCGGGCTGCGCTGAGCAAGGTATCCTTGCTTTTACGGGCGACGGCATGGACGCGGAAGTCATGCGCGGGGCCACGGACGCCATCAAGGACTGCCAAGGTGTGGGCATTCCGACGGTGAAACCTTGGAACATGCAGATGATCAGGGAAAAAATGAATCTTGTCAAGGCTTCGGGCGCCCTTGCGGTTGCTATGGACGTAGATGCAGCTGGCCTTCCCTTCCTTAAAAAATTTGTGCCGCCTGCTGGCAGCAAATCGGTGGAAGAAATGAAAGAAATCATCGCCCTCACGGACGTGCCTTTCATCGTCAAGGGCATCATGAGCGTCAAAGGAGCCGTCAAGGCCGCCCAAGCGGGCGCTGCGGCTATCGTCGTTTCCAACCACGGGGGACGCGTCCTGGACCAGAGCCCTGCTACGGCCGAAGTCCTGCCGGAAATCGCGGCTGCTGTGGGCGGCAAGGTCAAAATCTTTGTTGACGGCGGGATCCGTACCGGCGTTGATGTTTTCAAGGCTCTTGCCCTGGGCGCCGATGCCGTCCTTATTGCCAGACCTTTTGTCAATGCTGTTTATGGCGGCGGCAAGGAAGGCGTACGCTGCCTTGTTGATAAATTGGGGGCTGAACTCAAGGATACGATGGAAATGTGCGGGGCAGCTACGCTCCGTGAAATTACGGGCGAGATGATTCGGAGGTAACCTTCTTTGCTGAAAGGAAAACATTTTTCTCCTAATCAAGTGGTTGCCCTGACGTTTTTGGGGCTGATCCTTGCAGGCGCTTTCCTTTTGATGCTGCCCATTTCCCATAGGGATGGGATGTGGATGCCTTTTCTTGATGCCTTATTTACTGCGACTTCTGCTTCCTGTGTCACAGGTCTTGTTGTCTGTGATACAGGAAAGGTTTTTTCTCTTTTTGGTCAGTTGGTCATCATTGGTCTCATTCAATTGGGCGGACTGGGCCTGATGCTTTTTGCCACGCTTTTTTCCGTTGCCCTGGGGCGGCGCATCAATCTTCAGGACCGCATGCTGATCCAGGCCTCACTCAACCAGAATGATATGAGCGGCGTGGTCCGCATGAGCCTGCGCGTGGCCAAATATACGGCTGTTGTGGAAGGGGTCCTTGGAACGGCCCTGGCCCTGCGTTTTTATCAGCAGTTTGGCCTCAAGGGCATCTATTATGGGTATTGGCATGCCATTTCCGCCTTCTGCAATGCTGGCTTCGACCTTTTTGGCAATTATCAGAGCCTTGTGGGCTATGTCCATGATCCGGTGGTCAACGGCCTCATTGCCCTGCTCATCATTTTGGGCGGCATAGGCTTTGCCGTCATGAGTGACGTGGTCCATACCCGGCACTTTCGGAACTACCGGCTCCATACAAAGCTCGTCCTTGTTTCGACAGTGGCCCTGATCGCTCTTGGGACGCTCCTCATCCAGGTCATGGAATTTGACAATGGAAGGACCCTTGGAACCCTATCGGTCGGTGACCAATGGATGGCCAGTTTCTTCCAGTCCGTTTCTGCCCGTACGGCAGGCTTCAATACCTTTGACCTGATGCAGATGCGCACTTCAACGATCCTTGTTATGGTGCTCCTCATGGTCATTGGAGCTTCCCCGGCATCAACGGGCGGCGGCATTAAGACGACAACGGCTGCCTTGCTGATCCTTTCCGCGCATCAAGTGCTTTTTCAGAAGCCGGAGTGTGTCATTTTTGGGCGGCGCATTGACCAGGAGACTATCCATCGGGCCTTTGCCATTACCACGCTGTCCATCATCTGGATCTTTCTTGCCATCATTGGCATTACGTATCTAGAGGAGACAAGCCTTGTGGAGGCCCTATTTGAAGTGGTTTCAGCCTATGCGACGGTGGGACTTTCCAGCGGACTTAGCCAGCATCTTACGGCAGGCGGGAAGATTATCATGATCCTTTCCATGTATGCCGGACGTGTAGGCATCATGACGTTTGTCATGGCCCTTACGGCTCGCCGCAGGGAAGCCTTGATCCGGTATCCTGAAGAAAAGATCATCATTGGCTAGGAGCATAACTATGAACAAAAAGAAACAGTTTGTTGTCTGGGGCCTGGGGCGTTTTGGCGCGTCCGTTGCGGAAACCCTGGTCGGAATGGGCCATGAGGTCCTGGGCATTGATCATGACGAAGAAGTAGTCCAAGAAATGGCCGATAAGCTGACCCATGTTGTTGTCAGTGAGGCCATTGATGAAACGGTGGTCAAGAGTCTGGGCCTGCGGAACTTTGACGCAGCCATCATTGCCATCGGGGACCTGGAACCAAGCCTTCTGTGCTGCATGATCCTTAAGGAAGCCGGTATGGCGACCATTCTTGCCAAGGCTTCCTCCGAAATCCACGGAAAGATGCTCAAAAAAATCGGCGCCACGTCCGTCATCTTCCCGGAACGGGACATGGGGCGGCGGGTTGGTCACAGTTTGGGCTTTACCAACATCCTCGACTTTGTGGAACTGTCCGACAACATTTGCCTTGTTGAACTGGATGCTCCTGTTGGGGCTGTCGGCAAGAGCTTGGTCGACCTTGATGTAAGACGTCGTTTTGGCGTCAATGTCGTAGCCGTCAAGCACCCTGATAAAAAGACGGAAATCAGCATGGATCCGCAAAAACCGCTTATTGCGAGAGACATCTTGGTGCTCATCGGCACCCAGAAAGATATTGAAAAGCTGAGGGAGGAACTATGATCAAACGTCTCACATCCCTCCAGAACGAAACGGTGAAGAAGGCCGCCAGCCTGCAGCAAAAAAAGTACCGCCTTAGGGAAGGCCTATTTCTCGTCGAAGGGGTCCGTGCTGTACGGGAAGTCCGGTCGTCTTCGTGGACCGTGACGGCTTACTTTTTTACGGATCTTCCTGGGGATTTCCAAAAAGAGGCTCAAGGGTCAGACATTCCCTATTATGAAGTGACTGGGGACATCATGAAAAAACTGACGGCAACGGAAGAGCCCCAATCGTTGGCCGCTTTGGTCCGCCTTAAGGAAAGGAGCCTTGAAACGGTCCATCCTGAAAGGGGGCTGATCCTGGTTCTTGACGAAATCCATGATCCTGGAAATGTCGGAACCATGATCCGTACCGCACGGGCCATGAATGCCCAAGGCGTTATCCTGCTTTCTGGCAGTGCCGACCTTTATAACCCCAAGGTAGTGCGTGCAGCCATGGGAAACCTCTTCCATATCCCGGTCTTTACGGGAATCACGGAAGACGCCCTTATGACCTTTGCCCAAAAGGCAGGTTGGACCTTGGTGGCAACAGCCCTAGATGGCGCCGCTGACTTGCGGGATTTCACCTATCCCCAAAAGACGCTGCTCATCATGGGCAGTGAAGCTGAAGGGGTTTCTCACAGTCTCTTGGAAAAAAGTGCCGCCCGCGTCAAGATTCCCATGCTGGGGGAAGCGGAAAGCCTTAACGTCGGCGTTGCTGCAGGCATCCTGCTCTATGAAGCCATGGTGCAGCAGGATCCGGGACGGAACTGATTTTCTCCTTTCCCAAATGATTGACGTACCCAGACCGTGAGTGTATAATATCAGCGTATATCGACAATGCAATGAGGGAGACAGTACTTCCCATTTCTGGCAGAGCGATCCGGGGAGGGTGTGAGCCTGGACAGAAGGAAATGAGAAAGAAGATCACTCCGGAGCTGGTCATCGAAATCACAGTAGAATGACCCGTCTTATGGCCGTTATCCCATACAAAGTGGCAGGATAAGCCTGTCATGAGGGTGGTACCACGGGTTAAACCTCGTCCCTTAGGGGACGGGGTCTTATTTTTTGGAGGTGGAGCAAGTGTCAAAAGAAAATGAAGGGTATGGAAGCACGCTGAACCTTCCTGCCACAGATTTCCCTATGCGCGCAGGGCTTCCCAAAAGGGAACCGGACTTTTTAACATTCTGGAAGGAGAAGGGTATCTATCAAAAGAAACTGAAGGCCCACGCAGGACATAAAAAGTTCATTCTTCACGATGGCCCTCCTTATGCCAATGGCAAGATCCATTTAGGCCATGCCCTCAATAAGATCCTCAAGGACATCATCCTGAAGTATAAATATGCCCGCGGTTTTGATACTCCCTATACACCGGGCTGGGATACGCATGGGATGCCGATTGAGCATGCCTGCCTCAAGGAAGTGGGCGTTGACCGTCATAAACTCAGCGCCCTTGAACTGCGCAGGATGTGTCATGACTATGCCTTGAAATGGATCAATATTCAGCGCGAAGGGTTCAAACGGCTTGGCGTCCAAGGCGATTGGGATCATCCTTACATCACCATGAAGCCGGCTTTTGAAGCCGAACAGATCCGCGTCTTTGGGGAAATGGCCCACAAAGGCTATATCTATAAAGGCAAGAAGACCGTTTATTGGTGTCCGCACTGCGAAACGGCCCTGGCGGAAGCTGAAATCGAATATGCAGACCAAAAGACTCCGACCATCTACGTGAAGATTCCTCTTGTAGATGCAAAGGACAAGGCACCGGAAGGCGCACAGGGCAAGAAGACATCCATGGTCATTTGGACGACGACACCGTGGACCATCCCGGCAAATGTCGCTGTTACGGTCAATCCTGATTTTGAATATGCTTGGGTTGAGTACGGGGATGAAGTCCTCATCATGGCAAGTGAACTTGTCGGGAAAGTTGCTGAGGAATGCGGCATCATCTTTGGTAAGGTCCTTGGAACAACGAAGGGCCGGGATATGGAATTCATGGAATGTGAACATCCTTTCCCGGAATATAACCATCGTAAATCCCTCGTCTGCCTGGGTGACTATGTTGACCTGGAAACTGGTACGGGCTGCGTCCATACCGCTCCTGGTCATGGTGATGTCGACTATCTGACAGGCCTTAAATATCACCTTGATATCCTTTGCCCTGTTGATGAAAAGGGCTGTTATACCGATGAAGCAGGGGAAGCCTTCAAAGGTCATTTTGTCTTTGATAGCAATGGTCTTGTCATCAAGCATCTGGCGGAAACGGGCCATCTGTTGGGCAAGAAAAGTATCCATCACCAATATGCCCACTGCTGGCGCTGCAAGAACCCCATCATCTACCGCGCGTCGGAACAGTGGTTCCGTGAAGATGCATTGAAGGCCATTGACAATGATGTCCAGTGGATCCCGAGCTGGGGTAAAGCCCGTATCCACAATATGGTCCGTGACCGTCATGACTGGTGTATTTCCCGTCAGCGCGTCTGGGGCGTGCCTATTCCTATCTTCTACTGTGAAGACTGCGGAGAACCGCTCATCACCCCTGATACAATCAGTCATCTGGCTGCCATCTTCGAAAAGGAAGGCAGCGACGCTTGGTGGGCCCATACGGCAGAAGAACTGCTGCCGGAAGGTACGAAGTGCGCCAAATGCGGCGGTACCCACTTCCGTAAGGAATCGGACATCATGGATGTTTGGTTCGACTCCGGGTCTTCCCATCGCGCTGTCCTCAACCATTTCCCCGGTCTTACCTGGCCGGCTGACCTGTACCTTGAAGGCAGCGACCAGCATCGTGGCTGGTTCCAGTCTTCCCTTCTGACAAGCGTTGCCACGACGGGTAAGGCTCCGTATCGTGCCGTCCTGACCCACGGCTATACCCTTGATGGGGAAGGCCGCAAGATGAGCAAGTCTCTCGGCAATACCGTTGCTCCGCAGGACATCATCAAGGATTATGGTGCCGATATCGTTCGTCTCTGGGTTTCTTCCACGGACTATAAAGGCGATGTCCGCGTCTCTAAGGAAATCATCAAACACGTTTCCGAAGTGTACCGCAAGATCCGCAACACCATCCGCTACATCTTGGGCAATACGTCTGATTTCGACGCTGAAAGCATGAAGGTTCCTTTTGCCGAAATGGAAGAACTTGACCAGTGGGCCCTCATGCGTCTCCAGGAACTCAAAAAAGACGTCGAGAAAGCCTATGAAAACTATGATTTCCATGTCGTCCACCATGCCATCCATGATTTCTGCACTGTCGACATGAGCTCTTTCTACCTTGATATCATCAAGGACCGCCTCTATGCCAGCAAGAAGGATGATAAGAAGCGCCGCAGTGCACAGACGGCTATGTACGAGATCCTCAGCGACCTCATCGTCATGCTCGCTCCGATTCTGAGCTTTACCATGGAAGAAGTGTACCAGTTCATGAAAAAACCGGCAGGCGCTCCGGAAAGTGTGCTTATGCTGGAATGGCCGAAACTCCATGAAGAATATCTGGACAAAGCCAAGATGGAAAAATGGGAACACTTCATTGCCATTCGCGGCGAAATCACGAAGGTCCTTGAAAATGCACGCCGGGAAAAGACCATCGGCCACTCCCTTGATGCCAAGGTCGACCTTTATGCCACGGGTGAAGCTTATGAGCTCTTGAAGCCCTTGGAAAAGGATCTGCCAACCCTGCTCATTGTTTCCCAGGCTGCTATCCATGAAGGCACAGATAGCGGGATGAAGACTGAGCGCGACGACCTGACCGTGGCTGTCGCAGCCGCTGAAGGTGAAAAATGCGAACGCTGCTGGAACTATGATCCCACCGTTGGCAAGGATCCGGACCATCCGACCTTATGCCATCGCTGCATCGAAGTCCTCAGCGACTAAGAAAAAGGCCGCAGGAACCCTTTCGGGCTTCCTGCGGCCTTTTTCGTCCTGAGGGGGGCTGGTCTTGAAAGAGGGCTTGACAGAACAGGAGAAAATGAATACTATATACGTAACGGAGGTATAGTACTATGATGCACGAAAACCGAAAGGGATAAAGACTGCCGGGAATACAAGGATCTCATCAAACGCCTTAACCGAATTGAGGGACAGGTGCGGGGACTCAAACGGATGCTTGAAGAAGACCGTTACTGCGTGGATATCCTGACTCAGGTCAGTGCCATCAACAGTGGGCTCAATGCGTTTAATCGCAAGCTGATGTGCGATCATATCAAATCCTGTGTGGTTAACGATATCCGTGCAGGGGATGATACCGTCGTTGATGAACTTTGTGAAACCATGCAGAAACTCATGAAATGAGCCCATGGTTCTTGGAAAGGAGCCACATAATATGGAAAGAACATTGAATGTCAAAGGAATGATGTGCGTCAACTGCCAGAAACATGTCCATGATGCGTTGCTTGCCATGGACGGCGTTTCTGCTGTCGACGTCAACTTGGAAAAGGGGACCGCGAAGGTGACGGCATCCCGCGAAATCCCCATGGATGAATTTAGATCCGTCATCAGCGAAGCCGGTTACGAACTGGCCTGAGTAAACTGATCTACAAACTGCTGCACAAGGCTGCAGCAGTTTTTCAATGTATAAGGAGAGATTATATGAAAGTCCTGCTGTTAAATGGCAGTCATCATCAAAATGGCAATACGGCACTGGCTCTTGAGGAAGCGGCAAAAGCCCTCGAGGCAGAAGGCGTCGAAACGGAGCTGTTTCAAATCGGGGCTGGGGCCATACAGGATTGCATCGACTGCAGAAAATGTACGGAAAAAGGATGTATCTTCACAGGTGATCCGGTCAATGCCTTCATTGCAAAAGCAAAGGAAGCCGACGGGTTTATCTTTGGCACGCCCGTCTACTATGCCCATCCTACGGGGCGCGTCCTGTCCTTCTTGGACCGTGTCTTTTATGCCGCAGGCGGTATCTTTCGCCTAAAACCCGGGGCGAGCATTGCCGTGGCAAGACGGGCCGGCACGACAGCGAGCGTTGATGTTATGAATAAGTATTTTACCATTGCTGAAATGCCCGTTGTCAGCTCTACCTATTGGAATGTGGGCCATGGCCTTGCTGCTGGGGACATCCTCAAAGATGCGGAAGGGCTCCAGACGATACGCAATCTAGGTAAGAACATGGCCTATCTTCTGAAGTGCCTTGAAGCAGGCAAAAAAGCCGGCATCGAGCTGCCTGGAACAAAGCGGGAGGTCTGGACCCACTTTATTCGCTAAGGCTGTCCTGCGCTGATGGTTCGGCGGTTTTGTTTCCAAAAAATTCACTTTTTCTGGAGTCATCCTGTCAGAAGATGACTGCGTCTTCATCCCGTCAATTGGGCATTTGGAGGCGCGGCAAGCAATGAGGTCTGGAAATTGTACATTCCCTTGCATGGCAATATTTGACATGATATAATGCGGGAAGTCGTTCAATTAACGCTTCATGAAGAAAGGATGATTCAATTGAAAAAGCAATTCATGGCAGTCGTCATTGCCCTTTTGGTATGCCTTGGGTATACTGGCGCCATGGTTCCGGCAACGGCCTTTGCTGCCGAAGCAACCATTGGGTATGTTGACCTTAACACGGTCTTTTCCCATCACCCTGATTTTGCCAGTGCTCGTGCTGCCCTGAATCTGGAACAGCAGAAGGCACAGCAGGAATTCCGGGAAAAAGCTCCCAGCCTTGATGACAACGGCAAACGGGCCTTGGACAACACCTTGACCGAGCGCATTGCCAAACGGGAACAGGAACTCTTCAACCCGATCCGTGAAAAGATTCTGAAGGCAGTCAGCAAAGTTGCCAAGGAACGCGGTCTTTCCACGGTCCTGACGAGCAGTGCTGTTGTTGACGGCGGCACGGACATCACCAAAGACGTCCTCAAAGCTGTTGGCGGAAAATAAAATGAGGGAAGAACCGTTGCTCTTGCAGCGGTTTTTCTTTATCCTGGAGCCAGTGATCTGGCGCTGTTTTCTTTTAGGCGCCCGCTTCATTGGCTCCATTTTATGATATAATAAGAAGAAGTATGACCAATCAGGGAAGTGATTTTTCCTTTTTCCATAGTTCATGCGCCGCATTGCGGTAATTTCATTGAGTGGAGGATATCCCTTATGAACCAAAAGGCACTTGCCTTACTCGTTACCATGATGGTATGCATGCCGAGTGCGGCCTACGCCGCTAGGGCATATGACGGCCAGCCCCTTGCCACTAAAAACGGTCCTGCCTATGAGCCGCAGACCGTCGATGATGTGGCCCGACGGGCCGCACAAGCAGAAGCCATCCGCAAACTCCAGGATGAACCGGATCAGTTTGCGGAAGAGGCGGTTCAGGCCAAGCAGGAAAGTGAAAAAGAAAAGAAGGCCCGTCAGGAGCGGGGAGAGGACAAAGCGGCCAGTGAGTCCGATCTGCCTATCACCATTTATGGGGATCATGTCCTGTACCACTCCGATACAGGGGAATTTACAGCCAGCGGCAATGTGCGCCTCTATCAGGGCACGCAGCGGCTTTATACGACGGAAGCCCGGGGCAATGCTCTTACAGGCGATGTGTACCTGCTCCAAGGGGGCCGCATGATTGATCCCCCCAACACGACTGATTCCGATTGGGGCCATTATAATTTCAAGACCCAGACCGGGACCGTGCGCAACATGAAGGGAACGAACGGGGATGACCTCTACAAGGCGGATATTGCCCACATCTATAAAGATCATGTGGACCTAGACCAAGGGGCATCCGTAACGCGCTGCCCTGCTGTAGAGCATCCGCCATGCCTGGAAGTTAGGGCCGATCATGTGGTCATCTACCCCAATGACAAGATCATAGCCTATGGGGTCAAGGTCTACCTCAAGGGAAAGCACATCTATAGCCGCGACCGCTGGATCAACCGGCTGAACGATGGGGAAAACAAGCAGAGCTTTGTGCCCCATATCGGCTATGATGAAGATCAGGGAATTAAGCTGCGTTACAATTATTCCTATGATTTCAGTGACCATAACACGCTGGACGCGGACATCAAATACTATTCCAAGATTGGTTGGCGTCCTATGTTTACGGATACCCAGGACGAACGGAATTACTATGTCCGTTATATGGAAGGCTTTGACGAGGACGATAACAACAACTGGATCCGCAAGATGCATGATATCAAGGTGGGGTATAAGCCACACCGGATTTCCGATTCCCTGCCCCTTTCGTATTCTGCCTACGCAAGCCATGGGCTCTGGAAGGATAACCGAATCAAGAGCTGGCACACGGAATATGCCGTCTTCCTGAACCATGATCCCATTACCCTCATCCATGGCGACCGCCCCCTGACCTTGGGTCTTGGTGTGGGCCGCAAATGGATCAATGAGAGCGAACGGGATTCTACCCGTAAGACCTGGCTTTATTCGGCAACCCTGCGCAAAAATCTGGGTGCTGGGTTTGACACCTGGTTGGGTTACTATTGGGAAAAGCGGCAGGCTTCCATCTTTGACTATGGCCGTCCCGATATGGACCGGGAAGTCCAATTTGGTCTTTCCAAGACCTTTACACCTCGTGACAATGTGACGTTCATGACGCGCTATGACGAGGCCGGTCACAATGTTTATGAGTATATCTGGAGATGGAGACACGATTTCTGCTGTTTCCGCCTGACCTTTGAATATCGTGACAAACGCTATAAAGGCGGCGATGATGAATGGAGTGTACAATATGAACTTTTCCGCTGGTAATGCACGTGAACTCATTGATGGCCGTTTTCTTGAACATGAAAAGCTCGTCCACCGCGTCATGGGGAGCAAAAAGCTGATGAAGGACCTGGAAGACGCGGCAGGACTTATGAAGATGACCCTTCTTTCAGGAAACAAGATCATGTTTTGCGGCAATGGCGGTTCCGCAGCCGATGCCCAGCATTGGGCGGCTGAAATCGTAGGCCGTTTCCAAAAGGAACGGGCTGGTATGGCAGGCCTTGCCCTGACGACGGATACGTCAATCCTGACCGCTGTCGGTAATGATTACGGCTATGACCGCGTCTTTTCCCGTCAGGTCGAAGGCTTGGGACGGGAAGGGGACCTTCTGGTCGGCATCTCCACGAGCGGCAACAGCAAAAACGTGGTAGAAGCCATTTTGATGGCGAAAAACATGGGCATCCGTACCTTAGGATTTACTGCCAAAGGCGGGGGCAAGATGGCGGAACTCTGTGATATCCTTCTTGCCGTCCCTACGGAAAATACGGCCCGGGCCCAGGAAATCCATGAAATCATGGGCCATATCCTTTGTGAATTGGTGGAATGGGAATGAACAGTCAATCTGTGATTGAATTATTGACCGAAAAAATTACGCATCTGCGCATTGCCGTGATTGGTGATGTTATGCTCGATCGCTACGCCTATGGGGAGGTGCGCCGCATATCCCCGGAGGCCCCGGTTCCCGTCACGCGTGTAAAACGCCTGACTTCCGTCTTGGGCGGTGCAGGCAATGTGGCGGCAAACCTGGCAGGCCTGGGGGTCCAGGTCTATGTGGCGGGCATGACGGGTGAAGACGATCACCGCCGCGTCCTTGAGAAGAAACTGCGGGAGCTAGGGGTTGATTACAGCGGCCTCATTGCTTCCCCAAAACGCAGCACCATTACCAAGATGCGTATCATTGGCGCACGGCAGCAGATGCTGCGTCTTGACTTCGAGGAACCGGGGGATCTCCTGCCCGATGAGGAACAGGCTCTTCTCCAGTGGCTCCGCAAGCATCTTGATGAGGGACTTGACGGGATCGTCCTTTCGGATTATGCCAAAGGAACCTGTTCAGATCGTTTCTGCCAGATGGTCATCACCCAGGCAAGGGCGGCCCATGTACCGGTCCTTGTCGATCCCAAAGGGTCCGATTGGGCCAAGTATCGGGGCTGCGACCTCATTACGCCCAATGTCAAGGAAATGTGTGAAGCGGCAGGAAAGGTTGTTCCCAATGTAACGCCTGCCTTGGTGGAACTGGCCCAACAGGCTCGCGAAACCTTTGATATCCGCTATGTGGTCGTCACTCGTTCGGAAAAGGGCGTCACCCTTGTTGGAAAAGATGACGTCATTACAAAAGCTGCCACGGCACAGGAAGTCTTTGATGTTTCTGGTGCAGGGGATACGGTTGCCTCCGTGCTTGCGGCCATTTCGGGAAAGCTTTCCCTTGCTGATGCTTTGGAGTTATCCAATAAGGCGGCGGGGATTGTTGTTTCCAAGGTGGGGACCTATCCTGTCCATAAAGAAGAGTTGCTTCGTGAAATCCTTGCTGATTCGCAGCCGGAAAGCTTTGACTATCGCCCCATGACCTGGGACGAAATGGCTCGATTGACAAGGACCTGGCAGCAGGCGGGAGAGACTGTCGTCTTTACCAATGGCTGCTTCGATATTCTTCATGCCGGCCATGTGCAGTATCTGCAGCAGGCTGCCCAACTGGGAAATCATCTGATCATTGGTGTCAATACGGACGACTCCGTGCGCCGCCTCAAGGGACAGACGCGTCCTTTTAACCACGAAACGGATCGGGCAAGGCTGCTTGCCAGTCTCCGTGATGTCGACGCCGTGGCCTTATTTGGGGAAGATACGCCGACGGAACTGATCAAAAAGATTCGCCCCGATATTCTCGTCAAGGGCGGCGATTACAAGAAGGAAGAGGTGGCTGGCCGGGAATATGCACGGACAGTAGAAATCCTGCCCTTCAAGGAAGGCTATTCCACGACAGGACTTGTTGAAAAGATTGTTACGCTTGTGAAGGAGGGCAAACTATGATCATTGTAACCGGTGGTGCCGGTTTTATCGGCAGCAATATCGTGAAAGGCCTGAACGACCAGGGCCGGGATGACATCCTTGTTGTCGATAATCTGACCAATATGGTGAAATTCAAGAATATCCAGGGTCTCAAGGTCATGGATTACTGTGATAAGTTGGATTTTATCGAAGACGTAAAAAACGGCAAATGGAACCATGCGCCCATCGAAGTCATCTTCCACGAAGGTGCCTGCTCCGATACGATGGAATATAACGGTAAGTATATGATGGAAAATAACTTCCAGTATACAAAGACCTTGATGCACTTTGCCATGGATCGCAAGATCCCCTTCCTCTATGCTTCTTCCGCATCAACTTATGGCAGCGGTCAGAAGGGATTCCGCGAAGAACCAGCCTGTGAAGAAGCCCTCAATGTCTATGCTTTTTCCGAGCTCTTTTTTGACAACTATGCCCGCCGCTATTTTGACAAGGCGGAAAGCCAGATTGCAGGCTTTCGGTATTTCAATGTCTACGGGCCCCAGGAAAACCACAAAGGCAAGATGGCTTCCATGGTGCGCCAGATGTTCCTTCAGTGGCAGCAAGACCACGAGGTCAAGCTCTTTGGCGAATATGATGGCTATGGCCCGGGTGAACAGACGAGGGACTTTATCTACGTCAAGGATGTCGTCAAGGTACTTTTTTATTTCTGGCAGCATCCGGAACTAAAGGGTGTCTACAACTTGGGAACCGGCAAAGCTCACACTTTTAACGATATGGCAAAGGCCATCCTGGACTTTTTTGGCAGCGGAAAGCTCATTTATGTGCCATTCCCGGAGGTCCTCAAGGGGAAATACCAAAGCTACACTCAGGCGGATACGACAAAACTCATTCAAACGGGCTATGATGGCGGATTTACGGATTTTGCCGAGGCCGTCAAGGAATACTGCGGCGTGCTCCAGGCATCTGATGGCTATTATCGCTAAGGAGGATGGCTGTGGGACAAAAAGCCGTATTTCTTGACCGTGACGGTGTCCTTGATGTGGACACGGGATATATCAGCCGTCCGGAGCAGGTCCAGTGGGTTCCCGGCGCCAAAACGGCCTTGGCACGGCTCCATAAGCTGGGATATGCCGTCTTTGTCGTAACCAACCAAAGCGGGATTGCAAGAGGATACTACACCGTAGAGGACATGAAGGTCCTTCATGCTTTCATGGCAAAGGAAATAGAAAAAGCCGGCGGTCAGATCACCCATTTCTATTACTGTCCCCACCACCCGACGAAAGGGACCGTCAAGGAACTGGTACATCCATGTTCTTGCCGTAAACCCCAGCCAGGCATGCTCCTGCAGGCTTTTTCTGATTACGCCCTTTTGCGGGAAGGCTCCTTCCTCATCGGAGACCGCCAAAGCGATATTGACGCTGCCCTTGCAGCAGGCCTGCCGGGCTATCTCTTCCAGGAAGGGAATCTGGATGAATTTTTGCAAAAAATCTTGCGCATCGAGGCGAATGGACGTGGACTATCAGAACATCCTCATCATTAAAATGAGCTCCCTCGGGGACGTGATCCACACGCTTCCCTTTGCGGGTGCCCTGCGGCAGCGTTTTCCCAAGGCCCGGATCTCGTGGCTTGTCCATCCCCAGTTCGGCGCCTTTATTCCAGGACCTCCCATCATTGATGAGGTCCTTTATTTTGATAAGGCTGCGTTTAACAAACTGGATTTCAAGGGGAAATGGCGCACGCTGAAAAACTTGCGTCATACCCTCCGTGAAAAACACTTTGATCTGGTTATTGACATGCAGGGACTTTTCAAAAGTGCGGTCATGAGCCTTTTAACAGGGTCGGCAACCCGCATTGGTTATGGGGAGATGAGGGAAGGCAGCGGTCTTGTTTCAAAGGCCATCATTGGCCCCCATATCAAGGATCATGTCATTGAGCGCTATCTTGATGTCGCACGGTTTTTGGGTGCGGATGTAAAGGAAGTGGCCTTTCCCATGCCGTCCCTCCAACTAGAAACGGAGACGGTCGAGAAGAAGCTTGCCGCTTTAGGCTTGGTTCAAGGGACGCCGTACATTGTCCTTGCTCCTGGCGCGAGGTGGGAGACCAAAAGATGGCCTGCCGGCCATTTTGCCAAGCTGGCCCAAAAGTTCATGGATGAAGGATACAGCGTGGTTCTTTGCGGCGCACCTGATGACGTCAAATTGGGGGAGCGGATCCGCGAACTGACCAATTATCCCAAACTGCTCTTTGATCTCATTGGCCGCACGAGCCTTCGTGAACTGGGGGCCCTCATCAAAGGGGCACTTTTTTATGTGAGTGCTGATACGGGGCCGCTGCATATTGCAACCGCTTTCAAGAAAGATTTGGTTGCCCTTTATGGACCGACCCGACCGGACCGCACAGGTCCTTATGGGGATGCAGGAGCTGTGATCCTCGTAAGCCCTGAGCCTTGCGCCGGCTGCCTCAATAAAACCTGCAGTCACTGGACCTGCATGGCCGCCATTACACCGGACGTTGTCTTTCAGGAATTTCAAAAGAAAGTAGGAAAGAACCATGATTGACCTTTCCCATAAGAAAATCATCGTGACCTTCCTCATGCATCTTGGGGATCTTGTGCTGACGACGCCGTTTATCCACGCACTGAGAAAAGCGGCGCCTACGGCAGAAATTACCTACCTTGTGGATGATAAATTAAAGGATGTGGTTCTCCATAATCCGTATATCGACCATGTGTGGACCATCGACAAAAAAGGGCGGGACAATCATCTTCGGGCGCTTTGGGCCATGGGACAGAAAATCACAGACGGGAAGTTTGACGTTCTCATCAACCTTCACCCTAATGAGCGCTGTTCCTTTATCGATGCCGTGGCTCGGGTGCCTGTCAAAGTGGGCGCCAGTCATTTTCTTTTCCGCGGTTTTTTTGACCCCTGCATCAAGCTGGACCGCACCCTTCACGCCGCCGATATGTATCTTGATGTCCTTACCCGCTTGGGTGTGACCCATCTGGAGCATCGTGGTCTGGAAGTTTTCCCCGGCAAGGCGGATTACCAAAAAGCCGAGGCCTTTTGGCAGGAGGCGGGCCTATCCCCTGAAACGGGCCTAGTGGGCTTTAACATCGGAAGTGCCGTTGAAACAAAACGCTGGGCACCGGAACGCTTTGCCGCTGTCGCCGATACCCTTAAGGAAGAAGGCTATGAAACCGTCTTTTTTGGCGGGCCCATGGACCGGGAGATGGTGGAGGCTGCTATTTCCAAGATGAAGACAAAGCCCCTTGTTGCCACGGGAAAGTTTTCTATTGGCGAACTGGCGGCTGCCATGAGCCGCTGTCAGCTCATTATCACCAATGACAGTGGACCCATGCATGTAGCCATCAGTCAAAAAGTCCCCATCGTGGCCATGTATGGACCGAGCCATCCTGATCTTTATGGACCCTATACGAAAGATGCCATCATTGTCAAAGCCATTCCCCCTTGTGATGGCTGCCGCAGCGGTATGAAGCATCACTGCGAGGATATGCGCTGCATGCGCCAGCTTACGGTGGACCAGGTCCTTGGTGCTGCCTATACGATGCTGCGGCGCTGAGACAAAAAAGGAGGAAAAGCGATGGCGGGAAAAGAATTCAGCTATGAAATCGTCAAACAGGTTGCTGACCTTTCTAAAAGCCCGAAAGGGTGGACCAAGGAAGTCAATGTGATTTCCTGGAATGGCGGAACGCCAAAGTACGACATTCGCGACTGGGCGCCGGATCATAGTAAAATGGGAAAGGGCGTGACCTTATCGGTTGAAGAAGCAGTCCATCTCCTGAAAGCCTTTCAGGAAGAAAACCTTCTCTAAAAGGAAAAGTCACCCGTTGACTCTTTTTAGAGGCTTCGCTATAGTAAAGATAAGAAGGGGTTGATTCCCCAAGTGGTCCTTGTGACTACGACACCAATAAGAAGGGAGGACCGAATATGCTTGGCATTGTATTGATCCTTGTCCTTGCCCTCATGGGCGGGCTCATTGCTTATTTAGGTGACAAACTTGGCAGTAAGATTGGCAAAAAAAGACTCAGCCTATTCGGCCTGCGCCCTCATGACACCTCTGTCCTTATGACCATCATTAGCGGCATCCTTGTTGCTGCCATGACTATGGGCGTCCTGACCGTCAGCAGCAAGGAAGTTAGGACCGCGCTTTTTGGCATGAAAAAGCTTCAGGAAGAACTGCAGACCCTGACCGCTTCCCGTGATGAGGCAAAACGGGAGCTGTCGGCCCAAAGCACTACCATCAAGGAACTGGACCGCCAGATTGGTGAAGCGCAAAAAGCCCTGACCCAAGCAAAAAGCGAAAAAGAAGCGGCCGAAGCCCAAATGGAAGAAGCCCGCAGCAGCCTTGCTTCCATGCAGGCCCAGTATGAAGAGGCCAGTCAGCGTCTAAAAGCAGCCCAACGGCAAGCCGAGGAAGCCGAAAAAGCCCGTGACAACCTGCAGCGGGACGTCAAGGATCTGGAAGAACAGTCCCGGAAGCTCCGTGAAAATATCGTGACCATCCGGGAAGGCAACGTGGTCTTCCGCAGCGGGGAAATCCTTTTCTCCGGTTCCCTGCAGGGAGGACTCAGTAAGGAAGAGACCCAAAAAGAGATGGAAGCATTCCTGAATGCGGCCAACCATGCCGTGGGTGAACGGGTGGGAACGCCGCCAGGCACGCCCGTCATTTGGCTCAGCAAAGATTCTGTGGAACAAACGGCCCACGAGCTGTCCCAGCAGAAAGGGACCATGTATGTCCGGCTGTGTGCGGCTGGAAACATCCTTTCCGGGGAAGTGGTTGTCAGCCGGTTGGAAATGACCCCCAATACCATCGTCTATCATAACGGCGATACGATCCTGCGCCAAACCATTACGGTCAAACCCAATACAGAGCAGGTTGACCTTGCCTTGATGGCCTTTTTGAAGGATGTCAACCGCATGGCTCAGGCAGGTGGCGTCATTCCTGATCCCCTGACAGGGAAGGTGGGTGCTATCTCGAGCCGTGACCTTGTCCGTGCCAGCGAGCATATTTCCGAACTGGGCGGTCATGTGACCATTACGGCAAAAGCAAAACAGGATGTGACTGTTGCAGGCCCCGTGGTTCTCGAGTTCGTCATCCGTCCGGCGGAGGAAAACGAATGAAGAAGATTCTCGGCATCGATCCAGGAAAGGACAAGACAGGAGCCGCTCTGTGTGAGGAATCGGGAAAGATCCTTCGCTGTGAAGTGCTCCTCATGGAGCATTTCCTTGCATCCTTACAGAAATTCCTCGATCATGTGGCCGTAACGGAATGCGTCCTTGGAAATGGGACGACCAGTGCATCCATGCAAAAGACCCTCCTTGCAGCCTACCCGGATCTTGCCATCCACATCATTGATGAGGCCCACAGCACGGAAGAAGCACGGCAGCTATATTGGAAGCTGCATCCTCCCAAGGGCCTCATGAAACTCATTCCTTTGGGCATGCGCACGCCGCCGGGAAACATGGACGGCCTTGCCGCCGTGATCCTCGTGCAACGCTATCTTTCAAGCAAAAAATAGAGTTATCCCTCTGACCGTAGTGGGTCAGAGGGATTTTTTGGGTTCTTTGTCAAATGTTGGGCCACAATCTGGGAAGGCAACTGGCTAATAGCCTGCACCTATAGCCGGTTCAGGAATGATTAGCTAAGAGGCATTTTCATTGCGCATGTTGTAATGATTACGGCCGTGGGCAGCGCGTGCAGATCATTGATCCACTTTGCATACCAAGCAAAAACCACGGGAACCCTTCCTTTCCCTAGGAAAAAACAGTATAATAAAGTATTGAACATCAATCTCCAATGGCTGATCAGCAAAGGAAGCGATGCCGATGTTAAATCAGATCGATTTGTCTAAAAAGACGCCCAAGGGCACCTATGCCAAGCAGTTTGACAAGAAAAGTGCGGAACTGGGCTATTTGGGCCGTGCCCTGCGCGATGCCAAGGTGCCGGTCATTATCCTTTTTGAGGGATTCCGTGGAACTTATCGGGGAAAGCTCATCAACAAGGTCATCAGCGCCCTTGATCCGCGCGGATTCCGGGTGTATTCCGCGTCAAAGACGACGGAGCGGCAGAAGATGAGTCCCTTCTTCACCCAGTTCTGGAAAGAGCTGCCCCCTATGGGCGGAATTAGTATCCATCACCGTGCCTGGTATTTTCTCCGCAATGAACATGATGTAGGTGATCCGGACGAGGCAGCGGAATGGTACAATGTGCCTTTTCATGAAATCAACGATTTTGAACGGACCCTCTATTTGGGCGGGTATCGTATAATCAAGCTTTTTACCCATATTTCTCAAAAGCAGCAGGAAAAGAATATCGCCAAAGACAAGGATTCCCTGGGAAGCCGCTGGGAAGCCCTGACACCGGCTGGTATCGAAGGTGTTGACTATAAGGCTTACCGCAATGTCTACGAAAAGATGCTGACGGAAACAAATACGGTCTATGCACCGTGGCATGTCATTCCGATGGAAGATGTGCGGACTGGTATCCTTGAGACCATGGATGTCCTTATCAGTGAGTTCAAGGCGGCTTTATCGGCGGCAGAGACCCAAAAAGAAAGCTCGCAGGCACCGCTGTCCTATGCTTCCGATCCCTCCATCCCGTCCATCTTGGCGCGCTATGACTGCAATAAGGATATGGACGAGAAGACCTATGATGAAAAGCTTAAAAAATACCAGAAACGGCTGGCAGAGCTTCAGGTGGAACTTGCCAAACGGAAAATCAGTACGGTTGTGGCTTTTGAAGGCTGGGATGCAGGCGGCAAAGGCGGGGCCATCAGACGCCTGACATCGGCTTTGGACCCTTTGGGGTACAAGGTCAATCCTGTAAGTGCGCCGAATGATATCGAAAAAGCCTATCATTATCTCTGGCGCTTTTGGACCAAGATTCCGGAACCGGGAGAAATCGCTGTCTTTGACCGTACGTGGTACGGCCGCGTCCTTGTCGAACGGGTGGAGCATTTTACGCCCGTAAAGGACTGGAAACGGGGCTACGAGGAAATTAACGAAATGGAAGAGGAATGGGCAAAGCAGGGCTTCATTGTCCAGAAGTTCTGGATGCATATTGATCCGGATGAGCAGTTCCGCCGCTTCAAGGCCCGTGAGGAAGATCCTGATAAGACGTGGAAAATTACGGCAGAAGATTGGCGCAACCGCGACAAGTGGGATGCTTATGTCGATGCCGTCAATGAAATGCTTTACCGGACTGATACCCCTTATGCCCCATGGACCGTGGTTGAAGGCAATAATAAATACTATGCCCGCCTCAAGGTCATGAGCACCATGATCGACCGTATGGAAAAGGCCTTGGCTGCGGTTGATGATAAGGCTGGCAACAAGGCAAAGAAAGGCTGATTATGGAGACGTTCTGTTATGAAACAAAAGAAGGCGTGACCTATGGCTATTTCCCGGTTTTGCGGGAAATGGGCTTTGAGAACGCCTTTACCTGTATGGAGGGCGGGGAAAGTGCCATCCTTCCCCATACGCTTAATATGGCCCTTCACGTGGGGGATGAAGCGGCGCTTGTTATAAGGAACCGGGAAAAAGCGGCCCGCGCCCTTTCCATTTCGCTTGACCGCACGGTGACCTGCGCCCAGATCCATGGGAGCCAGATAGCAGTGGTAGATGCCGCCCAGGCTGGCCGTGGGGCAAGGGACTTTGGAACGACTCTTGCCGGTGTGGATGGCCTTGCATCGGGTGAAAAGGATCTTCCCCTCATGCTTTTTTATGCGGACTGTACGCCCATCATGATTGTGGATCCCGTCCAAAAAGGAGCAGCCCTGTTGCATGCTGGCTGGCGGGGTACAGTGGGCGCCATCGGGCCCAAGGCCGTTTCTGTCATGAAAGAGACGTTTCACAGTCAGCCCCGGGACCTTGTTGCGGCCATTGGTCCTTCCATTGGTCCCAAGGATTATGAGGTTGATGACAGGGTGCGTAACGCGGCGCCTGGCTATGAAGCGTTCTTTATCCAGACGCGGCCCCATCACTATTTGATGGATCTATGGCACCTTAATGCAGCGATGCTCCAAAAAGCAGGGATCCCAACAGACCAGATTTATCTTGCTGGAGTATCGACCTTTTCCTCTGACCACTATTTTTCCTATCGCCGTGATCATGGCCGGACGGGAAGGCTTGCTGCCATTTTATTTCAACGTGGAAGGTAAAACTCGTAAGGAGATGTTGTGCATGCTTTCGGAAAAACTTGCCTCAGTTCAGAAAAAAATCGATGAGGCCTTGGTTCTTCGCAAGGAAAAGAAGGTGACAGGGGATACGGTGACCATTCTTGCTGTCACTAAGAACCATCCCCCTGAGGTGGTTACGGAGGCCCTTGACGCAGGGCTTACGGAAATTGGGGAAAACCGGGTCCAGGAGGCGATGCATAAGCAGGAAGTCCTGCCGAAAAGAGGTCATTGGCACCTTATTGGTCATCTCCAGACCAATAAGGCTAAACATGCGGTAGAACATTTTGACCTTATTGAATCGGCGGACAGTGCCAAGATCTTGACCCATCTGGATAGGGCGGCCGAACAGGTTGGCAAGGTGCAGGATGTGCTGCTTCAGATCAATGAAACGGGGGAGAGCCAAAAAAGTGGCTTTCAACCGGCCGATTTCAGGGCCATTGTAAAAACGCTGGATGCTTATCCTCATCTGCGTGTCCGCGGCGTCATGGTCATTGCCCAGGCAACGGACCAGGTGGAAGAAACGCGTCCTGTTTTCCGCGCGGGGTATGAGGATTTCCTTTTCCTCAGGGACGCACTCAAGCATGAAGATGTCAACATCCTTTCCATGGGCATGACCCATGATTATTGGATTGCCGTAGAAGAAGGCGCCAATGAAATCCGTGTGGGTTCCGCTCTTTTTGGTGCCCGCGACTATACCCTCAAATTTTAAGGAGAGAAGATTCCATGAAATTTTTCGATAATATCATGCGTGCCATCGGCCTCAAGGAAGAAGAGGACAACGAATTCGAATTTGACGATGAAAAAAAGGACAATGTCGTGCCTATGTTTGGCACCAAAAGTTATGGCAGCGAAAGTCATCGCGGTTATGAAACAAACCGCTATGAAGAGTCACGTCATACGGGACGGGACAATCTCATTGCCATGCCCCATGCGCAAAAATCCGTGAGCGTTGTCGTCGTGGAACCCATTGGTTTTGACGAGGTCCAGAAAATGGCGGATTACCTGCGTAATAACCAGCCTGTGGTGATCAACTTTGAAAATACGGATAACGATGTGCGCAAACGTATTGTGGATTTTATCAGTGGCACCATCTATGCCCTTGATGGGTCTTTGCGCAAAGTTGGACGCAATATCATGGTCTGCGCGCCGCAAAATGTTGAAATCGACGTGGAAAATACGAATTACACAAGTGAAAGCGAGGCTGAACCATGGGAGAGATAAATCCAAAGATTGCTTTTATTGGCTGCGGAGCGATGGGAGAGGCCATCTTAAAGGGTATGCTCCTGGGAAATGTCGCTTCTGAATCCGATATTGCCCTTTCCGTCCCTTCCCAAAAGAGCCAGGACCGGCTGCGCGCGTCCTATCCAAAGGCCGCTGTTTACGGAAAAAATGAAGAGGCTGTACAGGGTGCTGACCTTGTCATCCTTGCTGTAAAACCGCAGATGGCCCATAAGGCTGTCACGGCAGAAATGCTGGAGACCCTTCCAAAGGAAGCTGCAATCCTTTCCATCATGGGAAGTTTTGACCTTGCAAAGCTTCACGCTCTTGTGCCGGCCCACGCCGTCATCCGTGCCATGCCCAATACCCCCCTTGCCGTTGGCATGGGGATGACGGCCCTTACCGCCGATGACGCCGTGACCGAAGACATGAAGGCCTTCGCGGGGACCATCTTCAATTCCTGCGGCGAGACCATTTGGGTTGATGAAAGCGCCATGGAAGCCATTACGGCCATCAGTGGCTGCGGACCGGGTTACTTTTTTGTAGTCATGGATGCCCTCGCTGACGCGGGCGTCATGGCAGGCCTTCCGCGTGCCCTTGCCATCAAGCTTGCCGCTGCCACCATGGCAGGAAGTGGCATGATGGGTCTTAAGACAGGCCTTCACCCCGCCCAGCTGCGCGATCAGGAGTCCGAGCTCAAGTCCAAGCGCGAAGAAGCCGAGAAGAAGTGGGAGGAGGACGCTCAGAAATCCATCCACCAGGTGACGGTGGAGGATATCGCTGACGTGGTGTCCATGACCACGGGCGTGCCGGTGTCGAATCTCACCGAGGCTGAGACCGAGAAGCTTCTGCGCATGGAAGCCGTGCTTCACGAGCGCGTGGTGGGCCAGGAAGAGGCCGTGACGGCGCTCTCGAAGGCTATCCGCCGTTCGCGCTCGGGTCTGAAGGACCCGAAGCGCCCCGCCGGTTCGTTCATTTTCCTCGGCCCTTCAGGTGTGGGTAAGACGGAGCTTTCCAAGGCGCTGGCCGAGTTCCTGTTCAACTCCGAGGACGCGCTCTTGAGCTTCGATATGTCCGAGTACATGGAGAAGCATAGTGTCTCGCGTCTCGTGGGTTCGCCTCCGGGCTACGTGGGCTTCGATGAGGGCGGCCAGTTGACGAAGGCCGTGCGTCAGCGTCCCTACTCGGTCGTGCTGTTCGACGAGATCGAGAAGGCCCACCCCGATGTGTTCAACATCCTGCTCCAGATCTTGGAGGAAGGCCGCTTGACCGACGCGCAGGGGCGCACGGTGGACTTCCGCAATGCGGTCATCATCATGACGTCGAACGTGGGCGCCCGCGAGATCGCGGAGCCGACGACCCTGGGCTTCTCGGTCGAGGAGCATGCTGGCCTCTCCGACAAGGAGATCAAGAGTCGCGTCATGGCGGAGATGAAGAAGCTGTTCCGGCCCGAGTTCCTAAACCGCATCGACGAGATCATCGTGTTTAAGTCGCTCAACGACGAGCAGATCGAGAAGATCGTCGAGCTCATGGTGGCCGATTTGCGCGAACGCTTGATCGAGCAGAATATGACCATCAACTTGACCGAGGCGGCGCGCAAGCTCATCGCGAAGGAAGGTACCGACGCGACGTTCGGCGCGCGGCCTCTGCGCCGGGCCATCCAGCGTTTGCTGGAGGATCCTCTGTCCGAGGAGATTCTCGAGGGCATGTGGACGAGCGGTTCGGTCATCGACGTGGATGCCGTGGACGGCGAGCTGGTGTTCTCGGCGGGTTCGGGATCAATTCCTGCGCCGCGCAAGCGCGACAGCATCGCCCGGGAAGCGGAGCTTCTGCTGACGAACTACGATTTGGGCCATGCCGGTGTGACCGGTGGTGGCTCGATGTCCGGTGGAGCCGCCGACTAGGCATCCGAGCGTTCGCGAGGGCCGTCCGAGAGGGCGGCCCTCGTCGCTTTCAGGGGATGATCGGCATAGCATATGGCTCGCCAAGCCGCCAAACGAGATTTGTCGTATACTAATGCGCATCGCAAAACGACCCGAGAAGGACGATCATGCCGAAAACAATCGATCCCGTTTTCTCCCCCGAGGTGCTGGGCGCTGCCGAGCTGGCCATGGGCGATTTCGACTTCGATGCGCTCACGCAGACGATTGGCGGGCTTAAGGGGGAGGTAGACAAGCATCCGCAGACGGCGGCTATCATCTTGGCGGGGGGCACGGGAGAGCGTTTCGGCAAAGAGGGCGGCAAGCAGTTGGTCGAGATTGCAGGCAAGCCTATTCTCACCTGGTCGGCCGAGGCCTTCGATGCGGTGGGGGATATCGGCCTCATCGTTATCGTGTGCCCTGAGGACCGCCAGGCGGAGTACTTGAAGCACGCGATCGATCCGTTCCCGTTCGTCACGCCGGTGGTGATGGCCCCTTCGGGTCCGAGTCGCCAGGAATCGGCATTTTCCGGTCTCGAGTTCGTTCCTGAGGACTACGAATACGTCGTTCTGCACGACGGTGCCCGGCCTCTTATATCGCCCGATCTCATCGCTCACACCATTGCGACCCTCAAGGGCAACATTGATTGCGATGGCGCAATCGTGGCTCATCCGGCCGTCGACACGCTCAAGGTGGTCGAGAACGGGGTGATCGTGGGCACGCCCGATCGCAGTGTGTTTTGGAACGCGCAGACGCCGCAAGTGTTTCGCGCGGGCATTTACCGGCGCGCACACGCCTCGGCGCTTTCAGACGGTTTTGTTGGCACCGACGACTCGTCGCTTATCGAGCGGCTGGGCGGGCGCGTGCTCGTGGTTGAAGGCAAGCGCGACAACATCAAGCTCACCGTGCCCGAGGACTACCTCATGCTGGCTGCCGCTGTTCGGACCATGTACATGAAGGGCGGGGAAGAATGAGCATCCGCGGAAGGCGATGCGGCAATATCCCGCCGCTCGGACGGTCCTGCTCGCACGAAACGCCCGCTGGACGTTTCGGCTCGTGCGGAACTCGCTTGGCGGACGTTGCCGCATCGTCTGCGCATGCTGAGATCGGAGGAAGCGAATGATGCAGCCTGCGACGTTCGATCCGACTTCGCTGCGCGTCGGGCAGGGGTACGACGTGCACGCGTTCGCCGAGGGGCGCAAGCTCATCTTGGGTGGCGTGAACGTTCCCCATGTCCGCGGGCTGCTGGGCCACTCCGACGCCGACGTGCTGGCGCATGCCGTTGCCGATGCGCTGCTCGGCGGCATACGCGGGGGTGATATCGGCAAACTGTTTCCCGATACCGATCCGGCCTATGCGGGCGCCGACTCGCTCAAGCTGCTGGCTTCTGTGGCGGGGAAGGTGCGCGCCGAAGGCTTTCAGATACTCGACGTGGATTCCGTCATTGCCGCCCAGGCTCCCAAGCTTGCGCCGTATCGTGAGGCCATGCGCGAGAACCTTGCGCGCGCTATGGGCGTTGCGGTGGAAAACGTGGGCGTGAAAGCCACCACCACCGAGCAGCTGGGCTTCGAGGGCCGCGAAGAAGGCATATCGGCGACGGCGGTCTGCCTGCTTTGCCGATGTCGCGAGTTCTGAAACGCGATCCTGCAGCCCGTCCGCACTCCTCGCTTTCCACCGAACGAATCAGCCGAAAGGTACAGCCACCATGATACGACTCTACGATACCAAGACGCGCACCAAGACCGACCTCGTTACACTCGAGCCGGGCAAGGTAGGTATGTACGTGTGCGGCCCCACCGTGTACAACTACATCCACGTGGGAAATGCACGCACGTTCATTTCCTTCGATAACATCCGTCGCTACCTCATGTGGCGGGGCTTTGATGTGACGTTCGTGCAGAACGTCACCGACGTCGACGACAAGATTATCGCGAAGTCGCTCGAAGAAGGACGTACGGCCGCTGAAGTGGCCGCCGAGTACACGGAGGCGTTTATCGAGGATATGCGCAAGGTGAACGTGCTCGACCCCGATGTGCGCCCGAAGGCCACCGAGGAGATCCCCGCCATGTTGAAGCTCATCCAGGAGCTCATCGATAGCGACCATGCCTACGAAGTGGAGGGGGACGTGTACTTCAGCGTGCGCTCGTACCCTGCCTACGGCGAGCTGTCGGGCCGCAACATCGACGAGATGGAGGGCGGTCACCGCGAGCTGCGCGCCGACGGCAAGGGCATCGAGGACCGCAAGCGCGATCCGCTCGACTTCGCCTTGTGGAAGGCCGCCAAGCCCGGCGAGCCGGCGTGGGAGTCTCCCTGGGGCCAGGGGCGCCCGGGCTGGCACATCGAGTGTTCGGCCATGTCGCGCACGTACCTGGGGCTGCCGTTCGATATCCACGGCGGTGGCGGCGACCTGGTGTTCCCGCACCATGAGAACGAGCGTGCCCAGAGCGAGGCGGCGTGCGGCTGCACGTTCGCGAACTATTGGATGCACGGCGGCATGCTGCAGATCAACTCCGAGAAGATGAGCAAGTCGCTCGGCAATTTCAAGCTGCTGCGCGACATCCTGAAAACCACCGATCCGGCCGTGCTGCGCTTCCTCATGCTGCAGACGCACTATCGCTCGCCGCTCGACTTTTCCGAGGAACGTGTGGCTGAGGCGTCCGTCGCGCTCTGCCGTATTGGCAACGCGGTGAAAAACCTCGACTGGCTTCTAAAGAACGCTGAGGATGGCCCGTCCGTGCTCGATGCCGCTGCGCTATCCGTCCGCACGGAACAGGCGAAAGAAGCCTTCATCCAGGCGATGGACGACGACTTCAACACGTGCAAGGCGCTCGGTGAGGTGTTCGAGCTCATCGCTGAGGCGAACGGGATGACGGCCGAAAAGACGCTTTCGCGCGAGGATGCGGATGCAGTGCAAGGCGTGCGGGATCTCGTCGTGGAGCTCATGGGCGTGTTCGGCATCGACGTTGCTGCAGAGTCGGGCGCCTGCGCCGCGAACACATATCCGACCGAGGTCGTGGCGCTGGCCGCCGATCTTGCCGGCTACGACGGCGCCGATGCCGTCGAGGCCATGGATGCGCTTTTGAATGCTCGCTCCGAAGCACGCGCTGCCAAGGACTGGGCCTGCGCCGACGCCGTGCGCGACGGTTTGTGCGGTCTCGGCTTCGTCATCGAGGACACCCCGCAAGGTCCGAGGGTTGCGCTGGCCTGACGGTCGGCGCAACGCCAACCCGCGTCTTTTCCGAAACCTGCGCTACAATACGGCGCATGCGAAACCGAGAGACATCTTCACCTGAACTCCTCGCGCCGGTCGGCGGGCGGGCGCAGCTGGAGGCGGCCGTGCGCTTCGGCGCGGATGCGGTGTACTTCGCCTGCGACCGCTTCGGGCTGCGCCAGCGCGCCTCGAACTTCGCGCTCGACGACGTGCCCGCGGCCGTGGTCTGCGCGCATACGGCTGGTGCGAAGGCCTACGTGGCCGTGAACGCGCTCATGGACGCCGACGACGTGGCGGCGCTGCCCGCGTACCTGGAGGCCCTCGACGCCGCGGGCGCCGACGCGCTCATCGTGAGCGATCTCGGCGCGTTCTCGCTCGCGCGTCGACATGCGCCGCACGTTGATCTGCACGTGAGTACCCAGGCCGGCGTGATGAACGCCGAGGCCGCCCGCATGTGGTACGAGCTGGGCGCGAGCCGTGTGGTGTGCGCCCGCGAGATGAGTGTGGAGGACGTCGCGCGGATGCGCGCCGACGCGCCGCGCGGGCTGGAGCTGGAGGCGTTCGTGCACGGGGCCATGTGCATGGCCGTGTCGGGGCGCTGTCTCTTGAGCTCGGCGATGGCCGGCCGCTCGGGCAACAAGGGGCACTGCGCCCAGCCGTGCCGGTGGAGCTACGCGCTTGTGGAGGAGCAGCGCCCCGGCGAGTTCTACCCGGTGGAGGAAGATGTGCGCGGCACCTACGTCATGAACGCGCAGGACCTGTGCATGGTGGAGCACTTGGATGACCTGATCGCGGCTGGCGTGGACTCGCTTAAGATAGAAGGCCGCAACAAGAAGGCGTTCTATGTGGCCACGGTCGTGCACGCTTACCGCCGCGTGCTCGACGGGGCTGACCCGGCCGAGGGCGCGGCCGAGCTCGCGTGCGTGTCGCACCGTCCCTATTCCACCGGCTTCTACTACGGGCCCGCCGAGCAGTCGTCCGAGCGCGACGGCTACATAAGGGAGTGCCTGCACGCGGCCGACGTGCGCGCATGCGAGCCGGCCGGCCCGGGCGCGTGGCGCGTGGAGGCCATGTGTCGCAACCGCTTTTGCGAGGGCGACGAGCTGGAGGCGCTCTGTCCTCATCGCTCTGTCGTGCCGGTGCGGGTCCGCAATTTGGTCTGGTTGCCGGAGGCCGATGAGGATGACCCGCATCCCGCGCCCGTTGCCGTGTCCGCGGCGAACCGCTCGGCCGAACGCTATGCCTTCGAGACGGAAGAACCCCTCTCCCCGGGCGGCTACCTGCGCATCCGCGCCGACTGACACGGTCAAGACGCTTTGCGCGGGGCGTGCTCTTGTGCGGGCTGTTTTCCGCAGCTTACTCGATATGCGGCGTGGTGGAAAAAGAGTCAACAGGCACGATGCCGAGATCGGCGCGAACGTTGGAGTTGGCTAAAACTAACAGCCCGCACAGGCAGAAATCCCGCGCATGGGACTGAGGGGAAAGGTGTTCGTCGATGCTTCCGCGGTTGGCTGCCTTAGGGTGATTTTGTGTCTCATCGTTGATGATAGGGCCTGTGAACTGCGTCGAAGCGATGGAGTTCTGCAAAGAGGCCGTTATCGCGCTTGTGATCCGGCGCGTTACACTGGGCTGCACTCTACGAAAAGGAACGACATCATCGCTCCAAGGAAAGCGAGGTGCATCATGCCCAACCATGTCTATCGCTCGACGGCGGCTCCCGGCGTCGCCCAGCGAGTCCGCAGCACGAAGACGGGCCGGAAGCTCGAGCGCGGCGGCTATCTCACGCCCGAGACCGTCACGCTCTGGATCGTCTACGCCCTCACGCTGCTCGGCAACGTCATCATCGAAGCCGGCCAAGTGGGCGGGAATACGTCGGCCACGGTCGCATACGGCGTGTTCACGTGGTTCACGCCGGCCGGCTACGTCTTCTCCATCTGGTCGCTCATCTACGTTGCGCTCATCGGCTGGCTCGTCTCCTACACGCGCGAGGCGCCTACTCGGCCGAAGCGTTTCAGCTTCACGTCCGTGCTGTTCATCGCGAGCTGCGTTCTGAACGTGCTGTGGCTGGCGCTCTGGCATTTCGAGCTGGTGGGCATCTCACTCATCGTCATCGTCGCCGAGTGGGTGGTGCTCGCGTCCCTGTACCTGAACGTGCGCCGCACGGCGCGGACGGGATGGGGCTGGGTGCCCATCTCAATCTACACGGCCTGGGTGACCGTGGCGACGCTCGCGAACCTGGCCATCCTCATCACGCGCGCCCTCGACGGCGGCGTTCCGTTCTTCAACGGCCTCTCGGTGGTGCTGCTCACCGCGGGCGTGCTGGTGCTGGGCTACGTCATGAGGAAGCGCTACCAGGACATCGCCTTCCCGCTCGTGTTCTTCTGGGCGCTTATCGGCGTCGCCGTGAACGTGGGCGAGGTGTCGGGCTTCACGGCGGCTCTCGTGTACATCATGCTCGTCGTGGCCGCGATCGCCACGTTCGTGCCGGTCTCCAAGGTGCTGGCCGCGATGCGGGGCTAGGCTTGCGCCGGGTTTCGCGCCCGCCCGGCACCCAGGCGGGCGCAGCCGTCTTCCGGGCGAGCGCGGCTGCCTTCTTCCGGTTGTCCTCCGGGTAAGGCGGCCCTGCGCGGCGCCGTGCGCACCATGCCCTGCGCGGCGTGCAGCAGCGCGGCGAATCAGCTTTTCCCGATGCAACCGGTCGGCGTTCTTGCTATGATGAAGGGCAAGGTATTCCCGGACGAAAGGGGTCGCTATGGGAACGAAGGCAGCGGAGGCACTCGACGTATCCCTCGACGAGCTCCCAACCTACCTGCACGCGAAGCATTCCGTGTACATGGAGGTTGACGGAGCGACGTATTACCTCACCGACGTGAACGACCGGTACTGGCGGGTGCAGGACACGACCCGTTTGAACGAAAAGGGTCATTACGTCGATGCGAGCGAACTCGTGCCCACGGTGAGTGAGTTCTTGACGCTCCCCTTCGCCGACGGGAAATCGATCTCCGATCTCTTCGGCCAAGCGACGTTCTACGCGTCCGAGAAAACCGAATAGCAGCGATGGCGGCCGTGCAAGCGGCCGCTTCCGATTCAAGGGCGCAACGGCCGCGATTGGCGGGGGCTCGTCTGAAGCAGCCGCGTGCGGTCGTTTCTCGTGCAAGGGAGTGGGCAAGGTGAGCAAGCTGTTCGAGAAATTCGAGATTGGGACGCTACGGGCCAAGAACCGGTTCGTGCGCGCCGCCACCTATGAGGCGCTCGCCGATGACGCCGGGCGGCCGACGTCGGCGCTGCAGGCTGTGTACGAAAGGCTCGCAGAAGGAGGCGTCGGCACGATCATCACCGGGTATGCGCACGTCATGGCAGACGAGCAGCCCAATCCCCGCATGCTGGGCATGCACGACGACGCGCTCGTTCCCGCGTATCGCGCTCTGGTCGAGGCCGTGCATGCACGAGGAGCGCGCATCGTGGCGCAGATCGTCTACGGGGGTTCGGCGACGCGGCTCGATCCCCCCAGCGCGCGCATTCTCGGGCCGTCCGCCATCGCGGAGCCGAGCACGGGCATTATCCCGGAGGAAGCCTCGCAGCAAGACATCGACGACGTGGTGGAAGCGTTCGCCCGCGCCGCCCGAAGGGCGCGCGACGCCGGGTTCGACGGCGTCGAGGTGCATGCCGCCCATGGCTACCTGCTCAGCCAGTTTCTGAGTTCCCGCATGAACCAGCGCACCGATGCCTACGGAGGGTCGATCGAGAACCGTGCTCGCATCGTCGTCGAAGTTATCGAAGCAGCGCGCAGGGAGGTGGGGCTGGCGTTTCCGCTCATGATCAAACTGAACAGCAGCGACGGTGCGGGCGGGGGACTCACCGAGGACGATAGCCTTCAAGCGGCGAAGTTGTTCGTGCGCGGCGGCATCGATGCCGTCGAGGCGAGCGGGGTCTGGCGAGCCTGCAAGACGCGCGCGTTTGCGGGGGAGCCATACTTCGGCGCCTACGCACGGCGTTTG
>ENA-ORTH01000616-ORTH01000616.1-human-gut-metagenome-genome-assembly--contig:-NODE-616-length-43394-cov-3.852765_pt1 | contig 43394 bp, 47 predicted proteins | sample MGYA00241914_ERZ509192 | MGnify/ENA primary metagenome ERZ509192 (study PRJEB26280, sample SAMEA2338826) | human gut metagenome | biome: human gut; feature: human-associated habitat; material: faeces... | reverse complement strand
TACAATCTCTTCGACATCAGTCGAGACAGATATTCTGTTTATGTTTCCCCGCAGCGTATCAAGGATCTGCATCTTTTCTTCGTTCGTATATGGTCTGTCTAATAACTTCGCCATCTCTGATCTCCTTTCGTTTGTTGTGATTTAATTCTCATCACCACAAATTTCATCTAAGAACATTTGACCTGGTATATCATCATTTCCCATCCACCAGTCGAATACTTCTTCCGCGTTTTTCCAATTACTCTCTTTTCCTCTCCTATCCCGTTCCTTCAACATTCTATCAAAAGCGTGCAAGTAAAGTTTTTTATATTTCGGAAAATCTGCGAATTCCCGATACCGTTTCTTTCCAGCCATCGGACAACCAACGCATCCAACACGATCATATCCGCAGTTATATAGATCACATACTTTAATTTTTTCGGAATGTATATACTCCCAAATATCCGTATATGTCCAGTCTATAATCGGGTTCACAACCATACTATTTTTCTGCATACATAATTCCGTCATGCGCCTCTTGCTGATATTATCTTCCAGCAACATTACCGTGCTGAATTTTTCTGCATCATTCCTTGTCTTTCCAATTTTCTCAAACTCTCCACGGGACTTTCTCTTCACACTCTCTTCCCACCTTACACCCGTTGCAATATATCTGTTTCTTACCCCATTTTCTTTTAGAATCTGGCAACAGTATCTTACTAATTGTGTAGGAGGCATCAGTTTTTCCGGTATCAATTTCCACATGCTGGTCCGCTCGCCCTTGTATGTAGGCATTTGGATCTCGCATGTGATTCCCCCCAGTTCCAGTAAACGGAAGGTCTCCCGTATATGATTTACTGTCTGTGGAGTATCAGCCGTTGTATGACTGTTATGCACCTCAAACGGTATTCCGGATCGTTTGAACAACTCTAGCATCACATCACTGTCTTTCCCTCCGCTATACGTGCAAACAAGCGGTTTTCCATAGTGATGTAGGCTCATTTCACTTGCCATCTTTATTCTCTCTATTGATTTTTTCTCTTTATCCATTTTTCTAAGAAGCCCGGTATACCCTTACCCCGGCCGGAGGCTGGCTCCTTTCTCTTGTTCTGGTTTAAACCCTTTTTAGTTTCCGCCTTGCACTGTTCAGGTACTTCGAAAACGCAGACTGTCCAATCCCAATCATCTGGCCACATTCCTCTTGGGTCTTCTCTGGATGCTGAAACCGAAGCAGTACCGCTTCCCGCTCTTTCTCCGTAAGATCTCTGTTTCGGATCAGATCATGCACTGTTTCCGACATTCCAAAATGATCTCTGGTATCTGCAATCGTGTCTCCCAGTGTCAATCCTTCTGCCCCACTGACCGGATCCCCAAAATACACGACTTTTTTTCGTCTGTTCCTCTTCCTCAGCTCCATCCGGATCTCATTCTCCATGACACTTACCGCATAAGTGCTGAAACAGAAGCCACGCTCCTCTTCAAAGCTCATTGCCGCCTTGACAAGCCCATACTCCGCTGCCGACAGGGCATCCTCCCACTCTATCCCAGCTTGCTTCACCCAGCGTTTCGCAACGTACCCCGCAAGCGGGACATTCTCTTCTACCAATCTAATCTCTTTTTCTGTCATCATTCACTCAGGAGAAACCGGTTATTATGCGCGCAACTCGTTCTCCTTTCTCTTGTTCTGGTTAATTATCGTCCTGCTCTGGATATCCTCTCCCAATCTTCTGCGTAGACTTCCACTGTGTTCCACTTATATCCGCACTCCAGGCATTTCCGTCTCCGGATAACTCTGTCTACTTTTTTCCGATATCTGCGATCTATGACTTCTGTCTGGAGTGACCCGCATCTCCGGCACTGATCCCCCTCGATCTGCATTTTTTGTCCCTCCTTCCTGTTTTCTATGATGTTGTTCCACAGTCTTCCAACGCATACTCCTGTTTTCTTCTCTTGCAATCCTGTACCATACCTTTGAGAATCTCTATCTCCTCTTCATTCAGATAAATGTAATACTTTTCCAGCATTTTCAATACATGGAGCTTTCTTGCATACGTTTCATCCTCTTCTTTCGTTGCGGTGTCCAGGATGCTTTCTGTTTTCTGTTCCCGGACCGATGCTTTCTCTTTTGTATCCTGCCGCTCCGGATCCGGGTTCTCCCTATCTTGCCGCTGCCGCTCTTCCTCTACTATCCTCTGAATCTCACTCGTTTTTTCGTCCGCTATGTCTGGAGTGTCTACTTCTTCTGATTCTTCCAGGTAGTCCTCCTCCCTCATCTGTCCTGGGATCTCGTCCTCTTCCTCGCACTCTTCTCTGTGCGTTTCCGCACTTTCCTGTGTTTTTTCTTCCGGCTCTTTCCTGCTGCCCCGGATTTCCATTGCGGTCATTCCCGGATCCACCTCTTCCAGCTTTTCCTCCGGGAGGTACAGCATCTCCTGTAGCTGGCTCTTGTTATACCCCTTATATTCTTCCGCCAGATATGGACTGTATCCTCCTTCGGAGAAACGCCGGTTAATCTCCATCCATCTGCTGGCGGTCGTCCTGGTGATCCCAAACTGGTCTTTCGCACAATCCCAGATTGTTTCATATCCATCCTCTTGATATCCTTCTGTCTCTTTGATCCTCCGCAGGAAATATCCTACCTTGACGAAGGAGTTTCGGATATTTCCCAGCTCATCCCGTATGATCTCTTTCGCGTCCTCATAATTCGTTTCCTGATACCATTGCCGCGCTCCCGCCGCTTGGATGCTGTTTCCATTCAGCATCTCTATTACGTCAAATCCTGCCATGCCATCCACCTCTCCTTCTCATCGGTTTCCCGTGTAGTTTCCTCCAATTATTCGTTTCCTCTCTTTCGATCTTCGCAAATTTTTCCGCAAGCTTTTTCGCAACAGCTTCTATCGCCTGCTCCCAAACCCTGTGAAACTGATCCCATGAGTCCGTAGCCTCTTGTGCTGTTTTCCCTATTTCTGAAAGCGCATCATTGAATGACTCTATCTCCTCCACCAGCTCTTGTTCCTGATCTGGTTTCCCCTCACTCTCATCGGGAACCCTTTCACACGCGCTTTCCTCTTCCTGCTTCTTTGTCATCTCTTTTCTCCTGGGTTTCCGGATCCATTCCAGAATTCTTCTACAAATTTCCACCTTCTCTTCCTTCCCTCATCTCCAAAATAGTCTTTGGCGCTGTTACATACTGTTCCAGTGCACGGATCGCCTCGTTCCCACCATAACAGACCAACGCCTGATAGCCCTGGATCGTCAATTTCTCCAGCCAGTCTTTCTGGTTATTACTTGGCCGGTTCTCCCCGACTTTTAGTTCAATGTACAGTCCGGCGTATCCGGCGCGGGGAACCGGGAGCACCAAATCCGGCACCCCTGCCCTCACTCCCATCCGTTTCAATTTGGACGCCTCGGCTTTGTTCCTGCTGCCCCCATTGGGCACATGGTAGAGCAATTCCAGGTCCGGGTAAGCATTGCTCATCAGTTTGGCCCAGCATACCACCTTCTCCTGCTCCGCATCTTCCGATCCGGTGAGCTGGATCCGGCCATCCGGTGTCTTTCTTTCCTTGACTCTGTAATTTCTCACTTCTTTCTCCTCCACTCCTTTATCATCTCTATGGCTTTGTTCCACTCTCTGGAAAATCTTTCCTTGTCTTCCAGTGTCATGGTTTCCGCTGCCGTTCTCTGATATGTCGTAATATGCTCTTTATTCAGGAAATCCCGGAAGGACCTACTGCTCCCAATTTCCCATTTTTCTTTTACAATTCGATATGCCTCTTCCGCGTCATGCTCCCACGCGATTTCTGTGACCTCTTCCAGATGTTTCCGCAAGGTTCTTCTTGTGATTCTTGGCGCTTTTTCCACGGTCGGTCCTCCTTTCTGTGATCTCCACTTCTCCGGTCTCCAGATTCAGGATATAAGATTCTTCCCTCTGCCGTTCCCGGTCTGCCTTGTTGTCCGGCAGTTGTACCAGCGTGTAGGAAAAATACAAATACCCTGTTATCTCGTGCCAAGCCTCCCGGATGCTCTCCTTATCCACGTACCATCCGGCCGGAACCTCAATTTTATGGCTATAGGCGTTCCGTCCCCGGATCTTCTTTTTCTCCGGTTCTGGAATGATAAGATTTTTACTGCTACAGTATCTTTTGTTGATGAATCCTTGCTCCGTCTTCATGGTCTTGTCCGAATACTTGATGAAATACCCGGCCAGTTTCCGGTACTGCCCGCTCTTATCCAAAGGCTTAATACAGATCCATCCCTTTTCCCATAGATCTCTTATGATGTGTGATATATGATCGATCCCATTGACAACAATATGAAGGTGTGCAGCTCCCCTCTCCCCTTTTTCCGCCGTCCATATGTATTTCAGTTCTTTTCCGTGTTTCCGGTAGATCCTTCGCAGTTTTCGTAAAAGTGTTCGGATGTCCCGGTTCAATGTCTCCCGATCCGGCCGCTTCTCTTTCCGGTAGCTGAGTGTAAGGTAATAATCCTCCCCGGAAAGGTTGGCGTTCATCAATCGGGTGAGTTTTTTCTCGGCCATCCTCCGGTTGACTTGTCTCTGTGCTTCTGGAGTCCTGTTCTCTTTCTTTTTCCGGCTCCCTCCTTTCTGGTCAAATCGATATGAATAATAAAATTCATACTCTTTTGTCTTTCCCGCCTTGCAGGTCGTCTTGATGTATGGCATCTCCTCTTTCCTCCGGTTTCTTGTCCTTGAAATAATACCCTTATCGAGTCTCAAAGGGGATTGGCTTCCCCCTGTTTCAAATGCGGATCCGTACCCTCCGGAATCCTGCGTTGTCTTTTCCCGCCATACATGCTATACTGAGTATGTCTAAGATGTATGGCTTACCCTCCCTTGAGCTGTCGGGCTCCGGGAGGGTATTGTATTTCCTATTTCTTCTTTCTGTTCGGATTGTCCTATCTCAGATAATGAAATATCCGGTCCCTTTCTTTTCCGCTTCTCTCTGTGCGTACTCCTCAGCCGCTTGCCTTGTCCCATACAGGCACCCGATATCTCCGTTTTCATAGCGGACAATCCAAAGGATTTCTTTTTCTTCGTTTCCATTCTTTTTCATCTTTGAATTCCGATTATGATAGTTGTACTTTTATGTAAAACAGCATCTACAAGCTCCATCTGCTCCTGATCGAAAGGGTTCTCACCCGTCAGATGGTCTATTAGTTCTCTTGTAATCTCTGCCGCGTACCCACAAATCTCTATCTCTTTCTCCTCACTCGTTTTCTTCTGGTCGCATATTCTGTTTGCTGCCAAGAAGATCAGTGTTTCCAGGTCTTCTTTGGTCAGTTCATATTTTCTTTGTTTCTCCATTTGCTTTTTCCTTTCTTATCTGTCATAATAAAGTTGGTTATTTTTCTGAGTGCATATCTGGGATTGCCGTCCCTATGCACTCTTTTTCATGCCCTGCAGCCGGTGTCTCCGGCGCAGTTCCCTCATCTGGAGATAATGCTTCTCCCTGTCTTTCACACAGTCATACAACATGTACGCTACAACCGTCATATCCAGCGCGATCCCGAACGCCATAAAAAACTCTGCCGTTGAGATAATGTTCTGGCTGTAACTGTCAGCGGATCCGGCCATCACCAGTACGGCAATTCCCCCGACCACTGCACAGATGTCTTTCAAGATCCGGTATTTCCGCAGTTTTCTTCGATGCATCGTTATCACCTCCTTGTTGCTTGTCCATCTGGTTGACCGCCTAAGCGGTTTTCTCAATTTCGTATTTGATTTCTACACCCTCCTGTTCTTCAAGAAGGCTGATTAATACTTCAATGACCTTTTCCATATCCATATCATCACCTCTCTAAAATCTATTCCTCACGGATTGTCCGGGTTGCATTGTCCTTAACTCCTGTTCTTTTTCCTTTTTCTCTGGTATAATTTTCTTATCAATTAATGAAAGGACGGATATCATGCCTTATAAATTTACCCCTGAATACTCAATTCTCTCTTCTATCAGGAAAGAATTAGATCCCGTAAAGGAACTTGCTTCTTCAGCCGAAAAACTTGCCAAATCATCAGAGGAACGCTCTCAAATAGCCGAAAGGCTTGCCAATTCTTCCGAAAGCATCGCTAAGTCATCCTAGACTCATGCCAAAGCTTCCGAAACGCTCTCATCTCTTGCTATCAAAAAAGCTAAGAAAGCCGACATCAAAGGCTGGATCACTGTTACTGTTTCTGTTCTTACTTTTATTATGGAAATTTGCGATAGGCTCGGCCTATTCTAAAATGATTCCAGAAAGAACAAATAAAAAGTTTAATATCGCTAATACCAGAGCCACATCCGAAACCGTTATCTTTGACGGTTTCTTTTCTTTTTTATCCTTCTTCATACTTCCACTTCCTTCTCATCTATCTGGAATAAGTAGATTTCTCATACTTTGATGGAAATGAATACCTGTGTAAAGATGTAGTTAAAATCGAAATCCCTGCTTCCTCAGTTCCTGTATTGGTTGTAAAAATTGAAAATATATAGACTTAATCAGAGAGATGTGTTATTTGCGCATCTCTCAAGTCGTGTATGAATAATTCTTCAAAACATCCCTTGACATAATTTCCTATATCTTTGTCTCTGTATAAAAGTCCGGTACAGTATTTTTTGCACTTTTGTCGCAATTCCCCGTAATCTTTTGATTCTTCTTTCAAATCTTTGTACGCTTTGGTAGCTAAATCTCGTACTTGTAATCTAAACTTTTCATAATCCATGCTTTCACACCTCCTTAGATTGCTCTTATCTTCCTTGCAGACTTTATTTCAAAGTTCATCCCCTGAATAGTTCCAATCATCAGCCGTGAGGTCATCTGCTGTTGGATTCCATGACCTTGCGGCTCTTTCCGCTTTTCCATATCTGCTTATAATCAGTTGACACGTTTCATAACTATTTGATGGCTTTATCACAGCGAATATTTCTGACTCAGGTCTTCTTGCGGATTTACGAAAAATTATTCCATTTATCTCCAAGGCTTTCTTTACTGCTTCATGTATGAACATCTATCCCACCTCCTTTTCCTCTGTCTGGAATGAGTCCGTATTATCGGACACACTCTCTGCTACACTACTCTAGGAAGTATTCGATAGATACTCCGAAGTAGTCGGCGAGGATTTTGAGCTTATCGACTTTAGGAACACTCCGCCCCGCTTTCCAGTTGGAAAAAACATTTTGACCAATCCCTGTCTCTTTTGAAACTTGATAAGTTGTTTTGTTGGTTTTATCCAATAACGCAACAAATTTTTCGTACACTTTTACACATCCTTTCATAAGTAATTTTGTTGATTATACTTTCAATATGTGATATACTTTCAAATATAAAACTACCACATTTTATACGAAAGCATATCACATTCCGAAAGTTTGTATCACGCTTTACTTTCGTTTGCGTAACTAAATATTACATCAGCATTCGATATTAGTCAAGCATTTTTACTCACTTTTGCGAAAGTATGCTATTTTTGTGAAAGGAGTACAAAAATGTATGAGATATTTGAGCAACTTCTACAAAAGAAAGGTATAAGCGCATACAAAGTTGCAAAAGAAGCAGGTGTGACCCAAACAGCATTAAGCAACTGGAAAAGCGGTAGAAACACCCCATCTACCACAACATTGCAGAAAATTGCTGACTATTTTGGTGTTACTATTGATTACTTAATGACGGGAGAAGATAAAGAAAGTGGTGATAAATACTATTTAAATGAAGAAACCGCAGAAATGGCGCAGGCTCTTTTTGAAAACAGAGAGCTCCGTGTACTGTTTGATGCAGCAAAGGATGCATCGCCAGAAGATTTAAAAACTACTTATGATATGCTAATGGCATTAAAAAGGAAAGAACGTGGTAACAATGAATTTTGATTATCAAGTATTCTTCATGGACGGAATGACCGTAAATGAAGCAATAACTGAAAATGAAGATGGCTCATTTACCATTTTTATTAACAGCAATTTATGTGATAGCAAAAAACTAAAATCTATCAATCATGCAATCCGTCACATTACTGGACGGGATTTTGAAAAAGAAAATGTGCAGGAAATCGAAAATTCTGCACATCAATAGGTATAACCGCTTAGGCGATTATATAGAGTGGTGTTTTTCTCAGAAGTATACAGAAAGCGAGAAATTTACATGAAAAAACTGATGCTTATTGTTATAAAATTTTTTTTAATTATTTTCACTGCTTTTGGTTGTTTAGGTATTTTTGTTATGATGAAACAGTCTGACCGTTCTGGCACGCTCATATACACAATCTGGACTTTAATCGGTTTTATACTGCTTGTCATTCTCTTCAAACGTCCTAAACAGTCAAATAAAAGTGTTCCGGACACTATTGACAATGATTCTAATGTCGTTTCAAATTTGCATGATTCTCCTCCGCAAAAAGACGAAACAGTCAATTTGCCTCGCAAAACAAATATTATTTTAAATAATACTAAGGAGGCACCCCCTCCCTCTAAGCAAAGCATTGAAACATCCACCAGCTCTCCCGCTTCAGAAAAGCAAGAGCATTTAAAAATTGCCGGTACATCATTTAGGCAAAAAGAAATTGAATCGTTGGGATCTGAAAATATTTGGTATGATTGTTCAAAAAAAGAGTTAATTGATGATTTTATGATAGACGAAAGAGTTTATCAATATGATTTTTTTCCTGATTCCGTGGAACTTATCGAGGAGCCTGATAACCCACATGATCCTAATGCTATAAAAGTAATTATAGATAATGTTCACGTTGGTTATATTAAAAAAGGCAGCTGCGCTCATGTAAAAAAATTACTTCATCAAAATAAAATAATAGATATCACAGCCGATATTTCTGGTGGAAAGTATAAATATATTTCTACAGATTATGATGTTGAAAATGATAAAGATATATATGTATTAGAAAAACATTGTGTCGATTACTCTGTCTCACTTGATTTAACACTAAAACAATAATATATTATCCCACGCACTTCTCAGCGCGTGGGATAGCGTAATATATTTACCCAGGCAACTGGGAGGGCGAATCCATCCGTTTCGAGTCTTGCGAAAGGGGTGGTGCTTATGAGTACATATGAAGAGTTTCAAGTCATCATATCAGTGGCAATACTGATTGTTGCAATATTGAACTACCTCAAAGATGATCATAAAAAATAATCGCCCTGTCTCTGGAAAAGCTAAGGCGATTATCTTTTAATTACTTTACTTCCCGGAGCGGATAGGTTTCGGCTATCTACCCCAGTTGTCTTGTTAAGTATATTATAGCAAATATGCTTTAAATGTCAACTAATCAAAACTTTTTACACATCACAAAATTTAAGGGGGTGTACGCTTTCTTTTTCTTTTTTTACGATGAGGAAACCGATACTACTGTTCCGGTACCGGTGGACGATACAGACATCGAAGACAATGAGGAACTTGAATTTTTCTTTAACGATAAGGTGAGGAAAGTCTGGCATAAACAGGAGGAAGAATGGTACTTTTCTGTGGTAGATGTATGTCAGGTCCTTACAGATAGCTCAGATGGGAGAAAATACTGGAACAAACTAAAGCAACGGTTAAAAGAAGAGGGAAATGAAACGGTGACAAATTGTCACCAGTTGAAAATGAAGGCCTCTGATGGCAAAATGCGGAAAACTGATGTCGCCAACACTGAACAGCTTCTCCGTCTCATTCAGTCTATTCCTTCAAAAAATGCTGAACCCTTTAAAGCGTGGTTGGCTCAGGTTGGAAAAGAACGATTGGATGAAATCGCTGATCCGGAGCTGGCTTTCGAGCGCATGATCCGCACTTACCGTGCAAAGGGATATTCCGAAAAATGGATTCAAGAACGACTTCGCGGCATTGATATTAGAAAAATGCTCACAGACGAGTGGGCGCGCACCGGCGCTACGGATTCGCGTGACTTCGCAGAATTGACGAATATTCTCACCAAGGCATGGTCTGGAAAAACTGTAAAACAATATAAATCGTTCAAACATCTTCACAAGGAAAATCTCCGCGATAACATGACCAACATAGAACTCGCCTTGAATCAGCTTGCGGAGGTTTCTGCAACCGCCCTTTCTAAAGCCAAAAATCCAAAGGGCATGCGTGAGACAAAACATGTCGCACACGAAGGTGGTTCGATTGCGGGAAATGCCAGGAAAGAACTGGAATCCAAAATCGGAAAAAGCGTTCTTTCACCGCATAACGCCGAGAACCCTTATCTCTTAGATGAAAACTACGAAGAATAAATAAAAACCGCCCTGATGTTGGTGCACCAGAGCGGGAATACATATCCGAAGATATGCGCATATTTTGACCAAGAATATTGTATCATCTTCGGAACAGCCTTACAATCCAGAACTTTTGTTCTGTTTTGGCTGTTATTATTATACAATTACATAAAGGAGATGATACCGTGTCTGAAAAAATCAAACGCTGCGCTATTTACATTCGTGTATCCACATCAGAGCAGCTCGTACATGGAAAATCACTTGAGGCTCAAAAAGATTATCTCACTTCTTATGCAAAGGATCATGGGATGATTCCTGTCGGAGTCTATGCAGATGAAGGTAAGACAGCCAGGAAAGAGCTGAAAAAGCGGAAAGCGATTCATGCCCTCCTGGAGGATGTCAAAGCTGGTAAAATTGATGTAATCCTCTTCTGGCGTCTGGATCGCTGGTTCCGTAACATGTCCGATTTCTACAAGGTACAGGACATCCTAGATGAATATAAGGTTTACTGGATTTCTGCATCTGAACCAGGAATCAATATGGAAACCCGTGACGGTCGTCTACAGTTGAATGTCGTACTGTCGATCGGACAAAATGAAGTCGATACGACTTCTGAGCGTATCAAATTTGTAAATGAAGCTTCGATCCGTCAGAAGAAGGTCATCTTTGGAGAGGCCAATATGCCAAGAGGATATAAGATCGGTGTGGTAAACGGCCAAAAATGCATGGTGAAAGATCCTGATCAGGAAGAGCTAGTGAACGCTTTCTTTGATTACTTTGAAAAACATCAGGGAAAACAAGCTACGCTGCGTTACATACAAAGCCATTACGATCCTTCCTTTTCTTACAGTTGCCTTCGTACCATGCTCTCAAGCGAGTTTTACAAAGGAACGTACCGAGGAATCCCATATTGTCCTTCTTATGTTTCTGAAGTACGATGGGCACGTTTGCAGAAAATCAGCAAAAAGAACATTAAAAATACACCATCCGGACGAATCTATTATTTCACTGGGATGATCCGCTGCCCGGAATGTGGACAGATTCTGGCCGGTACTGGCTGTCGGTCAATTATCAATCGTAAGACCGGTGAAAAACGAGATTACTGCTACTACCGTTGTAATCGGGCTATGATTGACCGAATCTGCACGAACAGGCACAAAGTAAGCCAGAATCTTATAGAAACATATCTGCTTGAAAACCTGGAAAGAGAGTTCGAGGAATATAAGATTCGTGTGGATGAGATTCAAAAGAAAAACAAACAAAAGCCAAAAGTTCGCACAGAGGAACAAATCGAAAAAGAAATGTCCCGGCTTAATCTTCTCTTTCAGAAAGACCGTATCACCTGGGACTATTATAGCAAAGAATACGATGCTCTTGAATCTGAAAAAAACGGCTTAAAAGCTATTATCATAGAGCCGGAAAGCGATTATTCCTCCGTAGAATCACTTCTTCAAAAAGATTTCCTTGCCATCTACCATTCTCTAGCCGAAGAAAACCGACGGACTTTCTGGCGTAATATTATCCGGCAAATTCACCTAAAGCCGGACTATACCATTAACTATGTTGATTTTGTTCAGAGTGTCTCTGTTTAAGGTGTGGATACGTTTTTCCGTATCTTACAGAGAAAGTCTCTGCCTAACATGTTATCCCCGTTTGGCGCTGACAAAACAATGACCGCCGTTCTTTCCAACCAGGCAGATATCGGATTCATGGGCTCTGAGTCCTCCATCTACACGTATAATGAGGGCGCAAACGATTATGTGGTGAATTTCGCACAGCTTACCCAACGTGCAGGAAACTTCCTCGTATCCAGGGAACCAATCGAAGATTTCTCGTGGGAAGACCTGAAAGGAAAATCTGTACTTGGTGGCAGAAAAGGTGGGATGCCGGAGATGGTATTCGAGTATATTCTGAAGCAAAATGGAATCGATCCGCAAAAAGACTTAGCGATTGACCAGAGTATTGACTTTGGTTCCACCGCCGCAGCTTTCTCCGGCGGGCAAGGAGATTTCACTGTAGAATTTGAGCCGGGTGCCACCACCCTGGAGTCTTCTGGCAAAGGCTATGTAGTTGCTTCCCTTGGAAAAGAGAGCGGTTATGTACCTTATACAGCCTTTTCCGCAAAGAAAAGTTATATTGAGAAACATCCGGATGTGATTCAGAGTTTTACCAATGCGCTTCAAAAAGGAATGGACTATGTCAACAGTCATACACCGGAAGAAATTTCTAAGGTGATTCAGCCACAGTTTAAGGAGAATGATCTAGATACAATCACGACAATCGTTTCCCGGTATTATGAGCAGAAAACATGGAAAGAAGATCTGATTTTCAATCAGGACAGTTTTGAATTGTTACAGGATATTCTGGAGGACGCAGATGAGCTGGATTCTAGGACACCTTACGGAGACCTTGTTACAACGGAATTCGCAAAAAAGGCCGTGAAATAAATTTTTAATACTTTTTTGATATTTTGAACACACTTTTTTCACATTTCAAAGGTATGATTAAATTACAAAGTAGAAATACTTTGTGAATAAACTTTTTCATAACTTTTTCCCTCAGCCAGTACATTCCCTGTACTGGCTACTAAAATGTAAAAAACAGGAAAGATTCCTATATCCACGAATCTTTCCTATTTTCTATTTTCATGCGATTCCCGTTCCAGGTTCTGTACAAAATACCCTGCGGCAATTCCTCCTATCACATTTCCAAGTGTTACGAACAACAGTACTTTCAGAACATCTCCGATGGATGTCCCAAAATTCAAAACATATACGGACAGATAATACATATCTGCAATGATATGTTCAAATCCACAGAAAACAAAAGCAGTGATGAAAAGCCAAACATAAAAGATCTGAGCAAAAGTGCCCTGCTTTTGGCGGATACCTCCTACAAAAACCGCAAAGGCTACAAACAGTGCACAGAAGAGTCCAAGTATTGTCAGGCTGACCGGAGAGTCTGCAAGCTTTGGAATTACAATCTCTTCAATCCGACCTAGTATTCCTGCTTCAAATCGTGTGAAGTGAATCAGAATGGCCACAAGAGCTGTGCCAATCCCATTGCCGATCCACGCAATGAACAGATCGCCGGGACGATAAGAGCCGTTATATGCAAAAAGTGGGCAGACTCTTGTGAAAAGTCTGTTGTGTAAGTTCAAAACGAGTAAAATTCCCGTTGCAAAAAAGAGACTCGCCGCAAGTTTGTCTGAAATGCTTAAATATACCATAGCACCCATAGCGATATAAATACCTGCCATGATACTACTGATCCATTTTTCTTTCATAGGTATTTCCTGTCCTTTTCCTTTGTGATATATGATATGCCGCAAAAATTGTACTCGTATTTACAATAAAAATCAAGTCTTATTTGTCTTTTTATAATCAGTCTCCCTGTGATGCCGGGAAAGAATATGGAAATCTGATTAAAAAATTGAAAATGATACAATAAGTCATTCGATTACCAACAGCTCCGGTCTGATATATTCTGTAACCTGTTCCATTTTACCTCATCCCTCCCCCCCAAATACGTCCGGCTTCTCTATCAATTTATGCAAAGCCCTGGATTTAGAACAACAAGCAGCACCTCTTTATCAGAAATTTCACAAAAAAAACCGGTTTTGTCCCATGAATTGTTGACCTTTATCACACTTTTGTGTTAGCATAACTATAGGTATTCATATAATGTGCAGAGTATGTACAGAAGTACCCTCCCGGACAGTGCATACGGATGCGGCAGCACCTTTCCGGAAGAAAGTAAAGAAGAAAAGGAGACGCAAAAATGAAAGAATTTACTTATGTAATCACAGATCCAGAAGGAATCCATGCAAGACCGGCAGGACTGCTTGTAAAGGCCGCAGCAGGATTTAAGAGTGACATCAAGATCGAAAAAGACGGAAAAGCAGCCAACGCAAAGACAATTTTCGGCGTAATGGGACTTGGCGTTAAGAAAGATATGGAAATCAAGGTGACAGCAGATGGCGAAGATGAAGCAGAAGCTGTAGAAGCACTCCAAAAATTTTTTAATGAAAATTTATAGAGCAAGCAGAACGCAAATATAGAGACTTCGCAAGGGGAACGAAAAGCTTGAGAATCCGCAGGTTTCCCCTTGCATTTTTTCTCATAAGTGATATACTATACTTGTTCGCAGATATGGTTCATCGGTAGAACGCTAGCTTCCCAAGCTGGAAAGGCGGGTTCGACTCCCGTTATCTGCTTACAAAAAGCCGGAAACATGGAAAGATCAGTGTTTCCGGCTTTTTAAGGCTACCTCCATCAGGCAGCCTTTTTGTGTTCTTTCATATTCTTTTTTCTCTAGCGGTTTGCCCGGTAAGCTTCATCTGCCTCCCAAACGCCGAATCCGCTTTCGTTTAAGATGTGTGCTGCTCTTTGTGGTTCATTCGTCTTTAAAACGGCAGATGCGTCCTCGCCGTTTGCGAAAGCGTACATATACTCTACATTGATACCACCCTGCACAAGCTGGTGCATCGCTTTACTTAAAGACCCTGTATCGTGCGGAACCCGCAGGGCAATCACCGGCGTCAGCATAGCCATGATACCGATTTTTTTCAGTTCTTCTCTTCCCCTTTCCGGGTCGGAAACAATCATCCGAAGCATCCCGTACTCCGTGGTGTCCGCAAGACTGAGCGCCACAATATTCACTCCATTGCTTCCCAGTGCATCAAGCACCTCATCCAGTCTTCCTTCTCTGTTCTCCAGAAAAACAGACAACTGTTGAATTGTACTCATCCTGATTCCTCCTTCCTACAGATTACGGTTGTCAATCACTCGCTTGGCTTTTCCTTCGCTTCTCTCGATAGTCTTTGGCTCCACCAGTTTGACTCTGACAGAAATGCCAAGAGCCTGTTTTAAGACGTCGCCGATCCGGTGGCGGAGTGCATCCAACTGCCTGATTTCATCAGAGAAGAATTTTTCATCTACTTCTACCATAACGGTCAAGACGTCCATGTTGTCCTCCCGGTCAATGATCAGCAGGTAGTGCGGAACGACTTCCCCGATTCCAAAGAGCGCCGTCTCTACCTGAGTCGGGAATACATTGACTCCCCGAATGACTTTCATATCGTCCGTCCGGCCTTTGAACTTGGAGATTCTCGGCGTAGTCCGACCGCATTTACATGTCTCGTGTGTCATGCTTGTCAGGTCTTTTGTCCGGTAACGGATCAACGGTACAGCTTCTTTATCCAATGTTGTAAAGACAAGCTCTCCGGTTTCACCGTCTTTGATTGGCTCATGAGTAAGAGGATCTAATACTTCCGGATAGAAGAAATCGGAATGGATGTGCAGTCCTTCATGGTGGATACAGTCCATGGCAACGCCCGGTCCACTGATCTCACAGAGGCCGTAAATATCAAAGCAGTTGATCTTTAAGATCTCCTCGATCTTATTTCTCATCTCTACCGTCCACGGTTCCGCACCGCACACCGCAGCCTTGATCTTCATCTTATCTACTACTCCTGCTTCCTGCATAGCTTCCGCAAGATGCATGGCATAGGATGGAGTACAGGCAAAGGCTGTCGCTTCAAAATCTTCCATACACATCAACTGGCGTTTCGTATTTCCCGCTGACATGGGAATTGCCATGGCCCCCAATTTCTGCGCGCCGAAATCAAGCCCCATTCCTCCTGTAAACAGGCCGTATCCATAACAGACATGAATCCGATCCTTGGCGGTCAGTCCTGCCATTGTCAGACAACGTGCCACACATTCTCCCCAGACATCCACATCCTTCTGGGTGTATGCCATCACCGTTAGTTTCCCGGTTGTTCCGGATGTCCCCTGAACTCTTACGACCTGCTCATTAGGCACCGCAAGGAATCCAAATGGATAATTGTCCCGCAGATCGTCTTTCGTCGTAAATGGAAGCTTTGTGATATCCTCAATGCTTTTGATATCCCCCGGTTCTACACCGAGTTCTTTCATCTTTTCCGTGTAAAACGGGACCGTTCCATATACCCTTTTTACCAGTTTTCTTAATTTCTCTCCCTGGAGAATTCTTCGCTCCTCTTCGCTCATGCACTCAGCATGTGGATCGCGGATTCTCTCCTCCCACTTTTTCTCTGTGATCATTCCTGTTCTCCTCCTACAACTCTTCATCAGAGACCAGCCTGACCCCTTCTTGCAAAAGAATCTTTCCGGCCCGGTCCATGTCATCCGTCGAAAATACCATCACAGGGGCACTCCCGTCACGGATCACAAAAGAATAGATATAATTCAGGTTAATCTGTCCGTCTGCCAGAATAGAAAGCATTCTGTTCAGATTGCCTTTTTCATCTTTTAACTCCACTCCAACCACGTCAGTAATCCGGACGACAAATCCAAGATGGGTCAAAGTCTCTTTGGCTTTCTGCGGATTGTCCACCACCATCCGAAGAATCCCGAACTCCGGCGTGTCAAAGGAAGAAACGGCCCGGATATTGATCTCCGCCTCCACAAGCTTTGATGTGACCTCCATCAGACTTCCCGGTCTGTTTTCTACAAATACGGATATCTGTTTCATCTTCTCCCTCCTACTGTGCCGCCCCGGTCTCAAATGCCTTTTTATTGATTTCGATTGTCTTTGGCGGTACAGCTTTCTCAATCACCTGATACCACTGATCTCTGGAAAAATCCATGTGACGGGACGCCATTCCCAGGACGATCATATTAAACACTCGTGGATTTCCCAGTTTTTTAGCCTCCTCCGTAGCATTGATGGTATAGACTTTATGAGTCTGTTCCAGCGTCTCGATGATATGCTCCGGGTATTGTGCCGCTCCGATTACCACCGGCATTGGATCAATTCTCCAGTCGTTTAAAATCATTACACCGTCCGGTTTCAGAAAATGAGCGTACCTAAGCGCCTCCAACCGCTCAAACGCAATGATCACATCTGCCAATCCTTCTTCCACAATAGGCTCCGCCACCTGATCTCCGTAACGTACAAAGGTCACAACACTTCCTCCTCTTTGTGCCATACCGTGTACTTCGGACAGTTTCACGTCATATCCTGCATCCATCGCAAGACCTCCGAGAATACGACTTGTGAGGAGGGTTCCCTGTCCGCCCACGCCGACAATCATGATATTCTTTGTCTTCATTATTGCTCACCTGCCTTTATAAGCCGGATTGCCCCAAATTTGCATAAGGATTCGCAAAGTCCGCATCCGGTACACATCGTATCGTCAATTCGGATCGTATTGTCCGCATTTCTTGTCATGGCCGGACAGCCTGGTTTCATACACATACCACATTTCTTACATTTGTTTGGATCAGCCAGATACACCGGCTTCGGAGATTTATCCAAAAGTACGCACGGCGTCCGTGTAATAATGACAGAGACCTCATCTTTCGCCGTCTCCTCCCGAATGGCTTTTTCCAGTGCTTCAATATCAAACGCATTAATGACCTGCACATTTGCTACCCCGATAGCTTTGCACAGTCCCGGAATATCGATAGCATATGTCGGTTTCCCCTGCAAAGTCTTTCCTGTAGCCGCATGATCCTGATGTCCGGTCATTCCGGTCGTAGAATTATCAAGAATCAGCACTGTGCCCGTTGCCTGGTTGTAGACCATATTCATCAGAGAATTGACCCCGGTATGCAAGAAGGTGGAATCCCCGATAACGGCCACCCAGTTTTTCATGTAATCCCTCCCCTTTGCCTTTTCCATTCCATGTAGACTGGAAATGCTGGCTCCCATACAGATGGTCGTATCCACAACACTAAGAGGTGCAACTGCTCCGAGGGTATAACATCCGATATCTCCCGCCGCGTGCATCTTCAACTTATTGAGTACATAAAAGACGCTTCTGTGCGGACAGCCCGGGCAGAGAATCGGAGGCCGCTGCGGAACATCCGCCGCAGAGTCCATCGCAATCTCTTCTCTCAAAATGGTTTTCCTGATCATGTTTGCGCTATATTCACCCTGGATCGTAAAGATTTCCTTGCCGATAGCCGGAATCCCCCAGGATTTCACCTGCTCCTCAATGACCGGGTCCAGTTCCTCCACGATATAGAGTGTCTCCACCCGGGAGGCGAAATCCCGGATCGTCTGCTCCGGAAGTGGATGAACCATGCCAAGCTTCAGAACGGATGCTTCTGGCAACGCCTCCCGTACATACTGATATGGAATTCCGCTTGTAATGACACCAATCTTCAAATCCCGCAATTCTACCCGGTTAATAGCCAGGGTCTCCGCCGCCGCTTTCAGCTCCCTGTTCCGCTTTTCAATTTCCACATGCCGGTATTTGGCATTCCCTGGCATCATTACATTCTTGCGTATATTTTTCTCATACGGCTTATCCGGAATCTCTATCCGTTCTTTCAACTCCACCAGTCCTTGGGAATGTGCCAGTCTGGTGGTAATACGGAAGATCACCGGGCGGTCGTACTGCTCGCTCAACTCAAATCCGATTTTCACAAACTCCTTCGCTTCCTCACTGTCCGACGGCTCCAGTACCGGCACTTTGGCAGCCCTTGCAATCATTCTTGTATCCTGCTCGTTCTGGGAGCTATAAAGCCCAGGATCATCCGCCACCATAAAGAGTAATCCTCCATTCACTCCCATATAGGACACCGTATAGAGCGGATCGGATGCCACATTGAGTCCCACATGCTTCATACACGCCATAGCACGTACGCCCGAAATACTGGCTCCGATGGCCGTCTCTGCCGCCACTTTTTCATTAGGCGCCCACTCAGCGTAAAGATCCTCCTTATACTGGACGAGGTTTTCACTGATTTCTGTGCTTGGGGTTCCCGGATATGCAGAAGATACCTTAACTCCCGCCTCATAAGCGCCTCTTGCAATCGCTTCATTCCCAAGCATAATGACTTTCTTTGTATCTGACATCTTATAATCCATCCTTTCGTAAATCCCGGATTCTTTTTGCCTTTCCTTCGAATCTCTGAAGAGAATAAGGCGCTACCAGCCGGATTTCGGTTGCAAGACCAAGCTGAGATTTCAGTCCCGCCTTGATCTTTTTTTCCAGCTCACTTAACCTTCCATAGCTGTCAAGCAGCCGGTCATCGATCAGCTCTACCGTGATCGTCATTACATCCAGACGGTTCCTTCTCTCCACAAGGATTTCATAATGCGGTCCGATCTCCTCGATCTTTAAAAGCACTTCCTCGATCTGTGTTGGAAAAACATTGACGCCTCGGATCACAAGCATATCGTCCGCCCTTCCTGAAAGGTTCTCCATCCGTACGGTTGTTCTGCCACATTTGCACGGCTCATAAAAAAGTCTCGTCATGTCTCCGGTCCGGTATCTCACAATCGGAAGCGCTTCCTTACCAAGGCAGGTCACCACAAGCTCTCCCCGCGCTCCCGCAGGCAATACTTCCTCTGTTTTCGGATCAATGATCTCCGGAATGAACCAGTCTTCATTAACATGCATTCCACAAAGTTCCCTGCACTCGCCTGCCACACCTGGTCCGCACAGTTCACTCATTCCATAGTTCTGGGTGCAGAAAAACTGCTCGCCCCACACATGACGCATTTCATCCCGCATCGGCTCCGTCATTCCCTCACCTCCGAAAAGTCCGGTCCGAAGACACAGATCCTTTGCCGGATCCAGTCCCATCCTGCGAACCTCCTCCCCTAAGTGCAGTGCATAGGACGGAGTGGCCACCAGAAGTGTCACGCCCATATCCTTTAAAAACATGATCTGCTTTTTCGTATTTCCAGACGACATTGGAATTACGGCAGCTCCGATCTTCTCCAGTCCTCCGTGCAGTCCCAGCGCTCCGGTGAAGGTCCCGTATCCAAAAGAGAGCTGTACGATATCTTCCCCGCAGGCTCCGCCCATGCAGGCGATCCTTGCCACGTTACTCAGCCACATCTCCAAATCATTTTTTGTATATCCGACGACGGTCGGCTTACCCGTCGTGCCGGAGCTTGCGTGGAACCGTATCAATTCCTTTTTGTCCACCGCAAACAGCCCCATCGGATAGTGTTCCCTAAAGTCCTTTTTACTTGTAAATGGGAGTCTCCGCAGATCATCCAATGTACGAATATCTTCCGGTCTGACTCCTGATTTTTCCATTTTTTTTCGATAAGGAGATACCCGTGCATAGATGTAAGAAACGGTCTTTTTCAGTTTCCGAAGCTGAAGCGCCTCCAGTTCATCTCTTGGCAACGTCTCCTCCTTTGCCCATATCATCTTTTCTTCCTCCTGGTCTGATTAATTCCGGAAGCCTTTCCTCTTCTGCTTCATACTTTTTGTATTTGCCAAGGCCTTTGGCAACCCGCTCTTTTTCTCGTCGCTTTTGTAAAGCAAAAAGAGGATACTCCTCTCAGGCTTATCCTCTTTATTATATCATAGTCCTTTATTCATTTAAAGCATTAATCCGCAAAATCGAATAAGGAGAGCTGATTGGATTCCGGCAGATCAGAAAGAAGTCCTAAGTCCGCCATCTTGTCGATGACCGTCTTACTTGCCTTGGTCCGCTGCCGGAAATCATCCTTGGACAGATATTTTCCGTCCCTGGATGCCTGTTCCACCGCCTCCGCCGCCTTATCTCCCATACCGTCGATACTGGAAAGAGGCGGCATGAGTTTTCCGTCAATAATCCGAAATTTGGTTGCCTTCGCCCGATAAATATCAATAGGTGTGAATTCCAGCCCTCTTGCGTACATTTCCTGCACGATCTTCATATCTTTCATCGTATCCTGCTCTTTTTTACTTAAGTGATCCTGACGACTCTTATACTCCCGGTAGTAATAATTTAGCGTCTCTTTGCCCTGACACATGATCTCGTAGGAAAAAGCATCCGCGCGGATCCCAAAATAAGCCGCATAATAAGCCAGCGGGTAGTTCACCTTACAGTAAGCGATCCTGTAAGCCATCATAACATAAGCCGCCGCATGGGCTTTCGGGAACATGTATTTGATCTTCTTGCAGGACCAGATGTACCAGTCCGGTACCCCGGCTTCCTTCATGGACTTCTCAAACTCCGGAGTCAGTCCCTTCCCTTTTCGCACCTTCTCCATAATAGTAAAGGAAAGCTCGCTGTCCATCCCTTTATTAATCAGATAGGTCATAATATCATCACGGGTACAGATGGCCGTAGAGATCGTCGCTTTCCCCTCCAGAATAAGAGTCTGGGCATTATTCAGCCACACATCGGTTCCGTGAGACAGTCCGGAAATCCGGATCAGGTCTGAAAGCGTCTTCGGCTTCGTATCCACCACCATCTGAATAACAAAATCCGTCCCAAATTCCGGGATGCCAAGGCAGCCAACCGGACATCCGTCAATATCCTCCGGCGTAATGCCAAGAGCCGATGTATTGGCAAACAGCGACATGACATCCGGGTCGTCCAATGGAATATCTCTGGCGTCAAAGACATGCTCTTTTCCATCGTATTCATTTTCCATCGCGTCCGAATTGATGAGCTCTTCGAGCGTCTTAATCATGGTCGGATCATCGTGTCCCAGAATATCGAGCTTTAACAGGTTGTGGTCGATGGAATGATAGTCAAAGTGGGTTGTGATAATGTCCGTCGTCATATCGTTGGCCGGATGCTGTACCGGAGTAAAGGAGTTGATATCCTCACCGTGGGGAAGAACAATGATTCCTCCCGGGTGCTGCCCCGTACTTCTGCGGATTCCAGTACATCCCTGCACGATCCGGTCAATTTCGCAATTCCGCTTTCTGCTTCCCCGTTCCTCATAATAATTCTTCACAAATCCAAAGGCCGTCTTATCTGCCAGGGTTCCGATGGTCCCGGCACGGAAGGTCTGCCCCTTTCCAAAAATAACCTCAGTATACTTATGCGCGTTACTTTGATAGTCTCCGGAGAAATTCAGGTCGATATCCGGCTCTTTGTTTCCCTTAAATCCAAGGAATGTCTCAAACGGAATATCAAATCCATCCTTAATCAGAGGATGTCCGCAGACCGGACAGTCCTTATCTTTCATGTCCCATCCACAGCCCCCGGCAAAAGCTCTCACTTCCTCCGAATCAAAATCACTGTAATGGCAATGCGGACAATAGTAATGCGGACTTAAGGGATTGACCTCCGTGATCCCAGCCATAGTAGCGACAAAGGAAGAACCGACGGATCCACGGGATCCTACCAGATAGCCGTCCTCATTGGATTTCCATACCAGCTTCTGGGCTATAATATACATCACGGCAAATCCGTTGGAGATAATAGAGTGAAGCTCTCTCTCCAATCGCTCCGTTACCACATCCGGAAGGTTCTCTCCGTACATCTCATGCGCCTTCTTATAACAGATATCCCGTAGCTGCTGGTCGGAATTGTCGATGACCGGGGGACACTTATCCGGCCGCACCGGAGAAATCTTCTCAATCATGTCCGCAATCTTATTCGGATTTTCAATCACGACTTCATGAGCCTTTGCCGTTCCCAGATAAGAAAACTCCTCCATCATCTCCTCCGTCGTATGGAGGTAAAGCGGTGCCTGCTCGTCGGCATCAGTAAATCCTTTTCCTGCCATAATAATTCTCCGGTACACCTCGTCTTCCGGATCGAGAAAATGCACATCGCAGGTCGCCACCACCGGCTTTTGGAACTTCTCCCCCAGCCGGACGATCTTTCGGTTCAAATCCCGTAAGTCTTCCTCGCTTCTTACATTAGACACCCGGTCGCTCGCAATCATAAAGCGGTTATTCCCGATTGGCTGAATCTCAAGATAATCGTAAAAATCCACAAGCTTCGCGATCTGCTCCTCGGACTTTCCGTTTAATACTGCCTGAAACAGCTCTCCCGCCTCACAGGCGCTTCCGATGATAAGCCCGTCCCGGTACCGCAGGAATTCGCTCTTCGGAATCCTTGGCATCCTGGAAAAATACTGGAGATGGGACATGGAAACCAGACGATACAGATTCACACGTCCGGTCTCGTTTTTTGCCAGAATCACCGCATGATGAGATGGGAGCTTTCTGATGGCATCGGGATTCATGGAGCCAAACTGGTTAAGCTCCTTTAATGTATCGATCTCCCGTTCTTTCAGCATCTCCACAAAACGGACGAAGATCTCTGCCGTCGCCCCGGCGTCATCCACCGCCCGATGGTGGTTTTCCAAAGAGATATTCAGTGCCTTTGCCACTACATTTAATTTATATTTAGAAAGGGTTGGCAACAAAACCCTGGCAAGCGCTACCGTATCCAGGGAGATGAACTCCCGCTCAATCTCCTGGTATCTACAGTTCTGCTCAATGAAACTGACATCAAATCCGGCATTATGGGCTACCAGGACAGCATCCCCTATAAAGTCCAGAAACTTCGGCAGCACAACATCGATCGTCTCCGCATCCACCACCATATCATCGGTGATACTCGTAAGCTGTGTAATCTTAAACGGAATCGGAATCTTGGGATTGACAAAGGTACTGAACCGCTCCGTGATAACGCCTCTCTCCACCTTGACCGCCCCGATCTCAATGATCTTGTCCTGGATCGGGCTGAACCCTGTCGTCTCCAGATCAAAGACCACATAGGTGCCATCAAGGGACTGACTCCCGGCACCCGGAGCGATCTCTGTCAAATCATCCACCAGGTATGCCTCCACCCCGTAGATAATCTTAAACGGATCTTCTTTATCAAGAGACTGGATGAAATGATTGGCGTCCGGGAACGCCTGCACTACTCCATGATCTGTAATAGCAATAGCCTTATGCCCCCAGTCGTGCGCCCTCCTAACAATGTCATTCACCTCTGACACTCCGTCCATGTCGCTCATCTTCGTATGGCAGTGAAGCTCCACCCTCTTTTCCGGATAAAGATCCTTTCTCAATACGGTAAAATCATGGATCTTTCGGATCCCTGTCACGGATCCAATCGTCAATTCACCATCAAATTTGTCGATAGTGGTGATTCCCTTGACCTTTAAAAAACTTCCTTTCTTGATATCGCCAAGAAGATCCGGAAGCTGATCGTTTCTGGCAAACATCTTCACTGTAATCGTATCGGTAAAATCAGTAACGGCAAACATGAGGATCGTCTTTTCATTCCGGATCTCCCTCGTATCAAAGCTGATAACCTTTCCGCGGATCGTGATCTCACCCATCTCGCCCACCACCTGGGAAAGCTCTATCGGTGTATCGTCAAAGTCCCTCCCGTAAATCATATTCGGATCGTCGGACTTTCTGAAATCCCGTCTCATAATCGGCTTTTTCATCTCTTTTCCAAACCGCTTCTCTTTCGGCATCTTCGGAACAGGCGGAGACTTCTCCTTTCCAGAATCATTTCCACCATTCTCTGATTCCCCGGCTTTCTTCTGTTTCTCTTTTCTGAGCGCTTCATTCCGCTCAATGATCTCATCCACTTCTGCCTGAAGCAAAAGATCGTTAAATTCCAGCGCGCTCTTCTTTTTCGGCGGCAGATAGCCTACCTTTACCGAAAGCGGCACATGAAATCGATTGTTAAACACTTCCAGCAGCAAATTGACGATGGAATCCTTTTTCCCTTCGGCTACGATAGAATTCTGAAGCTTTAAATTGAGCACACCGTCCTCAAACTCGCAGTCCGCATGTTCAAACATACTACGCTCCACTGCGCTTCTTTGCTCCAACTCCAGAAGAATACTTTCGTAATATTCATTCATCAGATTCTCCGGTGTATACTGCCCGGAAAGCTGATAGCTCTCCAGAATCTCTACCTGAATTGACGAGCGGTCAAAAAGCTGATGCTTGATCGAATACTCCAGCTCATAAATCTTTTTTTTCTGTAATAAATGAGTAGAAAACAAATAAATCCGAATAAAATCTCTCGTTGAATTTGTAGCAACCTTGGTAACCCGTACATCTTTCAGAAGAAACCTGACATCTTCCGGAAGATTTAATGTCGGAAATACCTCAAAAAAGTCTTTTCCCATATACTAAGCACTCTCAATCTTTGTTCCAGTGTAAGAGCTCCTCCCGAAGCGCCGGTAAAAGCTCGTCCTCTTTTAGCTTCTTTATAATCTGCCCTTTTTTGATGAGAAGGCCTTCCCCGATTCCGCCCGCAATTCCAATATCTGCTTCCTTTGCTTCTCCCGGTCCGTTGACCACGCACCCCATGACGGCCACTTTCACATCGTCAAGGGGAATATCCTGTACCATATCTTCCACCTGGTTGGCAAGTCCGATCAGATCAATCCGCGTCCTTCCGCAGGTCGGACAGGATACTACCTCGATTCCTCCTTTTCTAAGTCCCAGCGTCCTCAAAATAAGCTTTGCTGATTTGATCTCTTCCAACGGGTCTCCGGTCAGGGACACCCGAATCGTATTACCGATCCCCTGATACAGAATAATCCCAAGACCGATGGAGGATTTTACATTTCCAGAAAGGATCGTTCCCGCCTCTGTAATTCCTACATGAAGCGGATACGCACACTGTGGCGCCAACAGCTCATGTGCCTTGACGCACATAAGGACGTCAGATGCCTTGATGCTTACAACCAGATTGTTGTAACCCAGTTCCTCGATCATATGTACCTTATCAAGAGCACTCTCCACAAGCCCCTCTGCGGTCACACCGCTGTACTTCTCTACAAGATCCTTCTCCAAAGAACCGCTGTTGACTCCCACACGGATTGGCACCTGGTATTCCTTTGCCTTGTCCACAACCATCTTCACCCTATCCCGACCGCCGATGTTGCCCGGATTGATCCGAATCTTATCCGCTCCGTTTTCTATGGCAGCGATGGCAAGCCGGTAGTCAAAGTGAATATCCGCCACCAGCGGAATGTGAATCTGTTTCTTAATCTCACTAAGCGCCTTTGCGGCCTCCATCGTCGGAACCGCACACCGGATGATCTCGCATCCTGCCTTTTCCAGAGCGAGAATCTGGTTGACCGTAGCCCCTACATCTTCCGTCTTCGTATTTGTCATGGACTGGATGGCAACCGGATAGCTGCCTCCGATCTTTATATTTCCAATCGGAATTACTTTCGTCTGTCTTCGCAGCATGATCTTCCTCCTTTACATGAATAAAATCCCCTCTACCCAAGTCACACGCTATATCCGTCTTCCTGTATAGAGGGGAAATCATCTATCTTTTATCAAATATCATCTGTTCACCGTACTCCCGGTCTGTCAGTGTCAGCGTCTGGCGCTCCATGCTGTAGTCGAACGACGTCACAAACCTGGAAAGCGCTGTCTGAAGCACACTCTCTGTGAGCTTTCCATCGTGCTTCTTTAAAATCTCTTCGATCTCACTTGGCTGAAGCCCCTTTATCACCAGCGTCTTCTCGGATTTATCCACCTGACAGTCCATCGTTACTTCAAGTCCTGACACTTCCTGGAGATTCTGAAACAAAAGCTTGACTTTATCATCACTTTGAATTGTCATAGTAATATTGTCATCCTGGTACTCCCAGGTCCCCGCAATCGGATTTCTTGCAAAGGACCGGATCAGGAAATACGCTGCAACAATAATGATGAGAATAGTCGCCGTCCAGATCACAATCCTGAACAAAAAGCTTCTCTCTTTTTCATCATTTTTGGCAATTAACATCTGGATAACCTCCATCTTTCTTCTTCCATTATTCTAAGTAAATTATAAAATTTTTATGCACCTCTGTCAACACGGGATTCTTTTCGTCTGTTTTGTTTCTTTTCGGCACTTTTGCCATAATCTGTGTCGCATTACGGCACAGTTCCTGTTTTACCCATGCATCTATTGCTAAAATGTAGCCACACTAAAGATAGGAGGCTATATATGGGGTTTTCAAAAAGGCTAAAATTACTTCGGAAAAACGCAGACGTTACTCAGGATGAGCTGGCACAATATCTCCAGGTATCCCGCTCCACCATTGCAGGATACGAGACGAAAAACCGACAGCCAGACTATGACAAACTATATATGATTGCACAGTTTTTTCATGTCAGTACCGATTATCTCATTTCCGGCAGCGACATCCGCCCGGTGGAAGTGTCAACCGTCGATTCATCTATGAATGAGCGGATGCTGAAATATCATCTTCGGACAATCTATGCCACGTTGTCGCTCAAATCCAAGCAGGATCTTCTGGAATATGCCAGACTCCTCGCCATGCGAGACGAGCATTAGATGGCCTTCCCTGGATATCTCTCATCAGCATGAAAGGAGGAATCACCTGTTTGATTCCTCCTTTTTTTATGTTACGACTTCAGAATCTCCTCAAGAGCCTCATAGAGTGTCTCCATCTCCTCTTCGGTCCCGATAGTGATCCGAAGATACTCCCGGATCTTTGACTGATTCCAATGTCTGACATAGATCTGTCTCTGTCGCAGCGCTTGAAACAGCACTTCCCCATCGTACTTCGGATGCCGTGCGAAAAGGAAGTTTGCGCTGGAATCCGGAAATTCAAAACCAAGGGCAGCCATCCTTCTCTTTGTCCGCTCTCTCGTGGCAATAATCTGACTTGTCGTCTTCTGGAAGTATGTCTCATCCTCCACTGCTTTTGTCCCACAAAGAATAGCAAGAGCAGACAGGGTGTAGGAATTAAACGAATACTTTACATCCAGAAGCCACCTGATGAGCCGTTCGTTTCCAATAGCAAACCCAATCCTCACACCTGCCATGGATCTGGATTTTGAGAAAGTCTGCGTAACAAGCAGATTTTCATAGCGGTCAACTAAGGAAACTGCCGATGGCTTCCCAGCGAAATCGATGTATGCCTCATCCACGATCACCACCACACCCGGATTCTCTTTTAGTATCTTCTCAATCACATCGAGACTCTCATACAGTCCTGTAGGTGCGTTGGGATTCGCAAGGATAATGCCGCCGTTTTCTCCGCAATAGTCTTCTGCTCTGATGTGCATGGTTCCATCCAGAGACGGGCATGTATACGGAACCCTGTAAAGCTCGGCCCATACCTTGTAAAAAGAGTAGGTAATATCCGGAAACAAAACCGGCTTTCCGGAATTGAAAAATGTTAAAAAACTCATGGCCAGCACATCGTCCGACCCAACGCCCACAAACACCTGCTCCGGCCGCACCTGATAACGGCTGGCAAGACATTCTGTCAACATTTTGATCTCCGGATCAGGATACATCCGAAGCTTCTCCGGGTCCATCTGATGCAGCATCTCCATTGCTCCAGGAGCCGGTGGGTATGGATTTTCATTTGTATTAAGTTTAATGACTTTCTGACGCGGCTGCTCCCCCGGGACATACGGCGTCACGTGTCTGATATTTGCTTCCAGTCCCATAGGCTTACTCCATTTCCCGGTACTCCGCCGCCAATTTTTCAAACTTCGGGAGAGACCGGACGATGGTGTCGTATGCAACGCAGTAGGCAAGCCTTACAAATCCCGGACATCCAAAAGAACTCCCCGGCACCAGTAAAAGATTGTACTTTTTGGCTCTTGTGCAAAATTCTTTCTCATCTTCCACTGGAGATTTGACGAAGAGGTAGAAAGCACCCTCCGGCTTAATACAGGAAAATCCTGCCTTTTTCAGTCCTTCATAGAGGGTCTCCCGGTTCCGGTCATAAAATGCAAGATCCGCTTTTTCGTTTAGGCATCTCGCCACTGCTTTTTGCTGAAGGGTCGGGGCATTGACAAAGCCTAAAATTCTCGTCGCCACATTGGCAGCCGAGATCACTTCCTCACTGTCCGTCACTTCATCCGGGATAACCAGATATCCAATTCGCTCTCCCGGCAAGGACAGCGACTTACTGAATGAATATCCGATAATCGTATTGTCATAGTATTTTGTCAAAAACGGCACTCTGGCCCCACCGTACACAAGCTCCCTGTATGGTTCGTCTGAGATCAGATAGATATCCGTTCCATACTCTTTCTGCTTCGCCTCCAAAATAGCAGCCAGCCTTTTGATGGTCTCTTCCCCGTAAACAACGCCGGTCGGATTGTTTGGATTGTTGACAATCACCGCCTTTGTTTTGGGGGATATTTTTTCTTCAAACTCCACAAGTTTTGGCTGAAATGTCTCCGTATCCGGGGAAATCTCCACCAGCACACCGTCATAATTATTAACATAGCTTCGGTATTCTCCAAAATACGGTGCGAACACAATGACCTCATCCCCAGGATTTATAAGTGTCTTTAATATCACGTTCAGTCCTCCCGCCGCTCCGACTGTCATAGTAATATTCTTCCCTTCAAAAGATGTGCCATACCGTTCGTTTAAGTTTCTTGCTACCGCCTCCCTGACGTCTGCATAACCGGCGTTACTGTTCGTATAACCATGAAGCTCCACCGGATCTTCTTCTAAAAGGACGTCCTTCATTGCTTTTGTCAGTGCCTCCGGAGCCGGAATATTCGGATTTCCGAGGCTGAAATCATAGACATTCTCCGGCCCGTAAATCTGAGCCAGACGGTTTCCTTCCTCAAACATCGCACGGATTGCGGAGCTGTTCGCTACCATCTCTTTCATCTTTTCTGCAATCATTCTGATACCTCCAGTACTTTTGTTACGATTCCTTTTTCAAGCAGCATTGCCGGCTTGTAGGAGAGCTTCGCCTTTCTCAGCCCCTCCTCCCCGGCATCGTCCTCTCTGTTGACATAGCGGTATCCCTTACACTCATGCTCCACAAACTGCTGGTTGATCATGGTGTATGCCCCGGGCACTTCTGCAAATGCCTTTTCGATATGCACGACAAAGGTGTCCTCGCTTACTGGTTCCCCTACAGTAAACGCGACAATCTCACCATGGACACGCAGAACTCCTCCCCTTAAATGGAGTTCACGGAACAGCCGCAGGGAATTGAGTGTTACGCACATCTCACAGTTTTTCTCCTCGTCATCTTCACATCCGTTTTCGTTTCTCCACTTGAGCGCCATCTGAAAACATTCCTCCAGATTATCCTCTTCAAGTGGTTCATAAGCCCAGTCTTCATAGGTAGCTTTGAACTTATTGATATGATTACGCTTTCCATGGAGCTTTTTCCCGGAAAGCGTGCAAAGCTTCTCCGACTCGTAAATATAGTCAGCCGCGTCCCTGTCGTACTCAATCTGATATCTTCCCGGATACCAGCTATCCAGAAGCGCAAACTGCGCTTCGGAAAGTCCGTACATCAGAAACTCTCCGCCATGTTTTTCACAGTACATTTCCATCTGAGGGATCAGCTCTCTGATCTCCTCCTCAGGACCCGCCGGCCATGCAAATCCATAGCCGCGCTCGTCCTCCTCCCGGAATAAGAGCGCTTTTCCGGTGTCGGCAAATTTCAGATTGTAATGTCTTCCCCAGAGCAACACCCCGAAAAATGTCCGGTCACAGCTTCTTTCCGGGTATTTCCGGAAGTACTCCTCAATGAGCTTCTGATCTTCTATTCCGACACGCTTAAAATTCCATTCATCCATCCTGTCTCTACCTTCTTTTCTTTTACCCAAAATGCAAAAGCCCTACATCCGGGTCATACCGGTATAGGGCATCCTGCCTGTTAGTTTTCCTGCATATTCGCCAGCTTCGCCGCCTGGTCCGCAGCGATCAGCGAATCGATGATTTCATCCAGATCTCCGTTTAAAATCGTATCCAGCTTGTGAAGCGTAAGCTTAATCCTGTGGTCTGTCACACGGCCCTGCGGGAAATTGTAAGTCCGGATCTTCTCGGAGCGGTCTCCGGTTCCGACCTGGCTTCTTCTGGCCTCAGTTTCCGCATCGTGCTGCTTTTCCTGCTCCAGCTCGTATAGTCTCGCACGCAGTACTTTCAGTGCTTTATCCTTATTCTTGAGCTGAGACTTCTCATCCTGACAGGAAATAACGATTCCGGTCGGAAGATGAGTCAAACGCACAGCAGAGTCCGTTGTATTGACACACTGTCCCCCATTGCCGGAAGCACGGAATACGTCGAACTTACAGTCATTCATATCAATCTGAACATCTACCTCTTCTGCTTCAGGCATGATGGCAACGGTAATGGTTGAAGTATGGATCCGACCGCCGCTTTCTGTCTCCGGCACACGCTGTACCCGGTGTACACCACTTTCGTATTTCAGTCTGGAGTACGCTCCCTGTCCGGAAATCATAAAGACCACTTCCTTGAAGCCTCCGATACCATTCTCGTTAAGGGAAATCATCTCACACTTCCATCTTCTCCGCTCTGCGTAATGAATATACATCCGGTAAATCTCCACCGCAAATAAAGCCGCCTCATCTCCTCCGGCTCCGGCACGGATTTCAACAATGACGTTCTTATCGTCGTTCGGATCCTTTGGAAGAAGCAGAATCTTCATCTCATGCTCCAGCTCCTCCAGGCGTCTTCTGGCGTCGGAAAGTTCCTCCTTTAAAAGCTCCCGCATTTCCTCATCGCTTTCATCTTCCAGCATGGACAGACTGTCGTCGATGGTCTCATTGCATGTCTTGTATTCTTTATATGCCTCCACAATCGGAACCAGGTCGTTCTGTTCTTTCATCAGACTGCGAAACCGTGCCTGATCGTTGACAACATCCGGTTCCTGAAGCTCTCCCATGATTTCTTCAAAACGAATCAGCAAATCTTCCAGTTTGTCAAACATTTGTTAATTCCTCCTCATTTTCTCTTGCTTTATTGTACACGCCGCCTACTACACGGTCAAGCCCTGCCAGATCCTTTTTTACCCGGATCTGCTCAAAACCTGCCTCCTTAAAAAGCCCTGATACCTCTTCTGCCTGATCGTACCCGATCTCAAAGAGAAGGCTTCCTCCCTTTCGTAAATACAGTTCGGCCTCAGAGATCATACGACGGTAAAAATACAGCCCGTCCTCTTTTCCATCCAGTGCCTCGTATGGATCATAGAGCCTCACTTCTTCCTGAAGCTTTTCGATCTCCTCTGTCCGGATATAAGGCGGATTGGAAACAATCAGATCATAGTCTCCCTCAATCTTTTCAAACAGATCACTTTTAAAAAATGTACATCGTTCTTTCGAGATACCAAGCTTCTCCCGATTCATCTCGGCGACTTTCAGAGCGTCCCCTGAGAGATCCGATCCGACTCCCCTTCTTCTTTCATCCATCTTTAGCAGACTTAAAAGGACGCAGCCTGATCCGGTACAGACGTCCAGAATCCGCTCTGCCTTACTCTGTCTCGCCACACGGTCTGCCTCCTCCACAAGGATTTCCGTATCCTGCCTTGGAATCAATACCGTCTCATCCACGGCAAAAGGATATCCCATGAATTCCTGGACTCCTGTAATGTGCTGAAGTGGAATCCTCTCCCCTCTTCTTTTGATGTACTCTTCATATGCTTTCCGTTTGGCGGAATCCATCTCTTCCTGATCCCTTACATAATACTGGGTTTTTGTCATCCCTGTGACATACTCAAGCAGAAACCAGGCATCCAGATCTGCTTCCGGAATACCGGCATGTCTAAGTATTTCTTTTCCCCAGTTCCAGACTTCCCGATATGTCATACCTTCTCCTTTTCTTCCTGATCTGCCGGTCCGGACGGGAAATTCTCCATGAGATAAGCCCGCCAGTCAAAAACCGCCTCCACAGAGGCGATGGCCACTTCAATCATGGAGTCGTCCGGCTCTTTCGTCGTCAGTCTCTGAAGCATCAGCCCCGGCTTACTGAGGAAATTCACCACTGGATGGTCGCTGCTGCCTGCCACACGGATGATCTCATAGGAGATCCCTGCAATGATCGGTAGGAGCGCGATCCGGATCACCACGCGCAGAATGTGGGACTCGGTCTTTACAAAGAACAACAACACAATGCCCACGATCATAACAAACATCAGGAAGCTGGTTCCGCACCGCTTGTGCTCCTTCGAACTCACCCGGACATTCTCTACCGTAAGCGGCAGCCCGTGCTCAATGCAGTTGATACATTTATGCTCTGCTCCGTGATACTGATAGAGCCGTCTGATATCCTCCATCCTGGAGATCAGCCGGATATACGCCACAAAAATCGCTATCCGGATGACTCCTTCCAGAATAATTCGTACCAGATACGATGGAATCACCTTACGAAACAGATTGGAAATCCCGTATGGAAGAACCATAAAAATCGCAATGGCAAGTACAAAGGACACTACCATCACAATCCCATTCATGATTCTATCCGCCCTCTCCTTTTTTCCTGCTTCCTGCTCTGTCAGAATGTCTTCCTCCTCTTCAAACCCGGCAGACCAGGTGAGCGTCCTCATTCCAAGAACCATAGAATCAATAAATTGAAAAATCCCCCGGACAAACGGAATCTTTACCAGACTATGGTAATTCCCGACTATACTTCGATAGTCCTCCCGGTCGATCTCAATCTCCCCGTCAGGCTTTCGCACCGCCACGGCATAGCGGTCTTTGTGCTTCATCATCACACCCTCCAAAACCGCCTGTCCTCCTATATTTGATGACTTCATAAGTAATACCTCTTTCTATCTGGCTTCAGGCTTTTACCGGAATGAAAAAGAGCTGAGATGTAAAAACCTCAGCCCTGTACTTCTGAATCTTATTTGCTTTCGATTCCGTATTTCTTGTTAAACTTATCAACACGGCCACGAGCCTGAGTTGCTTTCTGCTGTCCTGTGTAGAATGGATGGCATTTGGAGCAGATTTCAACGTGGATATCTTCCTTTGTGGAACCTGTTACAAATGTATTCCCACAGTTGCATGTTACAGTAGCCTGATGATATACTGGATGGATTCCTTCTTTCATGTTTTCACCTCTTCTTGCTTTTATTGTCTCACACAGAATTCTCTGTGACTAATTGTCTCTTAAACAGCGGATTCATTGTATCACACCTGTATTGCTTTTGCAAGCATTTTTTAAATAAACTTCATTTTTTTCACTTTCTGAACCAGTTCAGAGTTTTGCTTCGTCTGCTGAAACAGATTAAGAATCGTATCCACAGCCTCGTCAGATTTCATGCCGTTTAAACCACGCCGCATGATATAGACTGCATCCTGCTCATCCTGGGTAAGAAGAAGATCTTCCCGTCTTGTCCCGGATTTCGGAATATCGATGGCCGGGAACATTCTCTTTTCGGAGAGCCTGCGATCCAGAACAAGCTCCATATTGCCGGTTCCTTTGAATTCCTCATAGATGACATCATCCATCTTGCTTCCGGTATCCACAAGGGCTGTCGCAAGAATTGTCAGACTTCCGCCCTCTCTCATATTTCTGGCTGCTCCGAAAAAACGTTTCGGCATATGCAGTGCGGCCGGATCCAGACCTCCGGAGAGGGTACGTCCGCTCGGCGGCACGACCAAGTTGTATGCTCTTGCCAGTCTCGTGATACTGTCCAGAAGGATGATAACGTCCTTTTTGTGCTCCACAAGACGCTTCGCGCGCTCGATAAGCATCTCGGACACCCGCTTATGATGCTCCGGCAGCTCGTCAAAAGTAGAGTAGATGACTTCCACATTCTTACCGCGGATCGTCTCCTTGATATCCGTTACCTCTTCCGGGCGTTCGTCAATCAAAAGCACAAGAAGATGCATTTCCGGATTATTTCGCAAAACAGAGAGCGCTACTTCCTTTAATAAGGTCGTCTTTCCGGCTTTCGGCGGGGAAACGATCATTCCTCTTTGTCCTTTCCCGATCGGAGAAAGAAGATCCACAATCCGCATCGATGTACTGCTGCGCTCATTTTCCAGTTTCAGTCTTTCATTTGGAAAAATCGGCGTCATATCTTCGAAGTTACGTCTTTTTACCGCAATCGCCGGCGGCAGTCCGTTGATCTTTGTTACAAATAACAGAGCGCTGAATTTCTCAGACTGAGTCTTGATTCTGGTGTTTCCGGAAACAATGTCTCCTGTCTTTAATCCGAATTTACGAATCTGGGATGGAGACACATAGACATCATTCTCCCCCGGAAGATAATTTTCACAGCGGATAAATCCATAACCGTCTGGAAGGACTTCCAGAATCCCGTGGGCGGTGATACCGCTGTCCAAGTCTGCAAGCTCCAGTACAGCGCTTTTCTCCGTTCTTCCCTCATCCCGTTGCGTATGCTCGTGCTCACGCCGTACTTCTCTTACAGATTCCGTTTTTTCGGTCTCTGTCTCTTCCGTGTTTTGCGTTTTTCTATCCTCTTCAAGGAGCCGGTCAATCAGCTCTGACTTTTTCAGTGTTGATGTTCCTTTAAGTCCCCTCGCCTTTGCTACGTCTTTGAGTACTGCCAGTGAAAGTGTTTCATATTTTTCTTTCATATCCATCATATTCTGTTTTCCTTTCTATTCCGGTCTGTGGGGAAAATAGTCTGACTAGACCTATGTGACTTAATGCATCAAGTATACATCACATTTTTAAAATTGAAAAGTCTTTTTTCAAAATTTAATTGCACCCCCGTTTTATCAATGGTATGATGGAAGGGATGAACAAAAATGACAGTACATTAAAATAGAGAAGAAAAGGGGATCAAAATGGCTGAAAATCATACATTGGAAAAAGCATTGAACATGCATGAAATCTGGAATGGTAAGATCGAGACAACGGCAAAGGCGCATGTCCGGTCACGGGAGGATCTTGCGGTAGCATACACCCCGGGCGTCGCGGAGCCCTGTAAGGTCATCGCCAAAGACCCGGAGGCCGCATACAAATATACAATGAAAGCCAATACCGTGGCGGTTGTCTCAGACGGAAGCGCAGTTCTTGGACTTGGCAACATCGGTGCCCTGGCCGCCATGCCGGTAATGGAGGGAAAGGCTGTCCTCTTCAAGGAATTCGGAGGGGTTAACGCTGTACCGATCTGTCTTGACACTCAGGATACGGAGGAGATCATCCGTACGGTTGTCAATCTTGCTCCTGCTTTTGGCGGGATCAACCTGGAGGATATTTCCGCGCCAAGATGTTTTGAGGTCGAGGAGCGTTTAAAGGAGCTTCTTGACATTCCGGTCTTCCACGACGACCAGCACGGGACTGCTATCGTCGTCCTGGCCGGAGTTATCAATGCACTGAAAGTCGTAGGAAAGACAAAGGAGAATTGCCGTGTAGTCGTAAACGGTGCCGGCTCGGCCGGAGTTGCCATCACAAAACTTCTTCTGACTTACGGATTTTCCTACATTACGATGTGTGATATCAACGGTACGATCTGCCGGGATTCAAAACATCTCAACTGGATGCAGCAGAAAATGGCCGAGGTTACAAACCCGGATCAGCTCCACGGCACGCTCGCTGACGCACTAAAAGGTGCGGATATTTTCATCGGGGTATCCGCTCCGAACATCGTTACCAAAGAGATGGTGGCGTCTATGAACAGCGACGCGATCCTCTTCGCCATGGCAAACCCGGTACCGGAGATCATGCCGGATCTGGCAAAAGAAGCAGGCGCCAGAGTGGTCGGGACAGGCCGGAGTGACTTCCCGAACCAGGTCAACAATGTTATCGCTTTCCCAGGTATTTTCCGAGGTGCTTTAGAAGGACGTGCTTCTCAGATCACCGAGGAGATGAAGCTGGCAGCCGCCAATGCCATCGCGTCACTTATAGGCGAGAACCAATTAAGCGACACCAATATCCTGCCGGAAGCTTTTGACCCACGTGTAGCTGATGCTGTAAGCGCCGCCATCAAGGCCCTGATCCGTTAGGATGGAGAGAAGAATGTGCTGGGGCGAGAAACGCTACTATTCTCTCGATTACTATCTGAAAGAGACATTTCACGAGAAGCTTTATAAACTCTCCTTAAATGCAGGCTGTACCTGTCCCAACCGGGACGGTACCTGCGGAAGCAGAGGCTGTATCTTCTGCAGCCGGGGCGGAAGCGGCGACTTTGCCGCAAGCCCTTTCCTTTCCATTGCGGAACAGCTTCGATCAGAAAAAGCGCGGATCGCTTCCAAATACCGAGGCCACGCCTACATTGCCTATTTTCAGGCTTATACCAATACATACGGTTCCGTGAACGTTCTGGAACGTACCTTTTTCCAGGCTATTGAAGATCCGGAGGTGAAGGTGCTTTCCATCGCCACCCGGCCGGACTGTCTCCCACCTGAGATTCTTAATCTTCTTGAGAGACTGAACCGGATCAAGCCAGTCTGGATTGAGCTTGGATTACAGACGATTCATACGTCCACTGCCGCCTACATTCGACGGGGCTATCCGCTTTCTGTATTTGAGGAGGCAGTGCGAACTCTTCGTGCCATCGGAATTTCCGTGATCGTCCATACGATCTTATATCTGCCTGGTGAATCGAAAGCCCAGATGCTGGAGACAATAGAATATCTGAACCTTCAAGAGATCCAGGGCATCAAGCTGCAGCTTCTCCACGTTCTTAGGGATACCGATCTATATAACGATTATCAAAGATATCCTTTCCCGCTCCCGTCCATGGAAGAATATCTGGATTTTCTCGGGACATGCCTGTGTGCGCTGCGGCCCGACATTGTCGTCCACCGTCTGACCGGTGACGGCCCCAAGCCCCTTCTTGTGGCTCCGCTCTGGACCAGTAACAAGCGGCTGGTGCTCAATCAAATGGGAAAGGTGTTCAAAGAAAAGGATATCTGGCAGGGAAAAACCTGTCGTACTCTTTAGAAAGGAAGTGTACACTATGTCAGAAACATTTACTCTGTATAAGCTGATCATCCTGTACATGCTCAGTAAAGTGGATTTTCCTCTTACCAACGCACAGATTTCCGATTTTATTCTCGGAAAGGGATATACGACCTACTTCACTCTCCAGAAGGCGCTCTCCGAGCTTACGGAGTCCGGCCTGATCCGTGAGGAAACAACGCACAACCGAACACTGTATCATCTGACGGAGGAAGGCGACGAATCCATCTGTTTCTTTGAAAACAAGATCTCCGACGCCATCAAAAAGGACATCAGCGACTTTTTCATCGAGAAGAAATTTTCCCTCAAAAATGAGGTTTCTGTCAAATCTGACTATTATCGGAATACAAACGGGGAATTTTCCGTTCACTGCCAGGTAATCGAACACGCTATGCCGCTCATCGATCTGACCGTCACCGTCCCGTCACGTGAGGAGGCCGAGACCATGGCTGCCAACTGGAATGCACGAAACCAGGAGATTTATGCTTATATTATGACGCATCTGCTGTAATAACTGCCCTAAATACAAAAGATGTAAACTGGGATTGGAAGAAGTCTCCATTTTAAAAAGGAGCGGCTCCGACAGCGACTGACAAGCTGTGGTACCGCCCCTTTTTATGTTCTTTTCTATGTTCGAATATATTGAAGCCACTCTTTGATTTCTTTTTCTTTCCCCAAATCTCCCGGATGATAAAAGACAGATCCCTTGATCTCGTCCGGCAGATACTGCTGTTTTACATAGTGGTTCGGATAATCATGGGCATACCGGTACCCAACGCCATGACCCAGATTCTCGTGTCCTCCATAATGGGCATCCTGGAGATGTGCAGGTACAGACGTCCTTTTTGTCTGGACGCTCTCCATTGCTTTGGAGATCGCCATTACCGCCGCATTGCTCTTCGGTGCGGACGCCACGTAGAGCACTGCCTGGGAGAGAATAATCTGGGCCTCCGGCATCCCGATCCGCTCCACAGCCTGGGCCGCGGATACCGCCACCGTAAGTGCCATGGGATCGGCATTTCCTACATCCTCGGAGGCACAGATCATAATTCTGCGGGCAATAAAGCGGATATCCTCCCCTGCGTAGAGCATCTTTGCCAGATAATAGACCGCCGCATCCGGATCAGATCCCCGCATACTTTTGATGAATGCGGAAATTGTGTCGTAATGATTGTCTCCATCCTTATCATAGCGTACAACCCGCTTCTGAATACATTCGGAGACGACCTCAAGCGTCAGGTGAATCATCCCGTCTACACTCCTCTTCGTCGTCAATACGGCAAGTTCCACCGCATTCAGAGCAAGTCTTGCGTCTCCTCCCGCCATATCAGCCAGAAACTGAAGGGCATCCGCTTCGATCTCGGCGTGATAGCTTCCCATTCCTTTTTTCTCATCGTATACCGCCCGCCGGATCAACACTTCGATTTCCTCCAGAGAAAGTGGCTTTAATTCAAAGACCGTAGATCTGGAAATCAACGCCCGGTTTACCTCAAAATACGGATTCTCCGTCGTAGCTCCGATCAGAATCACCGTCCCATCCTCCACAAATGGGAGCAGGTAATCCTGCTGCCCTTTATGAAATCTGTGAATCTCATCAATAAACAATATCGTCTTCTGCTGGTACATCCCCCGTGTCCGCTTGGCTTCCTCAACGACCGCTTCCATATCCTTCTTCCCAGCCACCGTGGCATTGATCTGGCAGAATTTTGCGCTGGTGGCATTTGCGATCACCTTGGCGAGGGTCGTCTTTCCCGTTCCCGGGGGACCATAAAAAATGACAGAGGTTAATTTATCCGCCTTAATCGCCCGGTAAAGCAGCTTGTCCTTCCCGATAATGTGCTGCTGTCCTACGACTTCTTCCAGGGTCTCCGGTCTCAGCCTTGAAGCCAGAGGTGACTCTGTTTCCTTTTGCTTCTCTCTCGCGTATTCAAATAAATCCATCTCTTCGTTTCCTCCTTATGCACATCCACTGAGATTTCGAATCACTTCTCCTGCGATCATCAGTCCTGCTACCGGCGGCACAAAAGAGACACTCCCAGGGACAGACCGCCTTTCGCCCTTATCTTCCTCGCTGGCCGCCTCAGAAATATCGATGGGTTTTTCTTTGGAATAAAGAACAGTAAGACCTTCGATTCCTCGTTTTTTCAGCTCTTTTCTCATCACACGGCAGAGCGGGCAGACGGATGTATTGCGGATATCATCAATCTCAAAGAGCTCCGGATGGAGCTTGTTTCCTGTCCCCATGCTACTGATGAGAGAGATCCCGTGCTCCTTCGCATAACGGGCCACCGCCAGCTTGGCTGTCACCGTGTCGATAGCGTCCACGATATAATCCGGACGGATGGCAAACACCTGCTTCAGATTGTCTTCTAGCACAAACTCCTCGTACGTTGTCACCGAAATTTCCGGTGAAATATCAGCAATCTTCGCCTCCATAACCTTTGTCTTATATTGCCCGATGGTGCTGTGAAGGGCAATCGACTGGCGGTTGATATTTGTCAGCGACACCGTATCGTGATCCACAAGCACAAGGTGTCCTACCCCGCTTCTTGCCAGCGCCTCGATACAATGAGATCCTACCCCGCCCACACCAAGCACGGTAACGGTCGCCTCTTTCAGCCTGTCCAGTGCTTCTTTTCCCAATAATAATTCTGTCCTTGAAAACTCATACAGCATGTTTCTTCCCGTTCCTTCATCTATCATAAATTCTATGATTCGTCCACAATTAATCCATAATCAGTTCATCGACTGTGACGAACTGATATCCCTCCTTCTGTAGGGCATCAATGATCTGAAGCCCTGCTTCTACTGAGGTGCCGTAACAGTCATGTAATAAGATAATACCATTTTCTTCTGCCCTCGTCACTACCTTTCTGACGATTTCCCCGGTACTTTTCGTACACCAGTCCAGCGGATCAATATCCCATTTGACCGGAATCAACTCCACATCCTTTAGTGTTTCTTCCCTCAGTTCCCCATAAGGTGGACGGATATAGGTGACTTTCTCTCCTGTGATCCCTTCGATCACTTCGTTTGTCTTTTTGATCTCTTCTTTTTCAGTCTCCATATCCACCCTTGTCAGCTCCACATGGTGATATGTGTGGTTCCCGATGAGATGTCCCTCCTTATACATCCGTAAAATCAGCTCTGGATGTTCCTCTGCTTCCTTTCCGATCACAAAAAAGCTCGCCTTTACCCCCCGTTCCTTAAGTCCGTCCAGAAGCTGCGGGGTATAGGTGCCATCCGGGCCGTCGTCAAAGGTAATGGCGATCCTTTTCTCCTCTTTCTTTGCCACATCGCTGATACTCTCCATCGTCTTCTTCGTGTTCTGCCACATACCAGTCAGACAGACCGCCGCAATCAAAAGGATCTCCCCGATCAATTTCCACCATCTTGTTTTCTGTTTCACTCGATACGCCACTCTCCTTTTCTCTCCTGTAAATGTATTCCGAAGAAAAGACAGATAGAACCCGGAGTACTAGCGCCCTTGCCTGCACTCCGGGTTCCGGATGGATCTTTATTATTTCTTTTTCTTCTTTCTGACGCTGTAGCCAAATGTACCGATCTTCTTTCCCAGTCCCAGGTATTCTCCATGGGAATAGGCCAGAAGTCCTGTTTTGTTCAGCTCAAACTTTCCATTTTCATTCATGTACCTGCTGCTTACCTGCACACCCGTCACATCCGCTAAAAACATATCATGTGTTCCCAGACGCAGAATCTTGCGCACTTTGCACTCGATGTTGACCGGGCACTCCGCAATGGCAGGAGCATACTGAAGAGAGACGGCCGCTTTTCTCGTCAGACGTGTCTCCTCCCACTTATCCACATCTCTTCCGGATCGGACCCCGCAGAAATCTGTAGCTCTTGCAAGCTTCTCCGTCGTCAGGTTGACGACAAATTCTCCTGTTTCCTCGATCATATGGTGGGAAAACCGTCCCGGACGGACCGAAATGTAAAGCATGGGCGGATCCGAGCAGACCGTCCCGGTCCACGCAACCGTAAGAATATTGTCCTTTCCTGATTTATCCGCACAGCTTACCATGACAGCCGGAAGCGGATAAAGCATATTCCCCGGTTTAAAAATCTCTTTCTCACTCATTTCTCTCTCCTCTACTGCTGCATCTCGCTGACCAGCGTTGGGATAAGCTGCTTCTTTCTGGATACTACACCGTTTAAAATGATATCCTCTGTATCCTCGGAAAGCTCAAAGGCATCCATCACAGTCTCTCTAGCATTCCCACCGCTGCATAGCAGTTCTGTGGACTGTTCTACAATATTTGTCAACATAAAAAAAACCATATCAAGTCCGCTTTCCTTGAGCACTTCTACCAGCTTTGGACAGATCTTTTCTTTGATCTCCTCCAGTTCCTCTTTGTCCATAGAATTGATCTGACCTACACCGAATGTCAGCTCATTGACGTGGAATTCCTTAAAATCCTGAAAGCAGATTTCTGCAACAGATTTATTAGCAAGATTGCTGCCCGCTTTAAACATCTCTTTCGCAAACTCCACAACGTCGATCTGCGCGATCTTTGCCAGCGTCCGTGCAGTTGCTTCGTCCATCGGCGTACAGGTCGGCGACTGGAATAAAAGCGTATCCGAAAGGATGGCAGCGCACAGAAGTCCCGCAATCTCTTTGGGCGGCTTGATCTGATTTTCCTGGTACATCTGATAAATAATCGTCGCTGTACAGCCAAGCGGCTGGTTCCGGAAATAAACCGGCCCCATCGTCTCCAAATTGCCAATTCTGTGATGATCGATGATTTCCAGGATCTCCGCCTCCTCAATACCGTCCACCGCCTGGGTTTTTTCATTGTGATCCACTAAAACGACCTGCTTGCGCTTTGGCTTTAACAATCTCCGTCTGGAGATGAATCCGGTAAATCTTCCTTTCTTGTCAATAACAGGAAAATCCCGGTAGCGCTTTTTCGTCATCACTTCCTTGACCTCTTCCAGATAGTCATTTACGTGGAATGTGGTCAGGTGATCCCGCGTCATAAAATGCTTTACCGGAATACTCTGGTTAATCAGGCGGGCCGTCGTAAAGGTGTCAAACGGAGTACTGATGATAACAATATCCCGCTCAGACGCCAGCTTTTTGATCGTCCTTGACACCTCCGCTCCTTGGCAGATCACCAGACAGCTTGCGTCCATCTCAATGGCGCAGAGTTGGGACTCATAGCGGTTTCCCACAATCACCAAATCATCCGGTTCAATAAAATTCTCCATCATATCCGGGGAGGACGCGGCAATCACGACTTTCCCCTTAATGAAGTAAGCGTGCTCATTTCCCGTAATGATCTCCCCGCTTAAAGTATCCTTGATACTCCGGTACTGTGTTCTGGCTTCGGACAACAGATGACTGTCGTGGAGCTCCATGTAGGAATTAGCGATATCGCCAATCGTGATAATCCCTTCCAGCTTTTGATCTTTTAACACCGGAAGGGTTCGGATACTATTCTCTTTCATCATAGCCCAGGCTTCCTTTACAGACGCCTGACTGGATACTCCGTCAATTTTGCGGATATCCACATCTTTAAGCTGCTGGAAAACATTCTGTAAAAGCGCCGGTTCCTGGACATGAAACTGATTCAGCACAAAGAGCGTCTCCTCGGAGACGGTTCCCGCCCGCTTTGCCACATAATTCTTTCCTGTGACCCGCCTTTTCAGCTCCGCATAAGCGATAGCAGAACAGATCGAATCCGTGTCCGGATTTTTATGTCCTACCACATATACCTTTCTGTCTTTCTGATTATCTGACATATGATTTTTATTTCCTCCCACAAAAATCTGCCGTATCGGCAGATCATTTCCTTGATATAAACCTAGATTATCATTTTTTTGATGCCCCGCCAAC
>ENA-ORTH01000604-ORTH01000604.1-human-gut-metagenome-genome-assembly--contig:-NODE-604-length-43877-cov-4.376706_pt1 | contig 43877 bp, 44 predicted proteins | sample MGYA00241914_ERZ509192 | MGnify/ENA primary metagenome ERZ509192 (study PRJEB26280, sample SAMEA2338826) | human gut metagenome | biome: human gut; feature: human-associated habitat; material: faeces... | reverse complement strand
CCTCCTTTTCCGTTCACTTTCTGTTTTCTGCCGCCTGTGAACTCTGGCGGCACAGTCGGGACAGTATTTCGCCCGGTTGGACTTTGGGACGAACACTCTGCCGCAGACCGCACAGCGTTTTAGCTCCTTATCCCGGAAAATCTCCGCTTCCAGCGTTCCGATTTGCGGCAAGACCGACCAGCGGAACCACTTACAGCAGACCGAGAAAGAAATGGTCTGGGGGCAGGTGTGGGTGTCCCCATCGTCAAGGAGCATACAGTTCCCGTCCTCATAACAGCAGCACTCCCGGCGGATCAGGGCGTTTGCCTGTTTCCTCTGTGCCGGTGTCATGCGGTAAAGGGAACCGTCCTGCCTGCGCTCTATGGGCGGCAGTCGTTTATATGGGTTCTCTCTCATGTGTTCCCTCCATTTTTCCTTAGCCGTTCTCCCCGAAAAGGCTTCCTGCCCCATTCCTGCGGCGTGTTCCGGCGTTGGCACGCTCCCCGGACTTCGGGACATTTTGTCCCGAAGTGGCTCGTTGCGGTGCTTCCCCTGCCGGGGTATTCCTTTTCGGACGGTCATTCATTTTTCAAGGTGCAGCTCATCGATGAACTACCCTAAGTCTACACCTAAAAGACCGCCCGCCCCGTATATCCATAAGGTCGGAAATCAGCCCGGAAAAGAAGATATTTCCACGCTCTTGGAATTGTGGTAGAATAGAAGAAATAGAATGGCAAATCGAAATTTCACGGAGGTATATTATGGGACTGTTTTCAAAGAAGAAAAATGAAGAAGTGGCTATTGATGAACTAACACCACAAATAAAAACTAAGTTAGATGAATTAGCCCAAAAAGGCAATCAGTTTGAGGAAGAAGAACAATATGAGGAAGCTATACAAGCATGGAAAGAAGCTCTTAGCCTAATCCCAGAGCCACAGCAATTTTACAGTGAAACCATATGGTTTTTAGCTGCCATTGGCGATATTTATTTTCAAAAGAAACAATACGAAAAAGCACACGAATGCTTTGACAAAGCAAGGGGGAATTTGAGCGGCGAGGGATATGGAAATCCGTTTGTTATGCTTCGATTAGGTGAATGTTGTTTAGAAATAGGGGACGAAAAAAACGCCACAGAATATTTGCTTAGAGCCTATATGTTTGAAGGAAGGGAGATATTTGAGCCTGACGAGGACGGTAATGATGATGGCAAAAAATATTTTGATTATTTAAGAACTCATGTTGAAAACATTGAGTGAAGATTAAGATAACACAGTTCCCATTTATCGAGCAGACAAGGAGGGAGAGCATGGAACTATCCATACAAGAACGATTGAAAGATTTGCGTGTGGAGCGTGGGCTGACGCTGGAGCAGCTTGAGGAGCAGGTAAATCTCTCCAAGTCTGCGCTGGGCAGCTATGAAGCAAAGGATTTTAAGGACATCAGTCACTATGCTATTATCAAGCTGGCGAAGTTTTACGGTGTAACCGCCGATTATCTACTGGGGCTGTCCCAAACAAGAAATCACCCAAACGCTGATCTTGCAGACCTGCGTTTGAGTGATGATATGATTGAACTCTTGAAAAGTGGGTTGATAGATAATTCCCTCTTGTGTGAACTGGCAGTACACCCGGATTTTCCCCGGCTGATGGCTGACCTTGAAATCTATGTAAACGGTATCGCAGGAAAACAGGTACAGAGCGCAAACGCCATCGTGGACACCATGAGTGCAACGATTATGAAGCAGTACAATCCCGGCTTGTCCGACCCGCAGCTAAGACAACTTATCGCCGCTCATATTGATGATGACAGCTTTTGCCGCTATGTGATACAGCAGGACATAAACAAGATAGCCCTCGACCTGCGGGAAGCCCATAAGGACGATTTTTTCAGCGTTCCGGGGGACAACCCACTGGAAGATTTCTTGCAGACCGCCGAGGAAACTGCCAGTCCAGACAGCGACCCGGAGCAAGCAGCTTTGGCGTTTATCTGTAAGCGGCTCAAATTGAATTTGAAAAAGCTGTCCGAGGAAGAAAAGAAGTGGCTGAAAAAGATTGCACAGAAGTCGGACTTGCTGAAAAATCCAAACCCACAGCGGGGGAGAAAGTAAGAGAGCGACAAATCGGGAGTTGCTATGAGGTAATTATCATGGAAAGGAATATTGAGTATATACAGCTATTTATGGAATACGAATCTGATGATATGCCGATGGTATATTTTTATGAAGTCGATGTGAATGATGACCGTTTTGCCCTAAGAGCGATAGAAATTTTTGTAGACAGGACAGTAAAGTTTTATAATGACCTATATTGTGATGTTGTAGAAGTGTGTCCAATTCCAACCGTTGATGAATTAAACGAAAAGGTTTGGGGAGAGGGCTTTTATGCAACTATTATTTCTAAAGGTAAATTTGACGAAATATGGAATACAGGAATTTATAACGAAAGCCTAACGGCTACTTAACATTCCCATTTATCGAGGGAGATAGCAAATCCAGCCGAGCCAGTCAACGGTCAAGATGAACGGCGCACAAATGCGCCGCCATTGACAGCCCCGCCCGCCTTTGCTGATGGGCAATCAAGGCGGGAAAGCCCTAAAACGGCTTCCCGCCCATTTCTAAGAACTGATAAGTCAGATTTGCTGAAAAATCCAAATCCACAGCGGGGACGGAAGTAGAGAACAATAAATAAGAATTTACAGGAGGAAAATCAATGGAAAATTTAATTAAATTTTTGGAAGAAAAGATAACTGATAAAATGCCGGTGGAAGGAATTGTTGATGTGTTTGAGCAGATGTGCAGCACACCTCTTGAAGAAGATATGGTTTTATTTGAAACCGGAACATTTACTGATTTTTCAAAAGAACCGTTTTTTCAAATTTCATTAGTACGACAGTTTTCAAATGATGATGAAGAGTTTTATCAAATCCATGTGGACATCTTGTATGAGCCAACCGCTGAAAATAAAATTTTCAGCGAAACAACATGGGACGAAGATTTAGACGAAAATATATTTGACTATATCAGAAAATCAGCGTCGTTTGCTTATGCAAGAAATCATGAATACATCGAGGTAAAAATATATATGGACGAAACTTAACTTCTCATTTATCAGGGAGATAGCAAAGCCCTAAAATGGCTTCCCCGCCCATTCCAATTTTGAGAGAAAAATCTGTTTGCTTTTTTGTGAGTGTGTCCACAAGTTCGGGACATTTTGTCCCGAAGTCCGGCGTGGGACGAGGAACGGGGGCTTTCATATACGCCCTGTCTGCTGACGAAACCAGCCCTGCGCTTGCGGCTCCACGACACGCAATCACAGCCCTGTTTTCCTGCTGCTTCAAATGCCCTTGCCCGACCCGGCGGCAACCTCATTTTCGCAGCAACGCCGACAGAGCGTATAACACACTACACTTTGCAAGCAAAGTCGTGTGCCAAGGGGCAATCCCCTTTGGAAACCCCGGACAACAAAACAGGCTGAATATCCCGCACTTTCCCGGTGCTTGATACTCAGCCTTTATTTGTTGTCAGCAGCCCCCGTTTCGTGGTCTGCGTGTAGTTCCTTGTAAACTGACCTAACTTATTAGCGAGAAAAAAGCCTCCGCAGAGGCGTTTTTCACCCCTTGGGGAATCCCAGGGCAGCGTACCAGTCAAAGAGACGGCAGACCAAAGTGCAGTGGCGCTGGATCTCCGGCCAGGTGAAGTCGTGGATAAAGGGCTCGTAAATGGTGGTCCAGAAGGCGGACAGGACCACATGAAGCTCCTCCCGCGTCATATCCACCGTACACAAGCCCCGGCGTCTGGCCTCGGCGTAGTAGGTCCAGGTGCCTTCCGTCATTTTCTCCACCCAGTCGTGTTGGAAGTTGGCGTAGGCGGTGCCCTCCGCTCCGGTGAGCAGCAGCACAAAGCCATCCCGCCGCTCATTGAGAAAGCGGAACCACCACAGCATATATTCCTCATCCATATACCACGCCCGGATCAGATCTTCGTCGGAGAGAGCGGATGCCGGCACCGCCGTCCGCTCCTCATAAACAGCATCCAAATCCGCCACCGTATCCGCCACCACAGCGCGAAACAGCTCCTCTTTTCCGGCGTAACGCTTATAAAGGGCGCCGGTTGTCACCCCAGCCCGCTGGCAGATGGATTTCAGGGAAGCCTTCTCAAAGCCCAGCGTCCGGAACTCCTCTTTGGCGCTGTCCATGATCCGAGGGTCAATGGAAGTATCCGGTTTTGCCATAACATCCCTCCCAACGATTGATAATTTGATTACCGATAATCTGATTATCAATATAGCATCACTTTCTATCACTGTCAAGGAGAAATCCTCTCTTGACAAACTTGCTTTTTGGTTGTATATTCAAAACATCGTTATGAAACAGCGTTTTGAATTGAGAGGTGATACCATGGCAAAGCAGATCGAAGGGGTCTATGAAAATGTACTCCGCTGCGCCCGTCGGGAATTTTTGGAAAAAGGCTTTGCTCTGGCCTCCCTGCGGGACATCGCCAAGGCGGCGGGAACCAGCACCGGCTCCATCTATACCCGCTTTACCGACAAGGCTGGATTGTTCCGCGCCCTGGTGGAGCCTGCTGCCGGAGAGCTGAAGCGCCGTTTTTTGGAGATTCAGGAGTCTTTTCACCAGTTTGACGGCCAAACCCAGCAGGAGGAGATGGGGCGTTACACTGCCCATGCCCAGGAGGGACTGTTTGACTATATCTATGAGCACCTGCCGGAGTTTGAACTGCTGCTCCGCCGGGCCGCCGGGACGGAATATGCCCACTATATTGACGAGTTGGTGGAGATCGAAGTCAGTTACACCTACAAATACATGGAGGTCATCGGCTGTGAGAGCGTCCGCTCCGGTCAGGTCACCGAGGACTTGATCCATATCGTTACCACCGCCTACTTCAACGGAATGTTTGAGCCGGTGCGGCACCGCATGGATAAGGCCCGGGCGCTCCACTATATCCGCCAGCTCAACCGCTATCACATGGCAGGATTTGAGACGATCTTTCATCCCGAAAACTTCCGGTAGTGCAAAAGGCCGCTTTCCCGGCGGCCTTTTCATAGAACCAAAGGTTAACAATAACTAACTAAAGGAGGCTTATTTATGCAGAAAACGCAAAGCCCGCTGCTGCGGCTGTGGCAGCTGGGCAGGGAACATCACGGCGGCCTGATTGCCGCCATCTTCTGCGCGGTGGCGGGTGTCCTGCTGGGGCTGCTGCCGTATCTCTCAGCGGGGCACATCCTGGTAGCGCTTCTGACCGGGCAGCAGGACTGGAACTTCTATCTTCTGTGGTGTATGGTGGCTCTGGGGGGCTATCTGGCCAAAACCCTGCTTTACAATCTGGCACTTTCCCTCTCCCACAAGGCCACCTTTCAGATCCTGCGGGACATCCGGAAGATGGTTCTGTCTAAAATGCCCCGCTTACCCTTGGGAGACATTCTGGACACCTCCAGCGGACGGCTCAAACAAATCGTGGTAGATCAGGTGGAGAGTATGGAGACGACGCTGGCCCATCTGCTGCCAGAGATGACCTCCAATCTGCTGGCACCGGTATGCGTTCTCGTGTATCTGTTCACGCTGGACTGGCGCATGGCATTGCTGAGTCTGGTGTCCATTCCTGTGGGCATGGCTTTTATGATGGCCATTATGGGCAGCTATGGCAAGGACTATCAGGGGGCGGTGGAGACGACCCAGGCCATGAACGAGACCATTGTGGAGTACATCGGCGGCATTGAGGTCATCAAGGCCTTCAATCAGGGAAAGAACTCCTATGAGAAGTTCTCTTCCCGGGTACGGGCCAATGCCGCCTACTATTACAACTGGATGAAGAAATGCCAGTTTGGGATGGCTCTGGCCTATGCCATCGCGCCCACCACCCTTATCACGGTGCTGCCTGTGGGCTGGATCTTCTACACTGGCGGCAGTTTGTCCGCAGAGGTATTTCTCACCACCATCATCCTGTCCATGAGTATTGTGGGACCTCTCATTGCCGCCATGGGCTTTGTGGATAATCTTGCCAAGGTAGGTACCATCGTAGGTTCGGTGGATGAGATCCTGCTGAAACCGGAGCAGGATCACGGAACACAGCCGGCACAGCTGGGAAAACCGGATATCGCCTTGGATCATGTCTCCTTTGGATATGCCCAAGACAAGGAGATCCTCCACAACATCTCCCTCACCATTCCGGCCGGCAGCCTCACCGCTTTGGTTGGACCCTCCGGTTCGGGCAAGTCCACCATCGCCAAGCTCATCGCCGGTTTCTGGGATGTGACCGAGGGCCGCATCACCCTGGGCGGCGTGGAGGAAAGCTGTATCCCTCTGGAACAACTCTACGACCAGGTGGCCTTTGTCTCTCAGGACAATTACCTCTTTGATGATACCATCCGGGAAAACATCCGCATGGGCCGGGTAAATGCCACGGATCAAGAAGTGGAACAAGTCGCCAAAGCCGCCGGATGCGACGGCTTCATCCGCCAGTTGGAGCATGGCTATGACACCCGGGTGGGCGGCGGAGGCGCCCATCTCTCCGGAGGAGAGCGGCAGCGTATCGCTATCGCCCGGGCCATGCTGAAAAACGCCCCTGTGGTGATTCTGGACGAGGCCACCGCCTACATTGATCCGGAGAATGAAGCGGTGGTCCAGCGGGCAGTGGCAAAACTGGTGGAGGGTAAGACGGTCATCGTCATTGCCCACCGCCTGTCCACCATCACCGGCGCAGATCAGATCGTGGTGGTGAAGGATGGAAGCATCGAGGCACAGGGCAGACATGAAGAACTGTTGCGCCATTGCCCGTTGTACGCCGATCTGTGGCAGGCTCACATGGGTGTAAAGGAGGGAGAAACGGTATGATCGAGACATTCAGAGGTATCTGGCGGTTTGCCGGTGAGGAACAGCGCAACATCCGGCGCTCGGTGATCGCCTGCTTTTTCAACGCGGTGTTCCATATGTTTGAGATCGCCGCCATCTACTACACCATCCTGGCTCTGCTGGATGGAAAAACCGGCCCTGCCACGGCGTGGCAGGCGCTGGGTCTGTTGGCAGTCAGTATTCTGGACAGCGCCGTGACCAAGTATTTCTCCCAACTCCAGCAGACCCACGCCGGGTACTTCATGGCGGCCAATAAGCGCGTGGCCATCGGGCAGCGGATGAAATCCGTCCCCATGGGCTACTTCAACGACAACAGCCTGGGAGAGCTCACCGGGGTCTGCACCACTGTACTGGACAATGTGGAGACTGTGGCCCCCATGGTGTTGGTGACCATGCTGGGCGGGATGCTCAACGCTCTGGTCTTTACGGTGATGATCCTGATTTTTGACTGGCGGATCGGTCTCATTGTGGTGGCTGCTACAACAGTTTATTTGTTCATCACCTCCGCCATGGAGCAAAAATCCGCCGCCCTCGCCCCGCACCGTCAGAAGTCCGAGGCCAAGTTGGTGGAGGCGGTGCTGGAATATGTGCAGGGCATGAGCGTGGTGAAGTCCTTCAACCTCACCGGACGGGGCGACCGTACCCTGCAGGAAGCCCTGGAATACAATTGCCGCAGCAACCTGAACATCGAAAAGATGTTCACCCCTTATATTATGGCGCAGGGGATCGCGCTCCAGCTGGGAAGCGTGGCCATGATGCTCTCAGCGGTATGGTTCTATCTCTCCGGGACCATGATCCTGGCCAACGCCCTGATGGTGGTCATCATGTCCTTCCTGGTCTTTGCTCAGATCTCCTCGGCGGGTAGCGGTATGTCCCTGCTGCGTATCGTCAGCAGCTGCATGGCCCATGCTGATGAGACGGATGCCATGCCTCAGCTGGCAGAGACCGGTCGGGTCGGCACGCCCAGGGATCACGGCATTACCTTCGACCATGTTTCGTTCTCTTATGACCAGCGGCCCATCCTGCGGGATGTATCCTTCACCATCCCGGACAGAACCACCACCGCCATCGTGGGCCCCAGCGGCTCCGGGAAAACCACACTGTGTAATCTCATCGCCCGGTTCTGGGATGTGGAGAGTGGCGCCGTCCTGGTGGGCGGTCAGAATGTGAAGGACTATACCCTGGAGGGCCTGATGGATCAAATCTCCATGGTATTTCAGAAGGTCTATCTCTTTGCTGACACGGTGGAAAACAACATCAAGTTTGGATGCCCCAATGCCACCCACGAGGAGGTGGTGGCCGCGGCGAAGAAGGCCTGCTGCCACGACTTCATTCTCACCCTGCCCCAAGGCTATGACACCGTCATCGGTGAGGGCGGTTCCAGTCTTTCCGGCGGCGAGAAGCAGCGCATCTCCATTGCCCGGGCTATCCTGAAGGATGCTCCCATCGTGATTCTGGATGAAGCTACCGCCAATGTAGACCCGGAGAACGAGGACCGGCTGCAAAAGGCCATCGAAGCCCTGACCCGGGATAAGACCATTCTGATGATCGCTCACCGGCTGAAGACGGTCCGCAACGCCGACCAGATCCTGGTGCTGGACGGCGGACAGATCGTTCAGCGGGGCACCCACAGCCAGCTCATGGCCCAGGAGGGCCTGTATCAAGCGTTCGTATCCGGCCGTAAAGAGTCCGGCCAGTGGAAGCTCTGAGAGAAGGAACGCCTAAACCGTTATAAATGAGGAGTGCTGTCACCGGATATATCCCCGGTGGCAGCACTCGCTTTCTTTTTACAATGCTAATCAGTCGTCCTCCAACAGTTTGGAGGGCTGAATCTTCAATACTTGGGCAATTTTGAACAGGGTCTCCAAGGATACACCCCGAATTGTTCCTGTTCCTTCTACCTGGCCGACAAAATTAACACTTTTTCCGATCCGTTCAGCAAGAACCTCCTGCGTCAATCCCGCCTTTTTTCTGTAATAGGCGATTTTTAAACCCAGAGTGATATATCGTTCCGGAAACTCTGTCTGCATCACTTCACCTCCCGACATTATGCTACCAACAGAATAGGTAAAATATAATTGAAACCAATTAGAGGATTATTTACTTCAAGTAAATGTTTATATATAATAAGAGGTGAAACATTTACTTGAGGGAGCTGTTGGTCAGAAAATGCCAACGAGAACGACATGGATCTATTTACCGTCAGTTTTTTTGGACATCGGACCGTTCCGGAATTTTGGAAAGCGGAAGAGCGTGTGGAGTCGCTGATCCACACATTGCTTTTGGAAAAGGAATATGTGGAGTTTCTGGTTGGCCGTAACGGAGACTTTGATCAGATTGTTTCTTCTGCCGTCAAGCGCCAACAGCGCCGTGTGCGGGATGACAATAGCGCCCTGATTTTGGTACTTCCGTATCCGACGGCAGAGCTGCGGGACAATTTGGAGAACTTTGAAGCATATTATGATGAAATTGAACTGTGCAGCGCCGCCGCTGGCAGCCATCCGAAGGGTGCCATTCAGATTCGCAACCGGCAGATGGTGGATCGAAGCGACCTTGTGGTATTCTGTGTGGATCATTCCAGCGGCGGAGCATATCAAACTCTGCGTTACGCCCAGAGAAAGAAAAAAGAAATCCTGAATCTCGCACACTTTGAAGGTTGCGGGTGAGAGTTTGTGTAACACTCTACACAGCTGATAGGAAAATTAACTGTCCCTAACAGAAAATGACTTGACTGGTTAGCGATAGCTAACTATAATCAAGCATAGAGTATCATACCTTTTGAAGAGCGACTATGAAAAATGTAAAATTGATAAGGGCTCTGTACAGGAGATTCTTATACAGTGTTCGGTTGCACCTGTTAGCCACTGGTAAAGCTGGCCGACAGATCTATGTGCCTCCGAATCGACTTTGCAGAAAACCGCTGCGGCAAGATTGGAGGAGAATATGCCGATTGAACTATGGCAAGGGCTGCTGATCCCGTTTACTGGGACGACGTTGGGGGCGGCCTGCGTCTTTTTTATGCGGAACAATTTGGGTGAGATGGTACAGCGTGCGCTCACCGGATTTGCGGCGGGAGTCATGGTGGCGGCTTCCATCTGGAGCTTGCTGCTGCCCGCGATGGAGCAGGCAGCGGACATGGGGCGGTGGTCCTTTGTCCCCGCCGTTGCGGGGTTCTGGCTCGGCATCCTGTTCCTGCTGGGACTGGATCGCCTGATCCCGCATCTGCACCGCGGCAGCGCGGAGGCCGAGGGCATCAAAAGCAGTCTTGGAAAGACGACCATGCTGACGCTGGCTGTGGCACTGCACAATATTCCGGAAGGAATGGCGGTAGGGGCGGTTTATGCCGGGTGGCTCTTTGGGGACAGCGGGATTACGCTGGCGGGTGCGCTGGCTCTTTCTCTGGGAATTGCCATTCAGAACTTCCCGGAGGGCGCAATCATATCCATGCCTCTGAAAGCGGAGGGATTCTCCAAATCCCGATCCTTTCTGTACGGAACGCTTTCCGGTGCAGTGGAGCCCATAGGTGCGATTCTGACCATTCTGCTGGCGGGGATCTTGGTTCCGGTACTGCCTTACGCCCTGAGCTTTGCCGCTGGAGCGATGGTCTATGTGGTAGTGGAAGAATTGATCCCGGAGATGTCAGTGGGAAAGCACTCCAATATAGGGACTATTCTGTTTGCAGTCGGTTTTACCCTCATGATGACGCTGGATGTGGCGCTGGGTGCTTGAGTGAGTGAAGGTGAAAAAATGGGACAAGAAGAGCGGATTCAAAACGCCTACCGGGGATTGGGAGGCAAACGGACATTTTATGATGGCATGATCACCTGTTCCACCCTGTCAGGCCGGGCGGTGTGCAGTCTGGTATGGGAAATGGGCCGTGCGGAAACCCAGGACTACCTTTGCGCCGCCCTTTCCGGAATACCGGAGGGGTTTTCCGGAAGACTGCTGGAAGTCCCCGTGGGTACCGGCATACTGACCATGCCCCTCTATCGGGAAATGCCGGAGGCGGAGATCACCTGCCTGGATTACTCGCCGGAGATGCTGGAGCGGGCAAAATCCCGGGGCGAGGGACTTGCCCATGTGCGCTTTCAGCAGGGGGATGTTGGGGCGCTGCCTTTTGGGGATGGCAGTTTCGACATCGTGCTCTCGCTCAACGGGTTTCATGCGTTTCCGGATAAGGAGGCCGCCTGGCGTGAGATCTTTCGTGTACTGCGGCCAGGCGGGACCTTCTGCAGCTGCTTCTATGTGAGGGGGCAAAACCGCCGCACCGACTGGATAATCCGCAGGCTGTATGTGCCAAAGGGCTATTTCACCCCGCCCTTTGAGACGGCGGAGAGCCTGTGGCATCGTCTGGAGGAAACATTCGGGCCGGCAAAGGTTCGCACCGTTCAGGGCATAGCCTCTTTTGTCTGCCGGAAGGCGAAGGAGAAACACCCGTAAACGAATTGTACACAAATATTGAACAACAGGAGGAAAATCAAATGCAGCAAAAGCGTAATCAACAAGCAGAAATTCGTCTCGCTAGCCATGGCGAAGACTACGGAAGCTGGATGTCCAATCCCGTGTTCTATATTATTGGCGGTATCACGGCTCTGGCCGTAGTTTTGGCCGTACTCTCCTTTTCGGTGTTCCACATCACGGTTCTCGGTGTTCTGTTCTCTGTTGTTGCGGCGGCGCTGGTGGCCCTGCTGGTCTGGATCACATGGATCAGGCGTCAGTATGCCTTTGGCGGTGGCGGGATCATGGAACAGGTTCACCGGGTCGTTCTCTCTCACCTGGACTATGACGGCCAGGGCAGTCTCTTGGAGGTCGGATGCGGTTCCGGGGCCCTGTCGATCCGTGCGGCCCTGACCTGGCCGGAGACAAAGGTCACTGGCATGGACTACTGGGGAGCTGTTTACAATTACAGCAAGGCCCTCTGTGAGAAAAACGCCGCAAGTGAAGGTGTGGCCTCCCGGTGTGTATTCCAGCATGGCGACGCCAATCATCTGGATTTCCCCAATGAGAGTTTTGATGCGGTCATCAGCAACTATGTCTACCACAATGTCATGGGAGCCGATATGCACAAGCTGCTGCTGGAGAGCCTGCGGGTGCTGAAAAAAGGAGGCGTCTTTGCTCTGAACGATGATATGAAGCCCAAGCTGTACGGCGATATGGATGCCTTTGCGCAAAAGCTGCGGGAGATGGGCTATCAGGATGTCCGGCTCATTGATACCGCAGAAGAAGCCTTCGGCTCCCACCGCCGGGCTGCCATGATGATGCTGGGATCTTCCCGGCTGCTTGTCGGCAGAAAGTAATTCGTCCAAATAGGAGGGTTGACCATGTCCAAGTTGGGTGTTGTAGAGGACACGCTGTTTGTCCCCATGCTGGGCAGGATCTATGCCAGCGAGTACTGCCCGCAGATCCTGTACGATCCAAAGGCGCTGGAACTGAAAAAGAAACTGCCTTCCAGCCTGCCGGAGCAGGACGGACAGAGCCAGTATACTCTGCTGGCCTCCGCCGCCCGGTCCGCCAATATGGATCGGTACATCCGGGCGTTTCTGGAGCGCAGGCCGGACGGTGTGATCGTTCAACTCGGCTGCGGTCTGGAGACGGCCTATTACCGCTGCGACAATGGAAGGTCGCACTGGTATGCCGTGGATCTGCCCCATGTGGTGGAGTACCGGCGAGAGCTGCTGCCGGAGCCGGAGCGGGAGACCTATCTCGCCGGAGACGCCTTTGCCGAGGACTGGATCAGGCAAATCCGCGCCGATGTGCCGGATGCTCCTATTCTGGTCACCGCCGGCGGCCTGTTCCACTATTTTGAGGAAAGCAAGGTTGTGGGCCTCCTGCGGATGCTCACGGGGTTTGGAGAGATTGAAATCGTCTTTGATACCGTGAGCAAAAGCGGTATGGCCATGATGCGGAAAAAGTACATGAAGCAAGTGGGCCACGGAGATGCGCAGATGTTTTTCTATGTGGATTCCGCATCGGTGCTGGCCGGAAAAATCGGCAGTGGGGTCAGGGTGCTGGCTGAGGAGCCTTATTACCGCCATATCACCCGAACCGGATTGAAGCTGTCCACCAAGGTCAGCATGGCAGTTTCGGACCGATTCTGTATGGTGAAGATGGTACATCTCTGTCACAGCGCTAAATTCCATGACCAAACAGGATAAAGCCGTCCAATCGGAGCGGAAAGAACTGCGATGTGCCGCTATACTCAGTAAGGAGGGGCGCGCTGAGCGCCTTTTCTCAGAAATAATGGTTAGCATAATCTAACCACATGAATGGAGAGCGGTACATCATGAATACGCAGAAAAAAGGGATGACGGGAAAGGACATCATTACGGTGGGAATTTTCTCCGCCATCTACTTTGTCATTAACTTTGCTTTTATGCTTCTCAGCGGTCTGCATCCTCTGCTTTGGATCTTGATGCCTGGCCTGATCGCCATATTTGCGGGTATCCCATTCCTGATGATGTGTACTAAGGTGCCAAAGACCGGTGCGGTGGTTCTGATGGGCTTTATTACGGCCTTGATCTACTTTGTTACTGGCCAATTCACGGTGGTAATTCTCATTGCTTTTGCGGTGAGCTGCATCCTGGCGGAGCTTTGCCGGATCTGTAGCCATTACCGGTCTTTCCGCGGCAACGCTCTGGCCTATGTGTTCTTCTCGCTGGGGATGATCGGCTCCCCGCTGCCTGTCTGGATCATGCGGGACAGTTTCCTGGCGCAAATCAGCCAGCAGGGAATGCCGGAAGCCTATGTCTCTACCTTGGCAGCATTGACCTCCCCGGGTATGATCGTGGTTCTGGTGGGGGCTCCTATTGTAGGAGCGATACTGGGTATCCTGCTGGCCAAGGGAATGTTCCGCAAGCACTTTGAGAAGGCGGGGATTCTGTAACATGGAGGAGGCACGGCGCTGTTTGGTGTTCGACCCCAGGGTGGGTCTTGCTCTGCTGGTTTTCGCCAATCTGGCAGCCTTTAGTGAGCAACCTTTTTGGATGGAAATGATATGGATCGGTTTTCTCCTGCTCCTGATGCTGCTCCATCGCTGCTTTGCCATGGTGGGGAAAAGCCTCTTGATCTTCGGAGGAATCCTGTGCCTGCAATACTGGATTCTGCCGGCTGCGCCGGGATGGGTTGCTACCAGCTTCTCTATTTTTGCCAACTATGCCCGCCGAATGATGCCTTGCCTGATGCTCGGCTTTCTGATGCTTCGCCGGACGCCTATGCCTTATCTGGTGGCTGGAATGCGGAAGATCCATTTCCCTCAGCGGCTGATCGTAGCCGTCTCGGTGACGCTGCGGTACTTCCCAGCCATTCGGGAAGAGACAGGCTATATCCGCGATGCGATGCGATTGCGGGGCATCCGGGGATTGGCAAAGCTGGAGGGAATCATGGTTCCCCTGATGGTCTCCGCTACCGGCACTGCGGAGGAGCTGTCCGCAGCGGCAGTAACCCGGGGAATCGAGGACCCGGCGCCTAAGACCAGTCTGGTGGAGCTGCGGGCCTCGCCGGTGGACAGCGCCGCATTTGTCGTGGGCGTGGGGTTGACTGCTGCCCTTCTGGCGGCCAAATTGGGGGTGTTTCCATGGTAGAGCTGCAAGATGTGTCCTTTTCCTATACAAAAGAAGTGGGCACCCTCACCCATGTGGATCTGACCATCCGACCGGGCGAGTGTGTCTTGCTCTGCGGCGCTTCCGGCTGCGGAAAGACCACCATCACGAAGTTGGTCAATGGCCTGATCCCGGCATTTACAGAGGACTGCACGCTGACCGGACAGGTCCTGCTCCACGGCGCGCCGGTGCGGGAACAACCTCTTTACCAGCTGGCCCGGCAGGTGGGGTCTGTTTTCCAGAACCCCAAAAGTCAGTTTTTCAACATGGATTCCGACAGTGAGCTGGCCTTTGGCCTGGAAAATCAGGGTATGACCCGGGGTGAGATCCTCCGTCGGCTGGATGATACCACCGACCGCCTGCATCTGAAGCGGTTGAGGGGGCGGAACATCTTCGCCATGTCGGGCGGAGAAAAGCAGCTGCTGGCCTTTGCCTCGGTCTATGCCATGGGGCCGAAGCTCTACATTCTGGATGAGCCTACGGCCAATTTGGATCGGGAAACCATCGAAAGACTCCATGATCAAATCGCATACCTGAAAAGTCGAGGACACACCATTCTCATTGCGGAGCATCGGTTGTACTTTCTGGCGGATCTCATAGATCGGGCTGTCTATCTGCGGGACGGGATCGTGGAGCGGATCTGGAGCGGAGCAGAATTCCGGCGGCTGGCTGAGGGACAAACTCCGCTGGAATACCGGCGAGGCGGCGGGAATCCCGTTCTCTCTTTTCCTGACGAAACGGAGTGACGCTGGCTGTGCGGAGCGGCAAGCACGGGTAAGAACCGATACAATAGGGCATGGTGAGAGATGTCTCACCATGCCCTATTTTTTGAAAGGAGTGGTTTTGTGAAACAACGCAGCTGGCTGGCCATCCTGCTCTCCTTTGCCGGTCCCTGCCGGGGAAAGCTGGTCTTGTCTGTTATATGCGCAATTATCAGCGTGGTGGGGGGCTTTGTGCCGTATCTGGGGGTCTATGAGATCCTTCGCCTGTTTATCCATCAGTCGGCCTCCGGAACGGAGCTTCTCCGATGGGCTGGAGTGTGTCTGGCGGGATATACGGTCAAGGTGGCTTTTTACGCCTTTTCTACTATGCTGGCTCATGTGTCTGCCTACACCATTTTGGAGGGCCTGCGCCGTCAAGTGGCCCATAAGCTGATGCACGCCCCCTTGGGGAGTGTGCTGTCGAAGCCCGTCGGTTCCCTCAAAAGCACCATCGTGGATCGGATCGAGGACATTGAGCCGCCGCTGGCCCACATGATACCGGAATTGAGTTCCAATGTGCTGCTGCCTATCGTGGTGGTGATCGCCCTCTTTGCCATGGATTGGCGGATGGGCCTTGCCTCCCTTGCTACGATCCCGGCCGCGCTGATCCCCATGGCGGCGAGCCTGCGGACCTACAACGAAAAGTATGCCGCCTATATGGCAGCCAATGCTCAGGTCAACAGTATCATCGTGGAGTATGTAGAGGGCATCGAGGTGGTAAAGGCTTTCAACCAGAGCGGTGCCTCCTATGAGAAATTCGTCCGGGCAGTGACCAGTTTTCGTGACTTCACGCTGGATTGGTTCCGCTGCACCTGGAAGTCCATGAACCTGTGCCTGTCTATCCTGCCTACCACGCTGCTGGCCACCCTGCCAGTTGGGATCGCCCTGTATCAGACCGGCGTCCTGGACCCGGCCCGGCTGGCTCTGTGCTTGATGCTGGTGCTGGGTATCGTGTCCCCGCTGGTGCAGGCTGCAGCCTTTCTCAATTCCATGAAGAGCATGGAATTTGCCGTCCGGGACACTCGGCATCTGCTGGATCTGGAGGAGCTGCCCGAGGCGTCCGAGCCCGCCCGCCTCTCCGGCAGCGGTATCACTTTGCGGGATGTGTCCTTCTCGTATAGCGGGAAAGAAGAGGACACTGTGCTGCGTCACATTGATCTGGAACTTCCCGCCGGCACCTTCACCGCTCTGGTGGGTCCCTCCGGTGGCGGCAAATCTACGGCAGCCCGGCTTATCGCTCGGTTCTGGGATGTGACGGATGGCTGCATTGCCATAGGCGGTGTGGATATTCGGAATCTCACACTGAAGCAGCTGGCGGATCAGGTCAGTTTCGTGACACAGGACAATTTCCTCTTTGACTGCTCTCTGAAAGAAAACATTCGATTGGGGAAGCCGGACGCCACGGAGGAGGAAGTTTGGGCGGCTGCCCGGGCTGCTCAGTGTGAGGAGTTTTTAGGGCGGCTGGAGCATGGATGGGATACCCCAGCGGGTGAAGCGGGCAAGCAGCTCTCCGGTGGGGAGCGGCAGCGGATCGCCATCGCCCGCGCGATTCTGAAGGACGCCCCCATTGTCATTCTGGACGAGGCCACCGCCTTTACCGATCCAGAGAATGAGGACAAGATCCAGCGTTCCCTGATGGCGCTCTCCCGGGGGAAAACGCTGCTGGTTATTGCCCACCGGCTGAGCACGATTCAGAACGCCGACCAGATCGTGGTGCTGGAGAAGGGCCGTATTGTGGACAAAGGCACACAGCCGGAGCTGCTCAGCCGATGCCCGCTATATCAAAAGCTATGGCAGGCCCATGTGGGTGCCCAGAACTGGGCGGTTGGAAAGGAGGCTTGACGATGTTTCGGAGTATGAATCGGATTCTGTGTTGGACAAAGGGGTACCACAGACGGCTGTATCTCGGAAGCCTCTGTTCGTTTCTTGCCACCTGGGCCGCCGCCGGGCCGGTGATGCTGGCGGCCTGGGCCCTTGGGCTGGTCATCGAGAGTGCCCAGGAGGGGACGGCGCTGGACCCCAAACTGCCCTGGCTCTGCCTGGGTGGGATCGTCCTGCTGATCATTCTGCGTTTCGTGTGCGCTTACTGGAAAAACCGGCTCCAGGAGAGCATTGGAACAGAGCGGGCGGCGCAGCAGCGACTGGAACTGGGTGACCTGCTCAAACGGGTTTCCCTGGGGTATTTCTCCAAGAATAACCTGGGCGACATTCTGGCTGCTCTGACCACGGAGCTGAGTACCCTGGAGCTGCAGAGCATGAAGATGGTGGATGCGGTCATCAACGGCTATCTGCAGGTACTGGTCATCGTTTTGTGCATGGCGTTCTTCTGCCCGGAGGCGGCGCTGGTGGCAGTAGTGGGCGTGCTGCTGTCCGCCTTTGCCCTCAGGGGTATCGGGCGGCAGAGTGCCCGCACCGCTCCGGTGGGACATCGGGCCCAAGAGGCATTGTCCGGGGCGGCCATTGAGTACATCCATGGCCTTTCGGTGGTCAAATCCTTCGGCCAGGAGGGGGTGTCCTCCCAGCGGTTTTTTGAGGCGTGCCGGGCCAATAAGGACATCCGTATCAAAAACGAGTTTGGCTTTGTGCCCTGGAACTGCCTGCACCTGTTTTCTCTGAAGGCCGCAGCTGTTGGCCTGGTGCTCACCGCCGGCTGGCAGACTATGAACGGAACCTTGGAGCTGCCGGTGCTCCTGATGGCTGCCATGTTTTCCTTCACGATCTTCGGCAGTGTGGAGTCCATCAACGACGCCGCCCATATCCTTTCTGTCACGGACTCGGTGCTGGACCGTCTGGAAGAACTGGAGGGAACGGAACTGCCGGATCAGGATGGGAAAGACATCTCTCTGGAGCGTTACGACATCTGCTTCGACCATGTCTCCTTCGGTTACGAGACACGGGAGGTGATCCACAATGTTTCCTTCCAGCTGCCGCAAAACAGCGCCACCGCCATTGTAGGGCCGTCCGGCAGCGGGAAGAGCACGCTCTGCGCACTGCTGGCCCGGTTTTATGATGTGGATCAGGGACGCATCACCGTGGGCGGCTATGACATCCGGAAGATGACCTGCGACAGCCTTTTGCGCAACATTGCTATGGTATTTCAGAATGTGTATCTGTTCCACGACACCATCCGCAATAACATCCGTTTTGGCCGTCCGGATGCTGTCGAGGAGGATGTGATCGCTGCAGCTAAAGCGGCCCGCTGCCATGACTTTATCATGGCGCTGCCCCAAGGGTATGACACCATAGTGGGAGAGGGCGGTTCCAACCTTTCCGGCGGAGAAAAGCAGCGCATTTCCATTGCCCGGTGTCTGCTGAAAGATGCCCCCATCATCATTCTCGATGAGGCCACCGCCAGCGTGGACCCGGAGAATGAGCATGAGATCCAGGAGGCGCTCTCTGCTCTGGTGCGGGGAAAGACCATCATCACCATCGCCCACCGTCTGGCTACAATCCAAAACGCAGACCGGATTTTAGTGGTGGAGGATGGCCGCATTGCTCAGCAGGGCACCCATCAGGAGCTGATGAGCCAGGAGGGAATTTACCGGAACTTTATCGAGATCCGACAGCGGGCTGAGGGCTGGCGGATATAAAATAAGTATGTGGGGAGGCAGATATGCCTCCCCACATACTGTTTTGGAATGATTCTTTGGATTTTGGCTTTGTATCACTTTCGCTTTGCCATTTTCCTGTACTCCAGCGGGAGCAAGCCGGTGCTTCTTCGAAACAGTTCCGCAAACCGGCTGGATGTAGAATATCCTATCGTTTGAGCAATCTGACCAATTTGCAGATCGGTATGAGCCAGCAGATATTCTGCCTGACTCATGCGGCGCTGCTGTATATACTCTGTGATCGTGCAGCCATAGACCTTCTTGAAGCTGCTTTTGAGTTTTGTCGTACCCATGCAGGCGATTTGTGCCAGACGTTCTATGGGTACTTCACCAGCATAATGATCACTCAAATAGGCCGCTACGGTTTGAATCCGTTCCAAATCCTGAGAAGCCAGTTTGTGATCTGAAACTGAACGCTTTTTTTGATATTCAACCACAAGAGAGAGCGCCTCGGCTACCTTGCTCTCATAATAGAGTTTGGCTGCAATTCCGGTTCCACGGTAGCTCTGTAGTTCTGATAGAAGCCGGTACATTTCCGGGAACTCTGTTGTTTGGTCGATTTCCCGAAAAGCCTCGATGGGATTCAGATATTCTTCCGGATACTGTTTTTTCAGATAATCCTCATAATATGCGGGGGTGATCTCGATGCCGATGGATCGAACCGGTATATTTTTGTGGACGATTACTTGATATGGCTTGTATCCGCCCACATAGGTTTTGATGCATCCGGCTGATAACCGGCGATACGGCGACAACTCTTCACCGGAGATAGAATCGTAACGGGTAATACTGAGACATTCCGGGAGATCAAATTCCAGCATAAAATCCTTATTGAAAGAGAAGTTGTGTATCTTGATGTCGAATAGATCCCTTTGTCCGTAGGTCCAATAGGAACCTTCGCCAACTTCCGGAGATAGTTTCCAGCAAAGCCCCAGAGGACCATATTGATCATTATCTGGTGCAGGCACAAAACCGTGCTTTTTCAGTAATGGCGCATAGTATTGCTCGATGATACCGGTCATTACAATAGATACGCCTCCCTTGTTTTGCAATGATTAGACGAATTTTTGAAATGATAGGACGAACCTCGCTCCAAACGATTGAAAGTAGGTTGTGCATGGTGTAATTATATATAACGGTTAGCCACATCTAACCAAAGGATAGCATACCTATCCCATAAAGTCAACGCATTACAAAATAGGAGGATCAACATGAACAACCGAATCAATTCCGCAAAAAAGGGCCTCACTGTCAAAGATCTTGTGACGACCGGCATTTTCAGCGCAATTTTCTTGGTGTTTACCCTAATCGGCAGTATTTTATTCGCGCCAAACCCGGTTTTGACATTCTATATGCCGATGGGCGCAGCCCTGCTGTGTGGTCCCGTGTATCTTCTGATGATCGCTAAGGTGCAGAAGCGGTGGAGTGTCACCATTCTTGGCATCGTTATGGGAATCATCTGGTTTGTTACCGGAATGCACTGGGCCTTTTCTTTAGGCTATATCGGGATGGGAATCATTGCGGATCTGGTGGCTGGTGCGGGACATTACCGCAACAAGGTAGTCAATCTGCTGTCCTATATGCTGATGTCGCTGGGCAGCGTTTATACCTATGTGGTGTTTTTTATTGATCCGCAAGGCTGGGCCAGCACGATGCTGGAAAACGGCACGGAACAGTCCTATATTGACACAATGAGCGCGTCTGCTCCTTCCTGGCTGTTGGCTGTTATCATTATCGGAACGCTGGCGATTGCTGCGTTCAGTGGTTGGATCGGTGGAAAGTTGCTGAAAAAGCAGTTTGAAAAGGCTGGGATCACCGCATGATTGGCGGAGCGTTATCCAGGCGTGGACTGTGGCTGGACCCCAGAACGAAGATATTATTGCTCCTGTTGTGTATCCTTTCTGCCATGATGGCTCCATCCTTATTCTATGAACTGGGTCTTGTGGTGCTGATCGGGCTGCTCGGCATTTGCTTTGGAAAGTGGAAGTATGCCTGGAAAGGAGTGCTGTTCTACGCGCTGATCGTTCTGCTCACCTTCTGGATTATGGATACCATGACTGGAACTTGGCGCACCATGTTTATCGCTTTTTTAGGGTTGTTCCATAAGGTCTACCCCTGCGGGATGCTGTCCGGCATTGTCATCTCCACTACAAAGGTCAGCGAATTCCTCTCGGCGATCGATGATTTCATCCAATCGCTACCCCAGGGCTATGAAACCAAGGTGGGTACTTTCGGCTCCCGTTTCTCCGGTGGGGAGCGGCAGCGCATTGCCATCGCCCGGGCCATTTTGAAAAACGCTCCCATTCTAATCCTGGATGAAGCCACCTCAGCGGCTGATCCGGAAAACCAGGTGGAGATCGACCGGGCCATTGAAAACCTGTGCCGGGGCAAGACAGTCGTGATCGTGGCCCACCGGCTGGGCGCCATCAAGCTGTGCGACAAGGTGGCAGTGGTGGAGAACAACACCATTACCTGCTGTGGTACCCATGAAGAGGTGCTGGAGAAAAATGAATACTACCGCAGGGCTTGGGCGGATTACCGGGCTGCCCGTGCCATTGCCTATTCCGTGGAAGGGGGTGTGCAGCATGCGTGAGGCAAATGTGTTCCGTAAAAATCGGGCCTTCTATTCCGGTGTGATCCTCACGGTAGTGGAAGGGCTGCTGTCCGGGTGCAGCTACTTGTCCATTTATATGGTTCTGTCCGGGCTGTCTGAGGGCAGCCTGAGCGCACAGCGGCTCGGGCTGCTGACTGCGTTTCTTGCGGGCATCTTCCTGATTCGACTGGTCATTTACGCCGCCGGTTACACGCAGGTTCAGCTGGGCGGAGCTGCTGTTTCCAAAGGACTGCGGCTTCGGCTGGGTGACAAACTCAAACAGATATACAACACTAGCGGGGCGAAGCGAAGCGTTGGCGTGACAGTATGGGCATTTAATTTTTTTTGACTTCATCATAAAATCATCACCTCCGAAAACGCGCCGAAGACGGCGCAATGACGTCTTTTTGGGTATAAATTAGGGGGCGCTGCCACAGGACCACGCAGAGCAAAGCTGGTGAAGTGTGCAGTTAGACGGGTCCGGCGTGTGCCATTCAATGTATTTTGAAAAGGCAGATTCAAAGGAACGGCGCGGCAGGACAGCGCTGCACTCGGCGGGATCAACTTGCTCGCCGGTCAGCTGATGAACCGATTCGGCAGACAGCAGCATGACCTGCCCGCACTCATCCACGGTAAACAGAAAACCCGAGCATGGTTTTTCATGTTCATGTGTGCAGACCTCACAATCACAGGAGATAAAAATGGCGTTGCGCCAGTTTCCACCAGTGGCACGCAGAAAGGAATAAAATTTGCAGGGTGTATTCATCCTGTACCTCCGTTATTCGTTTTTTGAAAAACAAAAAGCGGGGGCTGGTTGTGGATATCCACAAACCAACCCCCGCATATTGGCGCTTAGGCGAACAGACCCTCGATCTCCTGGGTGATCCGGGGGATGACCGTATCGTTGAAGATGAGGGTCAGAGCCGCCAGGAGCAGCGCGCCGAGGACGACAGCGATGATGATCTTCACAGCGTCAGAGATATAAAAATCGCCGCGCTGGTTGGAGAGCGCCGTGCGGGCGCGAAGGACGAGGCTGTTGGCGTTGTTGCAGATGCAGCTGGTAAACTTCTTCATGAAAATACCTCCTGAGAGTGTGATTATTGAATGGTTGGGTGCAGCCTGTCAGGAGCGACGGATCGGCTTGAGCAGGCCGTTTTTGTTGGAACGGGGCTTGTCAGGATATACCTTGGGCTTCTGATGCAGAAGCTGGTGGAACCGGCGGCGAATCCGATTTTCGCCGTCAGGCGGAATAAACTTTTTCTTCGCCATGGAATTCTCCTGTTCAGACGATAAATCAAGGCCGGCCTGCTGACAGGCCGGCCTTGTGGAAAGGTTGATAGCAGCCGGTACGCCGGCTGCTATGGGAACCCGCTGACATACACGGTATTGGTTGGTTCCCGAGCGGGGGAGTTGTTATATAAAGCTCAGACCTGAAGTGTGAGCGGGAACCTGTCAGCCGAAGAAAGCTCCGAGAGAAGCCAGCACCTCCGTACAGAGGACAACCAGATAGATGATCATAATACAGATCAGCATCATCATGGAATAACGCTGAATCTTCTTGGGCCGTTTGGCAGCTTCTTTTTTCAGGTTGTTCTGTTCAATCTGCCGCATATCAAAGCAGATCATCTTGAAGTACATCCGCTGGTCGTCACCGCGTAATACGCCGATCAGGCCTCGGATCACATCAGACAACATGGGGCTACCGATGCGGGTCTCGAAATGAATCAGAGCGTTTTCGTAATTGCCGGTTTTCATGTCAGCAATCGTCTGATCCAGCTCCGCACCGAAATCCTTACCTGCAACGCGACGGTAGGAGGTGAGAATTTTCAGTACATCACGATCATTCTCCAGATTCTGCCCAATGGTCAAAGCAAATCGGGGTATTTCGCTCTCAATGAGTTTGCGACGCTTCTTAACAAAATCGAAAACGCTGTAATAGGTCGAAAACCACAGTGCTACCGCCAAACCAATCAGGATCGGAACGGCCAGCGGCATAAGCGGCGCCATGAGCAAAGCGCAGAGACCAACGGCGCCCGCTCGGACCCATGCCCGTGCGGTATAGACTTCCGGTGACAGTTCCAGACCAACAATGTCCAGTGCCCGCTGAAGCTTATTGCGCTTGAGCTTATCCAGTTTCAGATAATGAGCGAGCATCCCGGCGATCTTGGTAGTGTAGACATCCAGTAGCTTTTCTGCTTTGATGCCCTGCTGCTTACGGGCCAGCATCATCATCCGGGAGGTCTTCTTAGTGGGAATGTCCACGAAGGCGCAAGTCAGGTTATAGGTGGCGAACCCAAAACAGATAATCGCCAAAAGAGCCAGAAGCGTCATACGCCGTCACCTCCGTATTCAATGGGTTTGCTCAGCTTCATGATCTGGGTCAAAGCGAACAGAATGATGGCTGCACAGATCGCCAGAGCAATTTTGCCGGGAGTCGTAAAGATGAGGGTGTGGAACCAGTCTTTGTTCAGGAAGTAGAGCAGCGGCACATTGGCGATCACCAGGAACATCATTGTGATGGCTTCCCGGCGCGGCCCCTGCATCATAGCCTCCAGTTCAGACTGTACCACACGCACATCGCTGAACTTCTGGGCAATGGTGGGCAGCGTGTTTTTCATGGAACGGTCAGACTGGCACTGGATCAAGATGTTGCACCACTCATGAAAGACTCGGTTGGGTACCTTCATCTTGAGGGAGTTGATGGCGCTTGTCAGATTGGCGTTGATCAGCTCCGCCTCGTAGACGAAAACTTCAAAATTGGCCTTTACCGGCTCGTTGATGTAGGGCAGGTTCTCTTTGACAGCCCGGATCAGATCCTCAGTACGCAGATAAGAGGTGGTGATGATGGAGATGGCGGTCTCCAGTTCCTCGTTGAGATGTTTTTTGTAGCTGGCGGCAGTGCTGCGCAGGTACCAAATAGGGGCGAGGGAAAAACCAATGCCCAGAATCGGAACCATATACACATTGTTGATGAGCAGCGCCAGTACGGCACCCACCGCAAATAGGATAAGCGACAGCCGCTTGACAGCCTCATAGCGGTCAGACCGGCCGGTGCCTTTCAGGATCTGCTTCAGCTCGTAATCCTGATTGAAGAATCCCTTGGCTGGTGTGCCCATCAGAACATTGAGCTCATCAGACAATGTGGCCGCTTTGCGCTGAGAGCGGAAGAGGGCGTCAATAAAGTCACCCGGGCGCACGCCGAACAGAGCCAGGAGGCCCGCGCTGATAAGCGAAAAACATATGATATAGACCCACTGCAATGCTTAATCCACCTCCTTAGGGGGCTGCATAAACTCGGCCAATTCCTTGTTGGAAATACCGTTGTCCAGCAGTCGCTTTTTCAAAGTGTCGGAGATCAGGCCGACCTTCCGATGGTGTCCGACCACACGGACATTTCCATCCCCGTCAGTCACATTGTCCCCTACCTCAAACTTGTATAGTGTGTGGGAGATGAGCTGACCATCCCGGAAGTCCTCACCCTCCAGAATCTCCATGATTTTGCGGGAGCGATCCTCCAGCTGTTTGGTAAACACCACGATGGGGTAGGCCTCTACCATGATTTCCATGAGCACGGAGTCATCCATACTGTATTTGCGCTTGGCGAGGGTCATCATTCTGCGGTATGTGCTGTTGCAGGAATTGGAGTGGATGGTGGTGCAGACCGTGTGGCCGGTTCGGGAGCTCTCTGCTGCAGACAGACTTTCCGCCGCAGACCGCATCTCACCGACGCCGATTACATTGGGATGCTTACGCAGAACCCGCTCCAGAAGAAAGTCCTGGTTGATGTTCAGAGCCGGATTCTCGCTGGGGCGGGTCAGCAGGTGAATGACAGAATTCAGGATGTTGCCGTTTTCGTCTCGTTTGACCAGATCAAACTCACGGCTGCCTTCCTCGATGGTTATGAGACGCTGGTTGTTGGGTACATTGGAGAGCAGCCAGGCCATGATGGTAGTCTTGCCGGAACCCGTGGAACCGGCGATGCATACACTGACGCCGTACCGAATACAGGCCATCAGAAAATGAAGCATCTCAGCCGTGGCGCTGCCGGAATCCAGAAGTTTCTGTTCAGAGACCGTCTGCTGGTTGACGATACGGATGGAGGCATTGATGCCAACATCCGGGTCCACGATAGGTGTCTTATCCACGGAAATACGGATGTTCTTATCCAGAAATCCAACCACGCTGGGCATCGTATCGTCGATGACCATGCCGCAGGCGTTGAGCATACGCCGCACCACATCAATGGCGTGCTGCGGAGAAGAAAACTTATCCGGGATCTTGATGCTGCGGCCGCCGGCCTCGATCACCTCAATGTCATTGTAGGCATTGAGGTTAACTTCTTCGATGCCGGGTTTGTAGATATACTCGACTCGGTCGCCCACCACATTGAACTTCAGGCTGATGCCGGATACCTGGTAGTCGTCCGTGGAAAGCGGGATTTTGGAGGCCAGTCCGCCGGCCACCGTGGACTCCAGCATTTCCGTGTAGTCACTGCTGGAATAGAGGGTGCGCAGGTACTCTTCAAAGTTAGTTTCCCGTTGGGAGCGGTAAGTGTCCGCATAGATGGTGGCGCTCAGATTGTTCAGCTCCATTTTAGCGCCGTTTCGGATGTTGATGCAATTGATCCGCACCGAGGCATACAACAGAAGAAAGGAAATGAGCATCACTACGCCGACCACAAAAAAGCAGGCGAAGAAAGTGATTTCACCCCGCTCGTTGCGGAGTGGCCGTCGCAGCCACCGCATAAAATGCTTCATAGGCCACCTCACTTCCAATAGTGTTCGCTGACGCCGGAGCCGCGGGCCACCACCGTGATGTTGACCAGATCCAGATTCCAGAAGCCGCCCAACTTTGCTTCACCCTCAATGGTGATATAGAAAGGAGTCCCGAGTTGAATGGCCCTGGACATTCCGGCCGGTGTGGGCGACTTGTATGTGGCGTCGATGGAGTAGGTTATGTTTTCCGATCCCTCGATCTCCGAGCACAGAAATTCAAAGAGAGAATCCGTCTCGCTGTTGATGCCACCGGACAGCTGGATCTGCTTTACCATCTGATCGGCTGCGTGATCCAACTCCTGTTTCGTGGAGATGATACCGAACAGATCGATGATAAATGCCAGCAGGACAACGGCGATAAAGATGAAGAACACCGTGGAGAAATAGTTGGCCTCACCTCGCTCGCTCTTCATTGTCCTGCGGGCTTTCTGCAGGAAAGTATGAATGTGAACCACCACCTTTTCTGACAAATGAAAGCAGCCGCCCCCTGCCGGAGCGGCTGCTTTACAAAGTATTGACTGTACCAAGTATAACAGATATGGATTTACGGCGAAAGGGCAGGACTGCGCCAATGTAGGGACAAGATTGTGCCAATCAACTGGGAACCGTGAAAAGAATTCCTTTGATACGGTTCTGCAGAAAGTATTTCAACTTGTCTTCTCAGTCAGCATTGACCACAACAGAAAAAAGTGTTATTATAAGTGCATAAAATAGATGATGATAGAGTATCATAATAACAAGCGTATGTCTACGGCAGGAAGGAGAACTGTATGGAGAAGACAAAATATAGAGATTTGATCATGCGGTACCTTACTGCATTGGACCCGAATCAAGTGATTACAACAGAACAAGTTGCTCAGTATGTAGCAGAACAACTTCAACTCGAAACAGCAACAGTAAAAAAGACAGTCAATGTAAATATGGCCCGTCTTGAAAAAGAAGGGGAAATTGTGCGTTTGACAAAAGGCATTTATTGTAGGAAGGTAAAAACAGCATTTGGATACTATACCCCGGATAAAGAAACGCTTTTTTGTAAGCAGCTTCTTCGCAATGAAAACGAAGTGATTGGATATGAAACAGGATTATCTGCCCTCAATCGCATTGGTCTGGTATCTCAGATGCCCCAAAAAAGGTGCATTGCAACAAACTTGCACATGAAAAGGATTCCGAAAGGAATGCAGATAGAGATTCGGAAACCGCCAATTAGAGTCAATGCCGATAACTTTCGATATCTGCAAATTTTGGATGCAATTCGAGAACTGGATATGGCACCCGTCGATACAGCGAAGCCGGTTGATGTAGTAAGAGCGACAGTTCAGAAATTTGCGTTAGAAACGGATCAGATGATTCTGATGGCTCGAAAGTATTACGGGCAAAAGACTTTAGTTCGGACGATAGATATTATGTTGGAGGGTAGTTATGAATCTGCACGAGGATAAGTTTGCTTTTTTGAATATTATCAATCTGGTTCATGAAGATAGCGGCATTAGATCCGATATTTTGGAAAAAGACTACTATGTTACGCTACTGCTTAGAGAGTTGGCAGGCAAGCAAGCAGAGTTGCCGGCTTATTTTAAAGGCGGAACAGCTCTGTATAAAGCACAGAAAAGCATCCGTCGTTTTTCTGAGGATATCGATTTGACAGTATGTATTGATAACTGCAGTAATAATCAGGCAAAGAAACGGCTGGAACTGGCAACAAAGAAATATCAATCGCTCCCCCGTACATCCAGAAAAGAACTGGAGGACGACCGCAAAGGCAGTATCACAGCAGTTTACGACTATGCTCCACTCGTGGGGATTGACTCAGATGATCCACTACAGCGTTTCGGATATGTGAAAGTAGAAGGCACCTCTTTCACTGTCAGCGAACCCTTTACTCCACTTGAAATTGAACCGATACTTTATACTTATGCCACAGAAGAACAACGCCAAATTCTTCAAGCGCAATATGATGTTGGACCTTTCCGGATCAATACAATTCGCCTGGAGCGTATTTTTGCAGACAAAATTTTTGCAGCTGAGTTTTATTATGAACGTAAAATGTATTTTGATGTGGCAAAACATCTTTATGATGTCAGTGTCATGCTCGATTTAGAGCAGATTCAAAAAATGATTGGAAACCAACAGATGTTTCTTGAAATGCTGGGGTATAAAAGACTGGAAGAAACCAGACGAACAGGCAGCGACTTGGCAGAAAAAAAGTTTTCCGATTTTCAACTGCTTGGTGGGTTCGGTGATAACGCTGCATTGCGTAAAGATTATCAGAATATGCAGCGGAACTATGTTTTTTTAGAAGAAGATGTGCTGTCTTTTGATTATGTAGTAGAACAATGGAAAAAACTCAGAGAGATCCTACTTGCGCTTGCATGACAATAACACATCGATTTTGCAAAAAGTAATATGCGATTGTCAGGTCGAGGGCGCTTTGTATCTATCTATGTAAGTAAGCTGTAAGTCGAAAAAATAGTCGCCTGAGAAGTATGTGTTCGATACTTCCCAGGCGACTTTTACATTACAGGTTCTGCCGGATGATCCGCGTGATGATGCCCACGGCTACGCCGCGTTCCATATCCAGGCGGGTGACGGCAAAGGACACATCATCTTTCTTGCCGGGCATCCGGTAGTCGTAGCAGGAGTGGGCCACCGCATTGACGCCGTTGGAAAGCCTGACATAGACGACGCCCTTGTGGACATCGGTGACTTTGCCGGCATACTTGCCCTGGATGCGGCACTTCTGCAGGTTGTCCCGGTCGGTGTTTTCCGAGGTACTCTTAACGTCGGCCCGGATGCTCAGGTCTTCCGGACTCTCACGCCGCACACTGAGGATGCGGACCAGCACCTCATCACCCACAGCAAAACGCTCATGGGCGTCGCCGATCCAGTCCCAGGCCAGATCCCGTGCCAAGATGGAGCACTCGACGCCGAACACTTCCACGCGGATGACTTTCTCAGCCACGGCGATCACACGGGCCTGCACAATGCGGCCTTCGTAGACACGGTACATGCCGTCAGCATCCAGATCGAAGTAGAAGATCTGGCGCTTACGCATCATCGCCTCCCGGCGGCTGGCGACCACGCTGCGGGTCTTGGAGTCAATGCCCCGCACCACAAAGTCGATGTCGGCGCCCAGCATGTTGCCCAGGATCTTGTTCTGGCGCAGCATCAGGTCGGCGTAGTCCTGGCCAGAAGGGCTACGGCCCAGGTTGATCATCATTTCCTTGATGGGAATGATGATGCGGAAACCCTTGTAGTCCACCACGGCCACCGTCTTACGGTTGTCCAGCTGCTCGATGCCGCCCAGCTGGCCCGTCAGAATACGGCGGGTACGGTAGGCGTTGTGAATCTCATGCCAGATGACATCCTCACGGTCTTCCGCCGTCTCTACATCCTCGCGGCTGCGGATGGTCAGGATAGAGGGCTCACGGCGCGTCTGCACATTCCGCCGGCGAGCGGGCGCCCGGGGAGTGGTGGCTTCAGGCACCTGCTCCTCCACCGGAGCGGGATCATCCTCCAAAACGGGTTCACCCTCCGCAGTAGTATCCTCAGCCGGGGCCTCATCCATCGGAAGCGGTTCAGTGTCTGCCTGCGGAACAGGGGCCTCCGCCTCAGCAGCGGTATCCGACACCTTCTTCTTGCGGGAGGTGCGCTTGGGCTTTGCGGCAGGCGGTCCTTCGACGGCCTGGGGATTCGGCTCAGAAGCAGCGGTATCGTCACCTGCGTTGTCTACCTCTGCGGGAAGATCTCCGTCGCCGTCATCCTTTGCCTCATCGTCCTGCTCGAAGTTTGCGTTCTCGTCAACAGGGGCCGCGGTGTTGTTCTCGTCGCTGCTCACAGAGTCATCGCCGAACATTTCGGCTTCCGTAAGCTCCGGCAAATCACTGGTGGTATCATCGGAAGGGGGCGCGCTGTCGGGCTGATCCATAGCGGCCAACAGAGCGTTCAGGTCCTCGCCGTCAACCGGGGTGGCATCAGGAGCGGTCGTATCCTCGGAGGGAACGGGGGAATCCTCCAATGCGATGGTCTCAGAAACAGGGGCCTCCTGTTCCAGAAGTTCCTTTTTCTTGGTTGCCATATAAGAAAAACCTCCTTAATTTGGTGTATTACGAAAGGATCGAATCCTTGTCGGTTGAAACAATGCCCTCCGGGTGTTTGGCTCCAGGTTTTTTCACATCAGTAGCAGGATCGGAAGGCTTGGGCTTTTTCCGTGCCGGCTTTTTCGGTGCCGAGGGCGGCGGGGGAGGAGCAGCGGGGGCAGCCGGCTGTTCCTGCTGCATCTGCCGCCATTCAGGAATGTGGGAAGAGGCTTTGCAAGAATGGAGCTTAGGTGCCTCCGGGTGTTTGGAGTAGTCCATCTTGTCAACTTTAAGCACCTTCTGACCGCGGATGATGACCAGCGCCTGTGTGATGGGCAATCGCAGCACTTCATCCGGGGTGAGCACAGGCCGCTTGCCAACGCCAGAAGTTTCCCGGAATTCCGGAGTGTAGTTGGAAATGCGCCAGGTGCCCAGCTGCTTGGATTTGCTGGATACCGACACCGAGGCCAGGCCGGTGCGCTCAGAGATAAACTCGGCTGTAAGGCCGTCCGTACAGCCCAGAAAGAGTTGTGCGTCGCAGTTACCCAGAATTTCCTGCCAGAGATTGAGCGGGTAGCGGTTCTGAAGGCCCGCGAGATTTTGGAACACGCAGCTCATGGAAATGTTGCGAGAGCGAATCACACTGAGTCGCCGCGAGAGATCAGGGATGGTGCCACAGGCGGTAAGCTCTTCTCCCAAAATGTGGACGGGAATCGGGAGCCTGCCTCCCTCACAGTTTTTGTCCGCATACCGAACCAGCTTGATAAAGCAGAAAGAGAGAAACAGGCTTGCCAGAAAATCAAAGGTACTGTCCTGGTCGCTGGTAACAAGGAAGTAGGCGCACCGCTCCTGGCCGGGAAGCTCCAGATCGATTTCGTCCCGGGTGGTAATTTTCTTGATCAGTTCTGACTGGAATACCTGCAGGCGGGAACCCAGACCGATGATGACACCGCTGCGCACGGTATCGCTGGCCTGCTTGAACAGACTGTACGGAGCTTTGGCAGGGTGAGTGGGAGGCAGAACATCGAACAGATTGTCCAGATCGGACTCTCCGTTCAGCGTCAGTAAGCGGTACACCTCACCGATATTGCGGTTCTCCGCCGCATAACTCTGATCTACATAAAGGACAAGGGCTTTCAGCAAATTCATTTCGCAGCTGTCCCAGAAGTGGTCGCCCTTGTCGGTACTGTTGGTGTTCTTGATGATGACATCCACAAAGAGTTGGGCCATCAGTTCCTGCCCTTCCACTTCGGAAAGGCAGTTCCAGCTGTCCGAGTTTTCCGGGAGTACCAGATTGAACACCTTGACACAGTAGCCTTGATCGCGCAGATATTCACTGGATTTTTCATAGAGTTCGCTTTTGGGGTCGGAAATGATCAGCGATTCCCCGCAAATCACCGCCTGAAGGATGCGGTTCATGCAGAAGGAGCGGGTTTTCATGCTGCCGCTGGAACCGTATACGGCCAGATTGCCGTTGATTTTGGGGTTTTCAGGGATGCAGACCGCTTTCCCATCTAACATTCCCAGCACAACACCTTTATGTCTGCGAAGATCGGGCACCAGATCGAGTACCCCAGACATCTCCTTGCGGCTCATCCAGCCGGAGGTGCCATAGGTTCCCTTGGCCGAATAGATGAAATTCCGGTCGGTATCATATTCGCCGGCATCACTGTAGCCCATCTTCATCACCATCAGGAGCAGGATAGCCAGCAGGCCGATGCAGATCAGAACACCGTATACCCCATAGGGAGGGTGCAGCACTGAGGTCAGGCAGGTAAAAAAGTCGGGCGACGCCGCCACCGGAGATGTGCCGTCCCCGGGAATGCCGCCGCCCTGTTTCCAAGCTGCGTAATTGCCCAATATCTGCCCCAGAAAGCCGCCAGAATAGAGAATGGCGAGGAAGGCCAAAGGAGCAGCCATCAGGCAGGCAATCATTTTCTTTTTGTTTATGGGAAGAACCTCCTCTCAAATTTGATGAAGTCAATGGTTTGAAAGCGCACTCTGCTGCCGCAGTAGCGCCGCAGCACATCTACCTGAAAATCAAAGCAAATGATCGTTCCGGAACTATCCATAAGATCGAGGGCGCTGTTGAAGCGCGCAATCCTGGGCAAATCGAAGAAGTAGCAAAACAAAACAGGCGTTCCATCCGCTTCAAAGGCATCGTGTTCGATGGCCCGACTCGTAGCCCTGGTTGTAAGGCCCTGCTTCAAGATGTCATTGAGCTGCGCTGTCTTAGCACAATCGCACAGCAAGGCCAGCAGCACTTCTCCCTGATGGTCGTTGGTAAAAAAGAAAAAATGGTCATAGCTTCCGTCCAGCATGAAATAGTCATGTTTGGCGCCGCCAGTGCTGGTCAGCATCTGGTAAGCGAGTTCCATGCTTTCCCCCAGAATGACCCCCTGCACAGCGTCTGCATTGTATTGCCCGGTGAGGCGCTGCTGACACAGAACGCTCCACATCAGAGCCTTTACCCGCATCTCGGACTTGTAGCTCCATTTCATCAGAGCTGCGCTGCTGTTGTAAGTAACATAGATGCCGCCGGAGGTAAGGAGCACACCAGTGAAGCGAGAACTGCGGATCTGCGTGGTATCCACCCCCATCTCCTTGACTTCGCGGGAACTGTAAAATGAGGGATACTTCACGGCCCCATCGGAATAGCCCTGCGGGGCAAAAACCTTCGGTTTTTCATCTTGGAAAAGTCCAACCCCTGCATTGTCCATCGTGACATAGGTTTCTGCCAGACGGTGAAGACGAAGCCGACGCCCAATCTCGCTTTTCAGCCGGTTGGTGTCGGTATCACCTGTCAGATAGGAAGCAAAACGCTCAGGCCAGTTGTCCAGCAGCCTGTTTTTGGCGCGAACGCCTAAACGATAGCCGCGGAGTTTGTCTCGGTAATAGGTGCGGAGTAGCCCGCTCTTTTTCAGATCGGTCACAACCGACTCCAAATAGTAAGGACTGGCTGGGAGACGGTTGAGCTGGCTGGTGGGGAACTCTCCAGAGATGGCTGTCAACGCCAGAAGCCGGAACGGGAGCGTGTCCGGCTGTGGAAATGTCCGGCTGCTTTTCCCAAGTGATCACCTCCCTTGTGAATTGTTTTTTTACCGTGATGACTGAGAACTTCGGTAAAATTCTGCAGTGGCGCAAGTCTGGAAGCGTTGAAAATCCGGGCTTTTTTGTGCCATCAAGGTATGTCGGGAAAAATAAGGGCCAAAAGGCTCAAAAATCCGAGATGGTTTTCAAGCTCTCTTTGCGCTCTGCAAGCCATTGGGGAAACCGCTTTTTTTCCATGACAAAGATCTTGGTGCAGTCCTGCTCTCCCAGCTCTGTGGTATTATAGGCGTCGCATAGCAAGCCGGTATCATCGGCCATCACAAAGGTGGACAACAGATCCAACAACTGCTTTTCCTCCAGATTGTCATAATCACGCACCCGCCTGGTGGGAAGTGTTTGATCGTAAACTTGGGCAAAGCAGACAACACAATTCCGGTAATGGGGGAGAGGCTGTTCCTTTGCGTACTGCTCCAGAGCGAAATAGAGCGTGTCTAACAGAAACTCGGAACTTTGCCGTTGCCGGCGCTTCGGGAGAAGCCCGGGAAGGGTCACTTCCAGGACCCCGTTTTCATAGGCTATCGAGATGCCCTGCGCCACGCTGGCGGATTGGAGATACTCGCCCTTCTGGATGGAGGTGCTGGAATATATCAAATGCCGCAGCCGGCAGGCAATCCGTTCCGCCCGAAGCGCAGCATCGGTAGAGAGAATTTCGTAATTGTCGGGATAGCGTTGGATGTCTGTTGTGTCCATCGCATACAGCGCATTACTCAAACGGGATATATCGTCGAGAATGCTCCCTATTCTGCGGGAAATCAGTTTTCGATCCAAAAATCATGTGCCTCCTGCTTTCTTGAAATACTGGGTTTGTCCATCTTGAGATACGGTGCAAAAACCGGATATGTCGTGACAGTCGATTTTGGCAATCTGTGTCGGAGAATCGACCAAGATGATGCGGCGGCTACCGCCCTTGTTGCCCCGTAGAGCATGACAGACTAACGCTTCCTGTCCATGGGCGACATAGGCGACTTCATACAGTTCCCCATCGGCAAAAAAGACCAGTTTGACAGGAAACTCCGCAGGTGCATGATAATCAGCCTGCTGAATGAAATCCAAAAGGACCCACACCGCCTTGATAAGCGCCTGATCAGCTTTGGGCGGATAGCCGGCAGGAAAATATCCGCCGTTATCACTTTGGAAAATGCGGCCCTGCCTTTCCAGATGGGAAAGCAGGGCTTTCGCTGTTTCAGACTTGCCAGGGTGAAAGCAAAGAAGCTGCTGCTGGCTGAGACCAGGATACATAGTCACTGTCCGCAGTAGCGTTGCAGCTTCATTTCCATAGATTTCAGCCCTGGTCTTCATGAGCTCACCTCCTGTTTGTAAAAATAGATGACACATAAAAGACGCCATCGGGACGCCTTCCAAAAAATAATCGTTGAAAGGCGTCATCGCAGCGTCTATTTGGCGTGTTTTGAAGAAATGTAGGAGAACAAGGGTTATGCAGACTCCTGTTCACGGCGCTTGCGCTCCAGAATTTCACGAAGTTCACGCCGATCGGTGGTGATCAGGTCTTTCTCAAGAGGGCTGGCCTTAAACTCAACCATGACATTGTTGTTGTTGGTCGAGATCAAGCCATTGCCACGCTCAAAATGGGTGACCTCCATCGTTTCCGCATCGGACAGATGCAGGGTCTCCTGAACCCGTTCCGCTTCATCATCTTCCAGGTTAAGAATGATCTTTGTCTTGCTGTTGTTGATGATACCTTTGCCAAAGCGACCTTCATCCAGATTGAAGAAATCGTTGAGGTCTTGGCTCGCGAAGACCGCCGAGCCTCCATACCCACGTATCGTTTTTGCAATCTCCAAGAGGAAATCGCCGGCCAGTCGTGTGCCTGTGGCGCCGGCGCCGGAAAGGAGCTGCCAGCATTCATCGATGAAGATGGTTTTTTCTTCTGTGCGGTCGGCCTTTGCCCGGTCCCACACGAAATCAAGCGCCACAAACATACCTACAGTTAGCAGATCGCCGGTGAGCGAGGAAATGTCCAGCACGGTATATTTGTTATCCAGACTTACATTGGTCTGCTTGTTAAATGTATTGGCCGAACCGTGAACCAGACGGTTGAGAATATGAGCCATGCGGGTAGTTTCCGGCGCAGCTTTCAGAATCTCATGCAGGTCGCCCAGCACCGGCATTTCCCGGTACTGACCCGGGTTGGCCGGGTCATCCAGTGAAGCGTTATCATGCGTAATGCCCTTTGCGTTGTAAGTGCGGATCAACGCTTCGTCCAAAAGCTGACGCTCTTCATGGCTCATATCGGGAATGAGCAGGCTGAAAAAGATGTGCAGCTGCTGGATTTTTGCCGCCAATTCAGAAAGCTGGATTCCGGGGCCGTCCAGAAGTTCATTGACAGACCGATCAACCTTGCGGATCTCCATAACATTGATGCAGTGAGGGCTTGCCGGGGAGATTTGGATAAACTCGCCGCCCACATTTGCACAGGCGCGGTGAAACTCGTGCCCCTTCAAGGGAGCGACGATGAAAATAGGGATATTTTTACGCCGCATTCTTAACGCCATAAGCTGCATTGTGAAGGTTTTGCCTGCGCCACTGGTACCTAAAATCGAAATGTTGGCATTTTTGTAGATCGCGGAATTGAAAATATCCACGATGATGAGGGAACTGTTGTACTTGTTGACCCCCAAAAGGATGCCGTTGTCGTCACACATCTCAAAGGAGGTGAAGGGGTAGCAGCTTGCGGCGCCGCCAGTCAGCAGGTTGCGCTTGCCACGCTCAAAAAGTCCTTTCTCCATGGATACCAGCGGGAGCGCGGAGAGAAACGCCTGTTCCTCACGAAAATGGCAGGAACGGACATCCATATCCTGCGAAAGCAGAAGCTTTTTCATCTCGCTGACCTTCCATTCCAAATCTTCCTCAGTAGGGGCAGTAACGGTAATCAACAGATTCAGATAGTAGAAGTCCTCGTTGTTGGAAAGACCTTCCTTCAGAAAATAGCCGCTTCGGATGGCGCCGTCGATGTCGTCAAAATCAGTGTTGGTGTCGCTCGCGTCCTTGATTTTGGAACGATTGATGCGGAGCTGCTGGCCTACCCGCTGGATGATGCGCTCTTTGGGCTGCCTGGAAAGGAACATGTCCATGTCGATGCCGTCGCCGGCGTTGACGATTAAACTCAGCCATCCGGCGGGAACCTGCGTCTTATAACCATCCGACGGAATCAGCAAATAGGCGTAGTACAGCCCGTCTATGCACAGATAGCTCCCATGAGTAAAATCAATACTCTTGGGAGCGGCAAACTCGGCTGCAGGGATATGGTCAATCTCGCTTTCCCGGCCTTTTGCCGCATACTGTGCAACAACCTCCTGTGCCCGGAGTGCCAGCGGTTTGATGACGCTCTCATTTCGGCAGAGGAGATTATAAAGAACATCAACCGTAAATTCGTCCTCGTTTTCGGGGATAATCACTTCATTACCGCATTGCCGGAGGTAATTGGATGCAGTATGTACGGCGCTTTGCAGGGATTGAATAGCTTCCTCTTCCTGTTCCGAACGCCGGGTGTTGTTCCATGGCTCATACTCAAAAATCAGGAAAAAGCGCCGTGTGACAGCTTCCCGGGCGCCGATCTGCTGCACAAAGCTCAGATAGTCTTCCTGCATCAAACGGCACTGCTCATTTTTCTCCTGAGCCATCTCCCTGCGTACTGTGTCCAAATGACGGTTGATGTCCGCCCGACGGGTCAGCACCTTGATCTGCAGCTTGACGGGAGAGATTTTCAGATACGACACAAAAGAGTAGATGATATTGCGCTGCTCTCTTGCGCTGCGGAGCATAAAGTTGATGGGAACCACCTCGACCACCTTGACATACCGGTGGTCTTTGGTGTAGATGATGCCGTTCTGGATCTTTTCGATGGGAAGATAGTCTGCCACCGGATTCAGGCAGGCGGGCGGCTGCTCTTTGATATGAGCGGGGCGCTTGGGTGGACATGCCTTCTCCTTCCGCTTGTTGGGCTTTTTCTTCGCTTTTTTGGACGAAAGTTCTTTCTTCGGCTTTTTCTTGGGCCGGAGCTTCTCACGAATCTCGTAACTGCGAACCTCGTCAAACTCAGCTGGAAAATCCGATTCACCGGAACGCCTGCGCTTCGGAGGGCGAGACTCCTTTTCTTTCGGAGCCCTCTGCTTGAGATGTCTGCCGGGGCGTTTCATAGGGGGCGCTTGCTCATTCGACTGCTGACCGTCGCCGCCAACGATGCGGCGATTCCGCAGGTATTTCAAAAAGATAATCAGAAATTCCGACAAACTCTCGCCAGAAATGCCGATCAATGCGACCAGAGCCGCAGGAAGGGCGGTCAGGCACAAAATGATAATTCGGGTCGTCAACCCGAAAGGAACAAACATGAAGACCGGCACCCCGATGGCAAAAGCCAGGATACCGGCCTCAATAACATTCCGCGCACGGAACATACCGCCGAAAAATGTGCCTGATTCAATGAAATTCGGCGGTATGATATAAATATCATGGTCGTTTTTGTTGCTCATACATACCTCATTTCCGTAACCGAAGGAAGGTCAACCGATAATCCAGAACGGACCGCCGGCGCCTGCACGACGGCTGGCCTCGTTTAAGATAATGGACAGATCCCAAAGTTGCTCACTGCGCTTATAGCTGGCCGGGTCTGCCACTATGATTTGACCGTCTTTTACGCCTCGGAGAACGATGAAATGGCCGGAAGAAGTGAAATGCCCTTCAGCCATGATTGCCACAACCAGCTTTCCCTCGGAAAGAGCATCGACGATGCGCTGCGGCTCGGATGTCGTACAGCCGGATACCGGCAGTCCCCAGGCCTCCGCTGCGGCAGGAATCAGGGCGTGATAGGAGCCGCTGTTGTCACACCAGTATCCATTTTCATAGGACCACTGCGCCATCTCCACGGGATCAACCGTATCGTCCGTAAGGGAAGACACTACGATTGCCATGCTGGTCGGCCCGCAGCCGTAGCCGCCAATGTTGTCAGTTCCGTAAGGCTGGCTGGCATAGCGTTCATCCAGTTGGTTATAGTACACCACCGGTGTCACACCATCGGTAAAGGTTACATCCCCAAGAGAGGGGATGCTGTTTCCGGTCCACTCCGTCATGTTCTGGAGCAACCCATCACCCAAAAAGGTACTCAGGTTGGAAGCGTAGTCAGAGGCAAGTTTCTTTTGCTCATCCGTGAGTGCGAAAACATGGTCCGCAAGATAGGATTCACCGTTATACCGGATCGTGTAAATGATCCATGTTTCGGTAGTGGTGGTTTCCTCGCCGGTTTCCGGGTCCTCGGTAGTAACCTCACGGGATTCCTGGACGCTGGTGTAGGAATACAGGTGTTCCTTATTATCCCGGAGAACAGCGGCCAAATCATCCAGTGAAATACTTTCAAAATCCTCATCCCGGGCCGCACAATACTGAGAGATGATGAGATTGGCATTGAAAACAGGGCCGGAGGAATAGGAATTCTTGATCTCCATGTGGTCGACACCGGACGAAGCAAAATCTTCCTCAATCCGGGCCATCACATCATCCAACGCCTCGCCCAGAATGGAATTGATGGTGAATGTTATGTCGTTGGCATTTTCCACGATAGCTGTCTCGCTGTTGAGAACAGGGGCTTCGGAATCTGCCGGAGAAAAGGCATTAACCAGACCTCCAAAGATAAGCCCGGGGAGCATCAGGACAAACAGTACCGGAAGCAAAAGCAGAATGATGATGACGGCGATGATCTTGCCGATGTGCTTGCGCCCGGCCCAAACGGCCCCGGCCACGGCACCATACGGGCCGCCGGCGGCAGCTCCTTTTGCGGCACCGGGAATTGCCTTGCCTGCTTTAATAGCGCCTTTTATGGTGTGGGCAGCGGATGCTCCGGTTTCCACGGCATCGGCAAGACCAGTCTTTTTTTCTTCACCCATTTAGATCTTGTCCTTTCTGCGGGGAGTGGGGGGCAGCTTCTTGACGATTGACTCGTTGTAGGCTATCGACCCATCCGGTGCCATGTAGGGGGATTTCTCCACAGTGTCAACAGCGTATTGCTTATACCATGCCGCACCGTCGGCGGAATGAACCGTTGTGTATTGGCCCTCGGGTGCAACATACTGATCTGCATGATACATTCCGAAAGCGATGCCTTCCGGATGCTCGGCGGTAACTTCGGTGCCTGTGATACGCCCGCCGCCGATCTCAACATTCTGGTATTGAGGAATGTTTTCAGCACCGGCTTCCAAAGCAGCGTGCCCCATGTAAGAGTGCAAAGCGTCAACAGCTTTCTCACCGGAAATTGTACCCATCTGGGTAATGTTCCCGGTGGCAACAGAACCGATCACATTGTTGGCGAAATTGCCGCCCTTGCTGACGGACGAAGTATAGATGTGGCCGCCGATACCCCCTGCAGCACCGCCTACGAGACCACCAAGGCCAGAGGCTTTTGTTTCTGAGGGAGTTGTTGCTGTTTTTACCGCATTGTTCGTGACCTTCCGGCCAATCACCCCAGCCAAACCGCCGCTGGCAAAGCCGGCACCAAAGCCGCCACCCTTACCGCCACCGCTTGCATTCACATGGGTGGAATTGCTGCTGTGCCCACCGCCGAAATGGTGGCTGGAAAAGCTCTTGAATCCACTGAAGCCCCGGGCGGCTATTAAGGCCTCCGCCAGCATACTGCCGCCGGTATGACCTACATTGACCCCAAGACTTGCCATGAAAGAGTCGATTTTCTGTGATACTTTGAGAAAACCAATCGCACACATGAACCAAATCAGGACATTGCCGGATACAGCTTCTTTGCCCACGGCGTCTACCTGTGCCTGCACTTCTTCCTCCGAAACGGCGGCAAAAGCGGGTTGGCAGCACAGGCAGGCAAGAAGACCGACCATGAGCGCAAGAAACAGAATTCTTCTGAGTTTTTTCATTACGCCCCTCCTTAAAGCGAAAGCGGGTTGGAGATAAACGAACCAACCATGCTCGTAAATAGGCGCAGACACCAGGCGTTCATAAGCAGCAGAAAAATCTGCCCGCCCAGCATCCGGCACCAGGATTTCCAGATGTTTGATGTGGTCTGGCTTGCCCCCATCGCAAAAGCGACTGGTGCAGTATAGACCAGCACACCAAGCAATACATATCGTTCCGCTGCTTCAAGCAGCAGTTTCAGATAGTTCCATGCCAAAATGATGACCAGAATCAAAGTGATCAAGGCCACGGCTCCATTGGCGCATACACCGATGATCACCAGCATCACCGAATTGAAATCGGCAAAGCTGAGGGGCGGCAGTTCCGAATCCATGATCCAGCGGTACGGGGTGCCGCCGATGGTCAGTATCGTGTTGATGATCTCGTCTGAAAAAAGTGCCAGCAGAATGAAGAGAACCGAGCGGATGCTCAGCTTCACAGGATCTTCTGCCTCGATGCCGGCGCTCAGACCAAAATTCTTAAACAGCTGCCATACCCAGTTGAGCAAAATCAGACCGACAGCCAGAGCTACAAAAATCCCGTACATCGTCTCTGCGGCGGGGAAATAGCGCAGAAAAACGGTCATGTCACAACCAAGCGCGCCCAAAACCGAAGTAGTCACAAGGTCGAGACCTGCCATGATCTGCTCTGCAATCCATTCAACGATGCCATCCAGGATACCCATAAATTACGCCTCCTTCCAGCGGGTGTAGAGTTGTCTCTGTCATCCAGCCCACTGACCGCCGGCAAACAGAGGCGTCACATAAGCCATGATAAAGCCTAATCCGTTGAGGATCGCCCAGGTGATACAGATGCGCTTCAGCCAAGCACGGCTTTCATCGACGGTCCGGCCCGAGCGGGAGAAGTTCATCAGCAGCAGGGCGACCGAGGCGGTCACAATAGCCGCAATGGTGGAAATTGCGACAATCTGCTTGTAGACATCCTGCATGATCTCTTTGGCTTTAGACCAAACATCGGTTGCAGCAAAGGCCGGCTGACAGAAAACCAGCGACATCGTGACGCAGAGAAAAGCCATATAGGCGAGTTTGGCAGCGGAAAAATGATGCTGAGGCGTGCGGTCGGCATCTTTCCGCTTCGACTGGGGAAGTTTCAGTTTCTTCAATGTTTGAGGACCTCCAATCCAAATGTGATGATCGTTGCTCAAAAGCAAAGAACAAGCCCGCACCTGATTTGCAGATGCGGGCTTATTCCCGGGCCGGACGGCCGTTTGGACAGAAAAAAAGCACTTCGGAAAAAGGCGCTGTTCTCTGTCCGTATTCGGTTTTGGGTGCAAGTTTGAGCATATTCAGTCTAACACATTGAGATTTACGCCTCAAGGGCAGAAACGCGCCAATTATTTTCCCGATATGTGCCAATTATTTGCCCTGCTTGTTTTCGCCGGCCGTCAAGTCTGGGAAAAATTGCTCCAGCACATTCAGGCTGTCCTTGGAGGTATATCCCCACAGCACGGAACTGAGGGCTTCAATGGCCTCCCGCCGCTTACGGTAATAGGTACGGAAGGAAATATCCCGGATATGAGGGCGCAGGTTCTCGATGATCTCCTCCACATTTTTCAACTGCTGGGGGGAGAGAAAAGAGTAGTACAGAAGCCAGTAGTATGCTTCACCGTTCTTGTGCTTGGTGCGGAGCAGATCGACTGCCGAATCCAGCAATTTCAGCATTTTGTGGCTGCGCTCAATGCACTTGGCGTGATGCTCAATATCGCTGCCCGCCAGATCGGCGCCGGCCAGGTAGACAGAATCCAGAAAATCCTCGATGGAAGTGCCATACTCGATCTCAAATTTTGTCCGGACATGCTTAACAGACAGCTCCAGGCTCCATACCACATCACGGTATTTCTTCAGCAGCTTCCAGGTGTCGTGGTACAGCGGGTTTTCAGCAACATTCTTTTCGTCAAATTTCTTCATGGTTATGCCTCCTTATTTGTTTTCAACAATGGGGTTGAGAGTAAGTTCAAAACTTGCGACCTGCTTGTTGCCACACAACACAGCCAGGCCTAAGCGCAACACAGTTTGCTCGTGTGCGCGGGGTAGTAATTCTTCCCGGCAGTCGCCCGATAAAGGATATAACTTGTAGTGAGAGAGGGAGCATCCAAAGCACGAAATCCCTTGTGCCATCAGGATTTGCGCCATTTTCTGCATGATGATTTCAATGTGAGATTTTGAAACGCTGGAGAGTTCGTCTGAAACGATGACCTCATGCTCCATGGTGGGCTCTTCCTGGTCAACACAGCCCTCCGCAGGAAGCTCCAGACGGATATTGAGTGTCATAGCGACCTCCTCTTTGTCCACCATCACATCAGATATTTCAAACATGGTGGACAAGTAGTTTTTAAGATAGATCACGCTGCCGTGGCGGCCGGGGAAGGACATGAGGGAAATATAGTCCAAGGCGGACAGCTTTTTAAGAATACGGCCAACGGTGGCCCGGGACAGTCCCCAGCGGGCAGCAAGTTCCGTATAGGTGACCAAAGGATTGCCAGTGCCATTGCGGAAATAGGCTACAGGCCCAAGACCCGACCCCTGCACTTGACTGTCGTTGTAGATGGCCGAAACCCATAGATCCAGCACGATATCCATTTCGGAACAGCGGTCAGAGCTGATTAGGTCAGTAACGATAGATACCGGCAGAAAGAAAAAGCCGGTGTCCTTTTGACAGGGAGCGTTATACTCCAAAACCGTGTTGTGCCGGGCCCAGTTCCGGATTTTATAGCGGATCACATTTCCGCGCCCGAGAGAGGAGAAGTCAATGAGGTGCCGCTGCTGAAGCTCTCCCAGGATGGAAAGCGCCTGACACTGAAAACGAGTCCGAAACCATTGAGACAGTTCTTTGAGCGTACAGACCCATTCGCCGGGGTAGACGGTGTAGCTGATGCCATCGATGCGCCGGTATGAGGTGCGGAAGTTTGCAAAGCTGCAAAGCACGGTATAATGAAAAAGGCCGGAGCCGCCGCTTGCGCGAATGCTCCGGTCATCTATCAGACGATGGATAAACTGTCGGTAAATCCGACAGCGTGGATAGTCCACCACCTGTTTAATTTGTAATTGATAGGCTGGCATAAGAATCTCCTTTTTATATATAAGGTATGAAATTGGAACATGCTACGAGAAAAGCGTTGACTTGAATGGTTTTCTGGCTTATGCTATTATTGTATGGCTTAGAGAATCCGGCTGGTATTTTGGCTGATTTGGGTTAACGGATTGCTCTTCATGTATGTTGGTTATGCCGAGAGGTGCAGCATTCGGGATGTACTTCATAGCTGCAGAATGTATCGCACTATTTTCTGGAAATTCTCCGCAGAATATTCTGCTTGTGATTTTCTGGAAAAACGATTGAAAAAAGGCGAAAAAAACGGCCTACAACTTTTTACAACTTTTCTACAACTTTTGCCCCGAATCAGACGAAACGGGAGGACAGTTTATGAGATTTAAAAAGTTTGAAAAACCGCATAAAAACGCCAAATTTCAGGCAAAACGGGCTGTGATGAAGCAAGATGAAACGGTCAAAACTCAAATCCCAACGATGAAACCCATCGACTGATAAAACCATAATCTATAGTTGAAT
>ENA-ORTH01000595-ORTH01000595.1-human-gut-metagenome-genome-assembly--contig:-NODE-595-length-44334-cov-4.646514_pt1 | contig 44334 bp, 38 predicted proteins | sample MGYA00241914_ERZ509192 | MGnify/ENA primary metagenome ERZ509192 (study PRJEB26280, sample SAMEA2338826) | human gut metagenome | biome: human gut; feature: human-associated habitat; material: faeces... | reverse complement strand
AACGAAATGATCGGTAAAAAGAAAATGGGCCGGCAGATTTCCATCAACGCCGGCGGCCACGGCAGCTCCCAAGCCATTGCCGCCGTCCGCTGCGGCGTCCCAACCGCCCTGATCGGCAAGGTGGGAGACGACGCCTTCGGTCAGCAGATCCAGTCCACTCTGGAACTGGAACATGTGGACTGCCGCTTTCTATCCAAAACCCAGGGCGTCTACAGCGGCCTTGCAACCATCATCATTGAGGATCTCGCGGATAACACTTTTATTGATTTTCTGGGAGCCAACTACGAGTTGACCAACCAGGACATTGACCGCTGCCGGGATGCCGTGGCCCAAGCAGATTTGGTGATGATTCACATGGGTCCCTCTATCATGGAGGTGGCAACTCACCTGATCGAGCTGGCAAACCAATGTCAAACCCCGGTACTGGTCACACCTTCGGTACTTTCCTCCAATATCTCTCTGAATTTTTGGAAAAATGTGGACTATCTGGCTATGAATCTGGCTCAAGCCTCCGCCCTCTGCGGCCTTAAGGGTGAAAATGCCAAGACTGCGCGGATTTCTGCCAGCATTCTCTCCGGCAAAGTTCGCCGCGCTGTCATGGTTCAAATGGATGATGCAGGTGTCCTGGTTGCGGAAAACGGCGTGATCAACATCATGGACACCTCTACCGGATGTAAAATTGTGGATTATTCTGGCGCTACCTCCTTTTTTACTGGCGTTCTGGCCGCCGAACTTGTCAAAAACAAGTCTATTCCAGAAGCCGCTATCAAGGCCCATCGGGCCGCTCTCCTGTGCATGGAGAAGGTAGGCGTTTATAGCTCTTTCCCATCCGCAGAAACGCTCACATCCCTCTAAAATATAAACAAACCTGCCTGATTTGAACGAATGGTTGTCATCGTTCGGATCAGGCAGGGCCATTTTATAACTAAAATTCCTATTTCGGCGGGATATCGATCTGGCGGCGCCCCGTCAAGTGCTTTCAGCGTCCAGGATTACAGATCAAATGCATCGTGAATAGAATTGACAGCGCGCTCACTGTCACCGAGTGCGACCAAAACAGAAATCTTGATTTCGCTTGTCGAAATCATCTGAATGTTGATGTTTGCCTCGGAGAGCGCCTCAAACATCTTAGATGCGACGCCGGGATTGGACTGCATACCCGCGCCGACAATCGATACCTTTGATATGTTATCATCGCAGATGATACCCTTTCCACCGCAGCGCTCATTGATCTCCTCCATCAGTTCCAGCGCAAGCTGCTTATGTGAACGGCTGACTGTAAAGCTGATGTCCTTTGTACCGTCGCGTCCAATCGATTGCAAAATGATGTCGACATTGACCTTCTTTGCCGCAAGCTGCGAAAAAATCTTAAACGCAATACCGGGCTGATCCGGCACCCCGATGATTGAAATACGGGCAACGTCATTATCACGCGCCACACCCCTGATCAGCATTTTTTCCACTTTGACGACCTCCTTGATCTTGGTGCCGGGATTCTTCGTATAGCTGGAAAGAACCTCCAGATTGACATTATACTTTTTAGCCATTTCTACAGACCGGTTATGCAGCACACCCGCGCCGAGCGTGGCCAGCTCAAGCATCTCGTCATAGGTGATCTCATCCATTTTATGCGCATTTTTCACCAGGCGCGGATCCGCTGTATAAACGCCGTCCACATCTGTATAAATCTGACACAGATCAGCATGCAAAGCGGCGGCCAGCGGCGGCGCGGGCAGTACGGGGCGCGGCGCCTCCGGCGGCGCGGCGCGCAGGGCCAGCAGTTTTTCCAGCGCCTCGCGGCGCAAAGCGCCTATCTCACCCGCTGGCGCGTACCAGGCATCCGCCCCCTGCACAGCGGCGGTACGCACTGAAAAAGGCGTGCCGCCCGTCTTTTCCAGCACGCGGGCGCAGCTTTCCGTCAGATCCTTCTGGGCAGGCGCATGCGCCGCCTGCACCTGTGCGCACGCAGTGCGCCCCTGTTCATCGCGCGCCTCCAGCGCGGCGCCGCCAGCCTCCAGCGTCAGGCGCATATGCACCGGCACACTGGGCCGTTCGCGGCGGTACAGCTCGCGCAGGGCAGGCGCTGCAGCGCGGGCCGCAGCGGCATCCTGTGCCGTGCGCACGCCGAACATCGTGCCGTCCCGCACGCCCTTTATATAACCATTCGTAAAACCAGAACGCGAAAATACTTTTTGTAATAATTCTTCGTCATAGGGCGCCCCGTCGCGCGCAGCCACACATGCGGCCACGGCGGCCGCCACATATTCCGGCCCGCGCAGGCGCCCCTCTATTTTCACGCTTGCAATGCCCGCCTCGCGCAGCACAGGCAGGCTGGACAAGTGGGAATGATCTTTCAGGCTGAGGTGAAAATCGCCCTCGCGCGGACGCTGCGCCGCCGAGAACGGCAGGCGGCACGGGCCTGCGCACAGCCCACGGTTGCCGCTGCGCCCGCCCAGAAACGCGCTCATATAGCACTGGCCGGACATGCTCATGCACAGTGCGCCGTGCACAAATACCTCAAGCTCGATGGGGCTGCCCTCTGCGGCGGCGCGTAGCTCGGCAAGGCTCATTTCACGTGCCAGAATTGCCCGTGAAAAACCAAGCTCCGCCAGCTGGCGAATACCCGCCGGGCTGTGCACGCTCATCTGGGTGGAGGCGTGCAGCGCGGCGCCAGGCACGCAGCGCCGCACAAGGGCGGCGGCCGCAAGGTCCTGCACGATCACGGCGTCCACCCCGGCGGCCCCGGCCGCCCGCAGCGCGGCCTCCGCGCGCGCCAGCTCGCCGTCCAGAAGCTCGGTGTTGAAGGCAAGGTAGCACTTCACGCCGCGCGCACGGCAAAAAGCCGCGGCCTCTCGCAAGGCGGCGGCATCAAAATTGCCCGCCGTGCGGCGGGCGTTAAAATCTGTAAGGCCCAGGTATACGGCGTCTGCCCCGGCGCGCACCGCGGCCTCCAGCGCCTGGCGGCTGCCCGCTGGCGCCAGCACCTCCGGCATGGCATCATATGCCCGCATCAGTGGTTTTCTTTCAGATACCCTATCTCACGGCGCAGGCGCTCTACCTCACGGCGCGCCTCCTCCGCCGAGAGCTTGGCCTTGGCGGCGTCCTCAAGGTAATCTTTGATCTGCGCGCGCATGTTGTCCGCGCCGCTGGTGCTTTTCTTCAGCTCGTCCAAATAGCCCAGCGCCGTGATAACGGCGGCAGTGGCAATAGACGCCGAGGGGTTGTTCGTCATCATCTGGTTCATATCCGCATCCAGCTTTTCAGCCAGGCTCAATATATACTCTTCCGTATCGGTGGTGGCGATGACATAGCTGGCGCCGCAGATTTCCAGCTTGATTTTATTTGCCGGCATACACGCAAACTTCCTTTCCTTGCGGGGCGCTGCGCCCCGGCATATAGATATCTGGAATCTATTATACTATTAAGTGCAAGAAAAAGAAAGATGGAAAGCTGATTTTGAAAAAACTTCGTGCATGGGGTTCGGGCGGCAGGCGGCAGGCTGCTGCGCATGCCGTTTTTTTGCACATTTGGCTTCACAGCACGGTTTTTTTGTTGAACTGAGGGCATGGATAGAGTATACTGATATCGTATATGCACCTTTGCGCGGCACGCCCGGCAGGCAAGGGGCCGCGCCGGGGCATACGCCCGCTTTTCCACAGCGTGCAGACAGAACGGAGTAGATGACTTTTGAATACGAAAATGACAAAGAAAGAGTTTGACAAGCTGCTGGCAGATAAGCTGTTCAGCGAATTCGCAACAGATCTTGCCAGCGCTACCGATGAACAGATATACCGCGCGCTGGCGCTTATCGTGCGCGGCATGCTCAGTGCGAAGCGCAAAAGCTTCATGTCGCGCACTTACGGTGCCAACGGCAAGCAGGTGTACTATCTGTGCATGGAATTCCTCATGGGCCGCAGCCTGAAGACCAGCCTGTTCAACATGGGCCTTGCCGGTGTGGCCGAAGCCGTGCTGAAGGATCACGGCATCAGACTGGACAATATTTATGAGCAGGAGCCGGACGCCGGCCTCGGCAACGGCGGGCTTGGGCGCCTGGCCGCCTGTTATCTGGACGGCATGGCCACAGACGACATTCCCGGCATGGGCTATTCCATCCTGTACGAATACGGCATCTTCAAGCAAAAAATCGTGGACGGCTGGCAGGAAGAGCACGCCGACAACTGGCTGCCCGGCGGCGGTGTGTGGCTGAAAAGCCATCCAGATCAGGCCGTGGAGGTGCGCTTTGACGGCGAGATAGAAGAGAGCTGGGACGGTTCGTACCACTGCGTGAAGCATAAAAACTATTCCAGCGTGCTGGCCGTGCCCAGTGACATGTTTGTAGCCGGGTATGACAGCGCGGGCGTCTCGAAGCTTCGCCTGTGGCGCGCCAAAGCGCCCGGCTTCGATATGAGCAGCTTCAATGCGGGCCAGTATGGCAGCGCCATTGCAAAAAATGCCAACGCCGAACTTATTTCCAAGGTGCTGTATCCAAACGACAACCACATGGACGGCAAGATACTCCGCCTGCGCCAGCAGTATTTCCTTTCCAGCGCGTCTGTCAACGACATTGTAAAAACGCATCTTTCACAGTACGCCACGCTGGACAACCTGCCGGACAAGGTGGCCATCCATATCAACGACACGCACCCCACGCTTGCCATTCCCGAGCTGATGCGCATTTTGCTGGACGAGTGCGGCTTTGCCTGGGACCACGCGTTCGACATCACCCGCCGCACCTTTGCCTATACCAACCACACGGTGATGAGCGAGGCGCTGGAAAAATGGAACATCGACATTTTCAAAAAGACGCTGCCGCGCATCTACCAGATCTGTGAAGAGTTGGATCGCCGCTGCCGCGCCGATTTTGAGCGCGTTTTCCCCGGCGACACAGGCAAGATAAACTATATGGCCATTCTGGGTGACAACCAGGTGCGCATGGCCAACATCTGCTGTTATGTGTGCCACTCTATCAACGGCGTGTCAAAGCTGCACAGCGATATTATCAAGCAGAGCGTGTTCCACGACTACTTCCTGTACAGCCCCGGCAAGTTCACCAACGTCACCAACGGCATCGCCTACCGCCGCTGGCTGCTGGCCTCGAACCCGGCGCTGACACAGCTTTTGAGCGACACCATTGGCGACGGCTTCAAAAAAGACGCCTCTCTGCTGAAAAATTTCGAAAAATACGCGGCCGACCGAAGCGTGCTCAAGCGCTTGGAGGAGGTAAAGCGCAGCAACAAGGAGGCCTTTGCCGAGCATCTGAAAAAAGTAACCGGCCAGGTGATAGACCCGGCCAGCATCTTCGATGTGCAGGTAAAGCGCATGCACGAATACAAGCGCCAGCACCTGAATGCACTGAACATTGCGGCGCAGTATTTGTATGTGAAGAACAACCCGAATGCGGATGTGATGCCCAAAACCTATATCTTCGGCGCCAAGGCCGCGCCGGGGTATTATATGGCAAAGCAGATGATACGCCTCATCTGCAAGCTGGGCCAGCTGATAGATGCAGACCCGGCTGTGCGCGAAAAGCTGCGTGTGGTGTATCTGGAGGATTACTGCGTCACCACCAGCGAGCGGCTGATGCCCGCCAGCGAAGTGTCTGAACAGATAAGCCTTGCGGGCACAGAGGCATCCGGCACAGGCAACATGAAATTCATGCTGAACGGCGCCGTCACCCTCGGCACGCTGGACGGCGCCAATGTGGAGATAGCCGAGGCCGCCGGGCTGGAAAACGAAATCATCTTCGGCATGCGCACGCCTGAGGTAAACGATTTGAAAAAGTTCGGCTATCATCCCTCCGGCTTTATCAGCGCCTGCCCGGAGGCCTCGCAGGTGCTGGATTTTCTGGAAAGGGGCTGGAACGGCGAGAGTTTCCACGAGATAGCTTCGAACCTGCGCACGTCGGACCCTTATATGGTAATGGCAGATTTTGCAGATTACCTGCGCGCCCAGCGCGATGTGAGCCGCCTGTATGCCGACAGAGACACCTGGAACCGCATGAGCCTGATGAACATTGCAAACAGCGGCATTTTCTCTGCCGACAGGGCCGTGTTTGAATACGCGCGCAACATCTGGCATGCCGAACCGGTAAAATAACTCCATTGCGGGAGAGAACGCCTGATGAGTTCCATTTATAACAGTTTCGATACCTTTCACAAGGCCCCCTCCGGCGCCGTGCGCGCAGGGCAAGCCGTCACCTTCACGCTGCGGGTGCCCGGTGAATTCGGCTGCACCACGCCTTATCTTGCCCTGCACAGGGACGGCGAAGAGCCGTCCCTGCTTGCGCTGCATGCCGTTCTCTGCGGCCAGGGCGGCGCACACATGCCGGACGGGCAGGCCCTGTTCACCATCACGGTGCCCATGCCGCAGCCGGGGCTGTATTTTTACTATTTTGACCTTTACACAGGCTACCGCAAGCTATACCGCGGCGCCTTGGGCGAGGCCTATATTACCACCGGCACAGGCGAAGAATATCAGCTTACGGTGTACGAGGCCGGGTTTTCCACGCCGTCCGCGCTGAAGGGCGGCGTGATGTACCAGATATTCCCCGACCGTTTTCTGGAGGGCCGGCCCAAGCCCATGCCCTTTGCCGACCGCATCTACCGCGAAAACAAAAGCGGCGAGCCCTACTTCTGGCCCACAGAACAGGTAGACGGGTACTTAACGCGGGATTATTTCGGCGGCGATTTCGAGGGCATCCGCCGCAAGCTGCCGTATCTGGCCGGGCTGGGCGTAACCACGCTGTACCTGAACCCCATTTTTGAAGCACACTCGAACCACCGCTACAACACAGCAAATTACTTGAAGGCAGACCCGCTGCTGGGCACAAATGAAGAGTTCGCACGTCTGTGCGCCGAGGCAAAGCAGCAGGGCATCTCCATCATTCTGGACGGCGTGTTCAGCCACACGGGCTCGGACTCTATCTACTTCAACCGCGAGTGCCGCTACCCTGTGTGCGGTGCCTGCAACTCGCCGGACAGCCCCTACCGCCGCTGGTACGATTTTTCCCCGGCCTACCCATGCGGCTACCGCGCGTGGTGGGGCTTCGACACGCTGCCCGAGGTAAACGAAAACGACGAGAGTTACCGCCGGTTCATCTGCGGCGAGGGCGGCGTCATCGACACCTGGCTCTCCCTTGGGGCCAGCGGGTTCCGTCTGGATGTGGCCGATGAGCTTCCCGACGATTTTATCGAGGCCATCCGCGCGGCCGTAAAACGCCACGGCGAGGATAAATACCTTCTGGGCGAAGTGTGGGAGGACGCCACCACCAAATTCAGCTACGGCGCGCGGCGCGCCTATCTTTTGGGCAAGGGACTGGACGCTGTAATGAACTACCCCTTCCGCAGCGCCGTGCTGGGCTTTCTGCGCGGCGGCAGCGCGCGCAGTGCCGCAGATTCTATTCTGCGCATCTGCGAAAATTACCCCGCGCCCGCGCTGCATGTGCTGATGAATTTTATCTCTACACACGACACAGAGCGCGCCATCACCGCCCTTGCGGGCGAGAGCTGCGAGGGGAAAGACCGCTACTGGCAAAGTGGCCGCCGCCTTTCTTCGGAACGGTATGAGCACGGCCGCCGCCTTGTGTGCATGGCGTATGCCATGCTATTCACGCTGCCGGGCATCCCCAGCATCTATTACGGGGACGAGATCGGTATGCAGGGCTATAAAGACCCGTTCAACCGCGCCTATTTCGACTGGAACAGCACTGAGACGCACATCATCTCCGTGCTGAAAAGCCTGTCGGCCCTGCGGCGCCGCTGCCCTGCCCTTGCGGACGGCCAGCTTTTTGTGCGTTATGCCGAGGGTGGCGTGCTCTGCTACGAGCGCCGTGCCGCGCACAGCGCCCTCGCCATATGCCTCAACCGCACGGCAGAAAGCGTGCAGGCCGCCCTTCTCGGGCAAACCGTCACCGTGTCCCCCTATTCCTTCGAGGTGCGCACGGCGTAAACCTGCCGCTCTGCCTGTCAAACCGCCGTCATCCGCGCCATCTGCCGGTTTCTTCCTTTTAAGGCCTTTTTCCGGGCTACCCGGCTTCTCCACCAGCAAAATGGCGGGCAGAGGGCTTTGTCCTTCACCCGCCACGGCATCATCAAGCAGGGGTCATCCCTGCCCGTTGACGCCGCCTTTCTTTCTCCATCGTCGGCCTTGCCGGCGGCGTTTCCACCTTACACAAAGGCCACTTGCCTGCATGCAGGCAAGTGGCCCTATTTTTTGAAGCGATACCCCAAATACAACACATCGGCCTGAAAGAATGCAAATTCAGGCCACGCGGGTATACTGTGTCACTGTCTCCTCCGCGCTTCCGTCCAGATAAGAATACACTGTCATGGCCGCACCGTCAGCGCTGGGCTCAAAATAGCCATAGCCGTCCGGCGTCATATACTCCACCGCCAGTGCGCCTTCATGTGAAACCGCCACATTGTTCAGATACATCTCAGCACCATTCAAAGAAACCTCCGTCACTTCCAGCGTCTGGCCGTCAGCGCTGGCCCATGTGCCCATTGCAAGGCGGGCAACGCTTACCGGCGTTTCAGCCCCGGCCTGTGCGCACAGCCACTTCATAAAGGAGTTCACCTGCTGCGGCGTGCAAATATGGTAGGAATCCGCGTCCATATCTCCGTTTTTATACACAATGCCGCCCATCACGGAAAGGCAGGTGTCGCCATCGCTCAGCGGGAAGGCAGAAAGCGCCAGTTCGATAACGGTGTCGTCCACAAGGCAGCTCAGGCTGCCGTTGTAAAGGTTCATGTCCTCTTCGTCCGGCTCCGCGTCAGACCATCTCACATCATCCGCCACCGCGTCCAGCATGTCGCCCAGGGTATAGGCATCACTGTAGAACAGATAAGCGGCGCGGCCCGCCTGCTCCAGCGCGCCCGTCTCCAGAATATCTGCGGGGACATCCTCGGCAAAAATATGGGCTTCCGTCAATATCTGGCTGTATTCGGCAGGCACGGTGGCATCCGTGAGGGCCGCGTACATCACGGTGCCCGCATGCGCTTCCAATTCGCCGTCCGGCACACCGGCAGATGGCCCGCTTTGTGAAATGAGCACATCGCCCGGTTCATCCACTGAGGGATAACCGGAATGCATCGCAGCGTCCGCGATGCCCACCACGCTCAGGGATATCCCGATGATGGACAACACCACATTCAGTGCAATGGCGCCCACCAGCAGGCCCGTCTTTTTGGGCACGCGCGCATCGCCTTTGCACAGATTATAGTAATAGCGGTTGAACGTGGCGCCGTTATAAATGGAAAGGCCCAGAGACACCAGCGAAAGCACAATTGAAAGCAGGTATACAACAAGCAGGCCGGTGGGCATCACATCCATGGCAACCATATACATATTGTCCACCATAATGCTCATCTCCACGCCCACCAGAGCCATGGTAACCAGCCAGGGCAGTGCATATAAAGCCAAAAAACGTTTTATACACCCGCGGTACAGCGTGTGCCAGAAGCCCAGGAAAAACGCCGCAAAGTTAAAATGCGGCTTTCCTCCGTTTGCAATCAGCTCAAATTCGCGGGCATAATAGGGGTTCACGCCGGCAGCCGGCCCATTTGCGCCCCCATAGGGCATTCCCTGCTGCAGCTGGGTATAGGGCTGGCCATATGACGCCTGGTCACTATACGACGGCACGCCGGGCGCGGGCGCCGCCCCCATGCCGGGCACAGGGCCGCCCTGCGCTGTGCCGGCCTGTGCAGAGGCCGCGGGGCCTTCTGCGGTGTCTGCCCCAGGCGCCGCAGCGGGCTGTTGTTCGGACGTAGGGGCCTCCGGCGGGGCATTCGCTCCCGCCTGTGCGCCCGGCGCCTCCTGCCCAAGCTGCATGCCGCAGAAGGGGCAAAACACAGCACCGTCTTCCACAGTTTTTCCACAAAGCGAACATTTCATCATCATATTCCTCCTTCGAAATTCAGGGTGCTATAAAACCGGCCCGGGCATGCAGGCAAAAGGCCGCAGGCCCTAGCACGTGTTTATCTGGAATACGGCGCCCCCGCAGGGCACCCTCTTCCGCCGGGCATTACGAGGCCGCCGGGTTGAACAAGGGTCGCAGCCCGCAGTAAGCATAATAGGCCTTGTCCCGGCGGGTTTACTGCGCTCTTTCGTAAATCTTCGTGGTAAGCTCTGAAGAACTGTGGGGGGCATAGCCCCACAACAGCACGTCATCCTCTGTTAAGCCAATGACGCCATAACCGTCCTCGTTCGACACATACAAGGCAGGCAAATCGCCATCGCGCAGCACATAATGATATTGGAAATCCTGCCCGTCTATGATGGAAGACAAAATGTACATGTAATTATTCTGGCTGTCCACCCACATGCCCTGCATGCGAAGCGCAACGCCCGGCGTATCGCCCATGCCCGCCTGCCTGTACAGCCACCGCACCAGCGAGGCAGCCTCGTTTGTGGTGGCCGACAGGCGCTCCTGCGACTGCCCATTCAAAAAACCTGCGCCTGTTATGGCGGCCTTAGCCGCAGGGCCATCGCCCGGCCATATCACCACTTTGGCCTGCAGGGCCGTCTCGCCAATCCAGCAAGAAAGCCCACACACAGCAGAGCCGTCTTCCTGCACGGCCTGGCCTTCAAACACCGGGGACACCCCGGCGGCGTCCAGCACCTGCCCAAGGGTGTGGTCGTCATCGCAAAACAAACGGATGCTTCTCATGGCCTGCTCGCCCGCCCCCTGGGCGCTCAAGTCGTCCGGCAGTTCCTCCATCGGGATATATCCCGCCAGGAACATTTTTTCCTCTGATGCCGGCACTTCGCTTTTGTTCAGCGCCTGCTGCATCTGCGGCCCCATAACGGCCGCTTTCTGCATCAGCGTCTGGCGGTACAACTCGCCCTGCTGCCTGCCGTTTTCATAGCTGTACATGGCAAGGGCCAACACCCCCACGGCCGCCGCAACGGATACCAGCACGCCTGCCACAAGGCCAATCTGACGTTTTTCAGCATCAGACGCTTCTCGCCGGCACACCTTATAATAATACTCGTTGAAGGTAGTGCCGTTGTAAAGTGCCACAGCCACTTGAAGCATCAGCACCGCACTGATAAAAGCTGAAATATTGCCATCCCAGTGCCATGCCGCGCCGGCATAGGCGGCATTCATCATCACGACCGTCTCCAGCTCGTGCGCCGCCACAAGCCCCGCCGCAGCAGTCAATACTCCCAGCCAGCTGTACAGCAACAGAAAACGCCGCCAGCAGCCGCGGTATAAGGTGTGCCAAAAGCCCAAAAAGCAGGCGGCAAAGTTGAAATCTGTTTTCTTTCCCTGGCTCAGCTTTTCAAATTCTGCTTTATAATACGCCGGCTGCTTTTCCATCCTGGGCTGCAGGCCGGATGCGGAAGCTTCCCGCACAGGTGCAGGCGCAGGGAAAGGCTCCTGCGCCTGCCCTGCTGAAGAGGGCGGCTCAGACGCGCCGCCCCCCTCCGGTGCACAGGCCGCAGTGGAAGCCGGGCACGGTGCCGGTGCGAGATGCGGGGCGGCCGCCTCCTCATCAGGCCGCTGCATGGGCACAGGGCCTGCCGTGCCGCATTGCGCACCGCAGTATTGGCAGAACCGGGCATTTTTCACAAGCGGCTTTCCGCATATAGGGCAGTATCCGTTCAGATTCGCGCCACAGTGCTGGCAAAAGGCTGCACCTAGTGCAAGCTCTTGGCCGCATACAGGGCAATTCATCATCCAGCCTCCGTTCCTCTTTCTCACATTTTATAATAGACACTTCCCGGCGCAGTTTCCGCGCCGTCTTCATCACATTCACTGACGGTGAGCACCGTGTCGCCCTGCGAAAGCGCCAGCCGCCGGTATGCGCCGCTGTCCAGCCGCAGCACAAGGGCGCCGTTTTCCACAAACCACAGCTCACAGCCTTCACCGCCAAGCATACCGGGCGTAATTTGAAGCTGCTGCCCGGCGCCGTCCGCCCAAGTGCCGCGCACACGCGCGGCCATTCCGCCGCCCTGTGTGCCCGCCTGCTCATACAGCCACTGCACAAAGGCGGCCAGTTCTTCCTGTGTCAGCTCATAATAAGAGTTGAGGTCATCATCGTCCACCAGATACGTGATGGCGGAAATGATTCTCACAAGCTCGCCCCTGCGGGAAAATTCAAGCTGCACCGCCGTCTCGCCCACTTCGCCGTATAAAAGCTGGCTGTTCCAGCCGTCCGTGCCCTCATCGGCCGCATACTCCTCGCTCCACACCGTGTTATTCATAGCTGAAACCAGCGTGCCAAGGCTGATATCATCATCTGCAAACAGGCGCGAAGCGCGAAGCACCATGTCGTTCGGTGTGCCAGCGGGCCATGCGCGCGGCACGGTATAGCCCTGGGTATAATCCTGCACCGTTTCCGCCGCATCGGCGTGGCCGTCCAGAATAGCGGCGAACAGGGCGTCGTATTTCCCCTGCGGGTCGCTGTGGCCGCCGCCCTGCACATCCTCGTAAGGCATGCTGTTGTCCAGAAGGCCGCCCACCTCACTGCGGATTCCGCGCCCAAGCTCTGTCCCAAGGCCGGCAAGCATCACCGCTGCCAGCGCAATGCCCGCCACAGCCTGCACGGCAAGTGCAATACCCATCAGGCCGGGGCGCGTGGGGGCCGCGGCATTGCCCCGCACATGTTCGAAATAATGCCGGTTGAACGTAAAGCCGTTGTAAAGCCCCACACCCACTCCCCACAGGCTGCACAGCAGGTTCAACACAAGGCCCAGCGCATACAGGCCGCCGCCCCCGCCGCGCAGCGCCGCAGGCGCCTGCATTTGGACGAACACCGCCACCGCCATGCCGGCGGTCCACATGGGCAGATACAGCTTCAGGAAGCGCGGCACACAGCCGCGGTACAGGCAGTGGAACGGCCCGAAGAAAAATGCGGCCCAGTTGAAGCTGCCCTTCCCCGTGGCGGCCACCTTCCCAAACTCCCGCACATAATATGCATCCGGCCAAGGCGTTCTTGCAGCTCTGGGCGGCCAGCTTGGCATATAGCCTGTGTATGCGGGCTGCTGCCAGCCCTGCTCCGCCGTGCCCTGCGGCGCGGCAGACGGCCTCTGCACACTAGGCCCCGCAGCCTCCGCAGGCAGCAGGGCCGCCCCGCAGCCGGGGCAAAAACGCTCGCCACCCGTAAGATGTGCGCCACAGTAAGTGCAGAACATATGACGCCCCCTTCTGCCGCCCAAATGCGAAAAAAGCAGGCGGCTTCTGTCTTTTTTCATTATAACATAACTTACATTACAGGGCAAACAAGCGCCCCGCATTGCGCCCTGTGCTCTTTTTTCGCGGCGGAGGCGAAAACAGGCGTTCTGACGTCCGGGCGCGCACTGGCACGCCTGGGCGCGCCCGGCTTTGCATGGGGGACGAAAGTTATTAAATTTCGCTTTCCGGGCTCAAACAGGGCAAAACCGCCCGTTTTTTCCCTTTGTGCTTTGCAAGGCTTTCTGATACAATACAAATAAGGCAATCGCGAGACGCCGCCCAAGAAAGGAAGGGAGCCTCATGTCGTTTACTATTGCCAGCATCGTCTGGCTAGTCCTGCTTATTGTATTCATCGCAGTTGAAGCCGCCACCACCACGCTCGTCTCCATCTGGTTTTGCGCGGGGGCCGCAGTGGCGCTGCTGTTCAGCGCCTTCGTGCCCAATGCGGTGGCACAAACCGCCGTATTTCTGGTGGTAAGCCTTTTGTGCCTGGTTCTGATGCGGCCGCTGGTGCGCAAAAAAGACGCCAAAGCCGCGGTGCCCACAAACGCAGACCGCAATGTGGGCCAGACAGCCGAGGTGATTGCCGCCGTAGAGCCCGCGCGCCCCGGGCGGGCACGCCTGTCGGGTGTGGATTGGGCCGCGCGCTGCGATGTGCCGCTGGCTGAGGGCCAGCTGGCTGAAGTGGTAGCCGTGGTGGGCACCACGCTGGTGCTGCGCCCCTCCGACGGCAGCAGTACGCGCGCCGTGTAACGGCTCGCCCTTATTCACTACAAACCGTAATTTTTTATAAAATATTAATTAACAGGAGGAATTTTGTTATGCCATTTTTAATCGTATTGCTGGTGCTGCTGGCCATTGCGCTGGTTATCCTGATCTCCAACATCGCCATCGTACCGCAGGCCTATGTCTATGTGCTGGAGCGCATGGGCGTCTATTTCGGTACCTGGACGGCGGGTTTCCACATGAAGGTTCCCTTTATCGACCGCGTGGCCAAAAAGGTTTCGCTGAAAGAGCAGGTGGTGGATTTTAAGCCCCAGCCTGTCATCACGCGCGACAACGTCACCATGCAGATAGACACTGTGGTGTTCTTCCAAATCACGGACGCCAAGCTGTTTACCTATGGTGTCGAGCGCCCGCTTTCCGCCATTGAGAACCTCACGGCCACCACGCTGCGCAATATCATCGGAGAGATGGAGCTGGACCACACCCTCACCAGCCGCGACGTCATCAACGCCAAAATCACAGCCATTCTGGACGAGGCCACCGACAAGTGGGGCATCAAGGTGAACCGCGTGGAGGTAAAAAACATCATTCCGCCGCGCGACATTCAGGAGGCCATGGAAAAGCAGATGCGCGCCGAGCGCGAGCGCCGCGAGAGCATCCTGCGCGCTGAGGGCGAAAAGCGCAGCGCTATCCTTGTGGCAGAGGGCGAGAAGGAATCCACCATCCTGCGCGCCGACGCCGTGCGCGAGCAGCGCATCCGCGAGGCACAGGGCGAGGCGCAGGCCATTATGGAGGTGCAGCGCGCCCTTGCCGATTCCATCAAACTTTTGAACGAGGCTGCGCCCAGCCAGAAGGTGTTGACGCTGAAGAGCTTTGAGGCGCTGGAAAAGGTCGCGGACGGCAAGGCCACCAAGCTGATTGTTCCCAGCAACATGCAGGACCTGGCCGCCACGCTTGCCAGTGCGAAGGAATTCGTCACCGACGCAAAGTAAAGCAGCTGGCCTCTCTTCTTTCAAAAAAAGAACAGCGCGCCCCGGCCAAAAACCGGGGCGCGCTGCTTTTTCTGTTCCTGCGCCCAAACACAACGGACGCCGCCGCAGTCATTTTTCCTCCGCCGCGCCCAAAAGGCGCAGTGCGCCGGGCAGCACCGAAAGCTGCGCCTGCTGCACTTCGCCTCCGAACTCGCCGTCCAGCGTCCATGGCACAGGGGCGCCGAACGTCACCTGCAGCTCTTTCGCATGCAGAAATACAAGGTCTCTGCCGTCAAACTCCTGCCGCACCAGCCTTGCCGCCAATGTGTTCAGTTCGGCCAGGCTTTTGGGGCTGCGCACCAGCATCACCTCAAATTCGCCGTCATCCAGCTGAACCTTGTCCGCATTGGGGAAGCCGAAGCCTCCCACCGAGCGTGTGTTCGTGAATGACCCGTACCAGAAATCGTCCTCCATACAGAAGCCCGCTGCCTGGACGCGGGCGTGCCAGCTTTGAAACAGGTTCAGCCGTTTGACGCCCTCCAGAATATAGGCCATGTGGCCCAGAAGGTTCTTTGCCTGGCGCGGAGTGGAATAAGAGACATCTGTAAACATGCCGAATGCGGCCACATAGCAAAAGCGCCGGCCGCAGAAATCGCCCAGGTCCAGCCTTGTCTCGCGCATAGAGGCTATGCGCGCACAGCTCTCCGCCATATCTTCGCTCAGGCCCGCGCTGGCGGCAAAATCGTTGGTAGAGCCCGCAGGCAGGTAACCCACCGGCAGCCCCAGCCCGGCCTCGGCCATGGCGTTCACCGTGTGGTGAAGCGTGCCGTCGCCGCCTGCACACAGCACGGCGTCATACCGCCTGCCCTGCTGTGCCAAAAGCTCCTGCGCGTCGCGCTGCGTGCCAACAGGGCACACCGTGATATCAAACCCGTTTTCATACAGGGCCTTCAGCACAATGTCCAGTTTTTCCCCAATGCTGTTTTTCCCCGCCTGGGTATTGTAAATGAACAGAACCGGTCTTCCGATGGCTGCCAGCCCCCTTTATGCAGAATACTTTTTTATCATAGCCTGTGCCGCGCCGCCTGTCAAATCCGCCGTGGGCGCACAGTTTGCTCTCTTCGCTGGTTTCGTGTGTCAAATGCGCGCAAATTTCGTCAAAATCACACCTTGCCAAACGTTTTTGGGCAGCGCTATAATAAGAATGTTCCTTTTTCAAACCACCGCACTACATGTAGTGCAAAAAAATAGAATTGCACCAATATATCGCCGGCAGGATGGGCCGGCAGTTTCTAGCGGACACCCCTGCCCGGCTATTGGCGGCAAACCCTTCGCATCCCTGCGCTGCGGCGCGGGGCGCGTTTGTGTTTCCCGGGCAGGCCCCTTGCGGCGGGGCGGTGCCCGGGTTTCTTTTTTTTGCCAAGGCGGGAAAGCCCCGTTTTGAATATGTTGTGTATCTTTTTTAGAGGAGGAAACACCATGGAAAAATTCTTTCATCTGAAAGAAAATGGTACCACCGTGAAAACAGAAGTTCTCGCGGGTATCACCACCTTCCTGGCAATGGCGTACATCCTTGCCGTGAACCCCAACATGCTGGGTGCGACAGGTATGAACAGCCAGGGCGTGTTTATGGCCACGGCGCTGGCCGCCGCAGCAGCCACCATCATCATGGCGCTGCTTGCCAACTACCCTATTGCCCTGGCATCCGGCATGGGCCTGAATGCCTACTTTGCTTATACCATCTGTCTGGGTGAAATGGGCGACAACCCCAATGCCTGGCAAATCGCCCTCACTGCCATTCTGGTGGAGGGCATCATTTTCATCATCCTCTCTGCGTTCAAATTCCGCGAGACGCTGGTGAACTGCATCCCGGAAAACCTGAAATACGGCATCACCACGGGCATTGGCCTGTTCATCACCTTCATCGGCCTGCAGAACGCCGGTGTCGCCGCGGCCGACGCCTCCACGCGCGTGGCGCTGGGCGACATCGCCACCCCGCAGGTGGCGCTGGCCCTCATCGGCGTTGTCATTATCGGCGCCATGCTGTACTTCGGCGTGAAGGGCGCCATTCTGTGGGGCATCCTCATCACGTGGGTGCTGGGCATCGTTGCCGAACTGACCGGCTGGTACGTTGTGGATGTGGAAGCCGGCGTGTACTCTGTCATTCCGCACATCACGGGCGTGTCTGATTTCCTGCCCAACTTCGCCGCTTTGGGCGACACCGCCTTCAAGTTTGATTTCAGCTACATGCTGACGAACGCTGCCGAGTTTGCGGTGATTGTGTTCGCCTTCCTGTTCGTAGACCTGTTCGACACCGTAGGCACGCTGATTGGCGTGGCGGCCAAGGGCAACATGCTGGATAAGGAAGGCAAGCTGCCCCGCGTGGGCAAGGCCCTGATGGCCGACGCCATCGGCACCGTGGCTGGTGCCTGCCTGGGCACTTCCACTGTAACCAGCTATGTAGAGAGCTCTGCCGGCGTGGCCGAGGGTGGCCGCACCGGCCTCACCAGCCTCACCACCGCAGTGCTGTTCCTGCTGGCCATGTTCCTGTGGCCCATTTTCGGCGCTATCCCCAGCTTCGCCACCGCCCCCGCGCTCATCATCGTGGGCATGTTTATGATGTCCAGCGTGCTGAAGGTAAAATTCGAGGGCGATATGGCCGATGTGCTGGGCGCCTTCGTAGCCATTATCATGATGCCCTTCACCTATTCCATTGCCAACGGCATCATGTTCGGCGTGCTGACATGGATGGTGCTGCGCATTGTGCGCGGCAAAATCCGCGACATCCACCCCGTTATGTGGATTGTGTTCGCCCTGTTCGTCATCCGCATTGTCACGCTCGTTATCTGACATACGCTTTTCAAAAGCGCCTCTGTTCACAGGACAGAGGCGCTTTTCTTTTTCGGCGGGCAGATAAAACTTTGTTACAATGTGTGTTATACTGAAGGCAGCATCCGCAGGAAGGGGGCGTACACATGGAATCCATTTTAGTTGTGGACGACGAGCATGCCATTGCAGACCTTGTGTGCCTGGCACTGGAAAACGCAGGTTACCGCTGCAGGGCCGCCTATTCTGGCGCCGAGGCGGCAGACCTCATTGAAGCCGGGCGCTGGGCGCTGGTGGTTTTGGACGTGATGCTGCCGGACCATGACGGCTATGAGCTGAAAACCTTTATCGGCGACGAAACACCCGTTATCTTTCTCACTGCAAAGACAGACGTCGCCCAGCGCGTGAAGGGCCTTGCCGCCGGCGCGCAGGATTATATCTGCAAGCCCTTCGAGCCCGCCGAGCTCGTGGCCCGCGTGGAGGCTGCGCTGCGCCGCACCGGGCGCGGGCGCACGGTGCTGCAGGCCTGCGGCGTCACGCTGGACCCTGTGCGCCGCACCGTGTGCAAAAACGGCGCGCCCGTGCCGCTTACCCCGCGCGAATACGACCTTTTGCTTGAACTGATGCGTAACAAAAACGCCGTATTATACCGCAATGCACTGTACGAGCGCGTGTGGGGCGACGAGGCAGAGGTGGATTCGCGCACCCTGGACCTGCACATCCAGCGCCTGCGCAAAAAGCTGGGCCTTCAGTCCGCCATCAAGACCGTATATAAAATCGGCTATGAGCTGGAGGACATGCCATGAAAATAGCCCAGAAGCTGACGCTGTGCCTTGTGGCTGTGACGGGCGCGCTGTTTCTTGCGGGCGGCTACTGGATGGTATCACAGAATTTTGAAGCCTCTTTGAAACAGGCCGCCGTACAGAATTCGGCACAGCACACAGCACAGCGTCTTTCCGTAGAAGATGCCACCCTGCGTATCACTATGCGTCAGGCATCCGGGGAATCTGTCTTACATGCCGCAGGTACAGAGGTTGCTGCAGCCATGCCACAGGCACAGTTTGCCCTGATGAACGAGGGCTGGGCCAACTTATATTCCCGCGTACCTCAGCAGGTAGACAAAAACATGCTGATTGATGCCGCACGCTCTGCTCAGGACGGTTATGTGCTTCGTGAGGCACACGAAAACACATACATGTTTGTGGCCAGCCCGCTCACCGCAGGCAGTACGCAGGGCACGCTTGTCAGCGTGTTTGATGTAACGGAACTGTATGCGCAGCGCACTGCACAGCTGCACCGTTTCTGGCGTTTGTGCGCGGTGCTTTTGTGTGCGGCTGCCGTATTGACTTTATGTTTCACTACCATCGTGCTGCGCCCGCTGAAACGGCTTTCCGCTGCTGCTGCCAGCATTGCTGCCGGGCAATATGGCCAACGCACACAGGTGCATACACAGGATGAAGTGGGGCGCCTCAGCCAGGATTTCGACGCCATGGCTGCTTCGGTAGAACAGGCTATGGAAAGCCTGGAAGACGAAGTGCGCCGCCGCGACGACTTTGTGGCCGCTTTTACACACGAGATCAAAACGCCTATGACCGCCATGCTGGGCTATGCTGATTTGCTGCGCAGCCGCGATATTGGCCAGAGCGCACGCGAAAAGGCGGCAGATTACGTATATCATGAAACAAAACGCCTGGAGGCATTGAGCCTGAAACTATTGGAACTGATGCGCCTTGGACATGAATCCACCGCGCTGGAAAACACGCCGCTGTCCGGCGTATTTGGAGATGTATGCTACGCGTGTAATGGGCTGGAAGGAGCCAACGTCTCTTTTTCCAACGCACACGGCATACACGTAATGGCAGACAGGCCCCTTCTTGCAGATCTTTTATATAATCTTGTGGTAAATGCAGTGCGCGCCTCATGCCCCGGTGGGCCCGTGCAGATAGGCTTCGAAGTGCAGAATGACACCGTGACCCTGTTTGTGCGTGACGAGGGCCGGGGCATCCCGCAAAATGAACTAAGCCGTATCACCGAGCCGTTTTATATGGTGGATAAATCTCGTGCACGGGCACAGAACGGTTCCGGTCTGGGGCTGGCGCTGTGTCAGCGCATTGCGGCCGCCCATGGCAGCACGCTGGAATTTGAAAGCGAAGTTGGCAAAGGCACCACTGTTCGCCTGGCCCTGCAAAAGGGGGAAGCACCATGAATCGATATCCGGGCGCGGCGCTGGGCTGTGCCGTGTGTGCCGTGGCGCTTGCCATAGCTGCCGTGCTGCCCTATCGCGCCATGGCTGTGCAGGACGCCGCCCGCCTTTCCGCTGTGCATCCCTTGCCCAGCGCTGACGTGCCCACAGGCCTCTCGGAAAAGGCCGCTCAAAGCGACACGGCACAAGCGCTGTATGCCCGTATGCGCATGCTGGGGGAAGCCAACACCAATTACGGAGATTATGGCCTAGGCACCCCTGCCGAGTTTGATGATGCCGCGTTGTCCGGGGCCGCAGACGCACTGTGGGAGGCCGGTGTACTGCCGCAGGTGTTTTTCCTGTGGCTGTCAGACGGTTCTCTTTCCGAATCCGGCGGCACCATGCAGGGCACCACTGTTGTGGACGAATTCGGCTTTATCTCCATGTCGCATGGGGCGCTGACAGCCACCTGCACCCCATCGGGCGATGTGGTTGCATTGCGTATCGCTTTCACGCGTGATACACCGGGCATGCCGGCAGGGGTGGATTGGCAGACCTGTGTTTACAATTACGCCGCCTATTTGGGGCTTGCTGCCGTGGATGACTGGCAGCAGAAGGCATGGGTGGGTGCACCGGAAGGTCAGGGCTGCCGGCTTTATTCTCCGGGCACGCAGCTCCTGCTTTCTATCAGTGCCGTGCCCTCAGAATGGTATGGAGAAAACCGGGAAACAAATTATGATATTTTTCTGTGCGTGGAAGCGCGCAGTCTTTCCCCTGCTTCTGCCATGGCACTGTTTGACCAGACACAGGCCAAGTAACGAGACATCACTTCAGGAAAGGAGGGCCTGCGCCCATGTCTGTTCCGCGCTGGAGCGTTCCGCCCATTCTCTCCGCGCTTTGCCTCGCCCTGGTGCTTGCCCTGTGCGGTCCCCATGACGCACAGCAGAAAAATGCGCAAGACAGCCGGCAGCTTGCCGATGATTTTGCCGTTATGCAGCCGCTGGGCCTTTCCGGCACCGGCGCAGAGCATATTCACACAGGGCAAAACAGCTGGTACCACACCATTCTGACACAGGACGGTACCGGTAGCCTCGTATCCCGACTGGATTTTTCCACCATGCAGGAAAGCGTTTTGTGTAATGTAGAGGGCTGCACGCATGATTCTGCCGCGTGCCCGGCCTATCTTTCGGGCTACGGAAAGGTTTATGTGGCCGGCGACACCGTATACAGTATCGCGCCCGAACGCGATGAGGATGGCGCCATTCTCTCCACATGGCACACACTGCGCGCCCATTCGCTGGACGGCAGCAGCGTGCGGCAGATCGCGCAGGTGGATGCTCTCTCTTCGGGCGTTGAGATGGCCATATGCGGTACGAATATCTATCACGCCGCCGGCAACACCATGTACATGCTGGATCTTTCCACCGGGCATGAAACCATCCTTTCGCGCAGCTTTGCGCCACAGGGAGAACAACTTGCCAGCTACCTTTCCGGCCGGATGCCGGACGGCCGCCTTGCTCTTCTTTTTTTTACGCCGCAACAATATATTTTCCGCGCCATGGACGCAAGCGGCCATCTGGAGGAACCTTGCCGTGTGCCTGCCGTCAATGGCCTAGGCAACGGATGTTTTGACGAAAATGCCCATTATTATTACAGCGAAGCCGAAACAGGAACCCTTTATATGCTGGACCTTTCCACTGGACAGACCTCTCTCTTTTCCGACGCATTGTGTGAATGGGCCGTACAACACATCTGGGGTGACGGCAACGTGCTGTACACAGGCAGTTCGCGCCAGCTTTCCGTTGCGGGTGGCCGTTTGCTGGTGCAAGTGGACGCACGCCTTGACCCGGAAGATTTTTCCGGTGCCCCCGTTCCCGGGCGCCTGTTCGCTTTTCCTCTTTCCGGCGGCCAGCCTGAGGAAGTGACGCTTATGGATTTTTACAACGGTTACGCTCACCCGCTGATTGTGCAGGCCGAAACACCCGCCGGCTTCCTCGTAGTGGGCGACAGGCCCAGCGTCGGCACGGCTGTATTGCACGGGCAGGATGGCGGCAGCTATTCTATGGAAGTGTTCAAAGAACATCTGGCGCTGATCAGCCCTGCAGACTACTTTTCGTCCAACTCGAATTTCCGTTTTTTCGATCAACTGCCTCAGCCGCTTCCTTCCTGACAGGCACGGCAACTTTCTCATAAAAGGAGGGCTTTTTATGAAACGTATCCTTCGCGCAGCTGCGTGCACCTTGTGCGCCGGTGTCCTGTGCGCGGTGCTGGCGGCATGCGCCCCTTGCGCGGAACCCTCTTTGCAGGAAAAGGGCCGCCCAGACGCTGCTGTATCTTCCGTGAGGCCGTACCCTCGCACCACCGAATATGTGCCGGGCGACAACGTCGTATATTTCAACGGAACTTCAGGCAGCACCCCGCTGGTGTGCTATCTGGATCTTGAAAGCCTTCAAGCACATGTGCTGTGCAGCGTAGAGGGTTGCACGCACAGCACGCAGGCCTGCCCCGCATATGGCGGCGGCCATCTCTTTCTCACACCGGATGCGTTGTACAGCTATCGCTCCTGCGATGCGTCCTATCTGGAACTGGGCTCTGCCCCCGCGCTTGGCACCCTGCGCGTGCACGCGCTGGACGGCAGCGAATCTCATGAGGTAGCCAAAGTGGATGACGGCTGGACACTTGGCATGTTTGCGCAAAGCGACACCGCCATTTACGGGACGCTGGGAAGCGACCTTGCCATGTTGGAACTTGCCACTGGGCACGAGACAATTTTGCAGCGTAATTTTACGCAGAATAATTATTTCGACAACTATCATCTTGCACAGATCGGCAACGACCTTCTGCTGCCGGTGTGGGTGGGAAACCCATTGGAAAAGGTCGTCTTTTACTCTCTGAGCGCATCGGGAGAGCTTACAGAGATACGCCGTGCCGAACTCAATACGGGTGTGCCATATGAAGGCAAATATTATTATGCTGACAAACAGGGCAGAATCTATGTTCTGGATGTCTTGACCGGCGAGAGCACTTTGTTTTGTGACGAACTGCAATACACGCACCCCGACGGCACCGTGCGTTTTTCCGGCCAGGGGGCCATGTATGTGGTGAGCGGCCACCTGATGGCAGAGCGCACCACCCCACAGGAGATGCCCGAATATGCATCCAAACCCATCCGTCTGTTTGCCATTCCTCTGGAAGGCGGGCCGGCATCGGAAATCCTTCTCTCCGATTTTTACCACACATACGACAACCCGCTGAAAGTGCGTGCCGAAACACCTGCCGGCCTCATCGTAGTGGGCGACAGGGTCAGCACCACTTATGTAGACACCGGCAAAGACGGCAGCCTCTACTCCGGAGAAGGCAGTGAGGAACGGATGGCGCTGATCAGCCCCGAAGATTATTTTGCCTCAAACCCGAACTTTCAGTTTCTTGATTTTACACTGCAGCCTAGCTAACGGTCGGTTTCTGCTGTACATCGGTATATTTTGGAAATGAGGTGCATTTCGTGAAAAAGCATCTTCGCATCTTTCTGGCATGCCTGTGCACTTTGCTTTGCTGCGCGCTGCTTGCAGGCTGTACTCTGGCGTTGCCCGGTGCGCAGCCGCAAAGTTCCACTGCGCCCGCCGCACAGCAAAGCAGCCTTGTGGCGTTTTCTTCCCTGTCACAAAACATCAGCGAAGCCGGTTACTACAATACTCTGTACACCGGTGACGCTGAACACACCATCTATCTTTTGTCTCTGTACGATTTTTCCGAAATGCAGCACCGCGTTTTGTGCGAAAAAGAGGGCTGCACCCATACGGATGGGACATGCGATGCATACTTACAAGCCTCTACTTTGGTGGCCAGGCCCGGCGCGCTGTATGCCATATGCCCGCGCTATTTCATAGACCCGGCGGACGAAAGCGGCCTTGCGGATTTTGTCGCAATGGACGAAAACGGGCAGAACCACCGCACGCTTTCCACCATCAGCGACAACTGGACGTTTACCGGTGCGGACGAGCAGTATCTATACGGGTTTTGTGAGGACGCATTCGGGCGCATCTCCCTTTCCGATGGCACGGAGACCTATCTGCTGCGCAACGCACGCGGAAAATTTCTGTTTTGGGGCAAGATCGCCGGTGTATGGGACGGCCGGTTCGTCACCGTACACTGGGGCGATGCTACCCGTGCAGAAGGCGTTGAAATCGGCCTGCTCTCCCCCGAAGGGGTCTACACGCTGCTGGGCACCGTGCCGCAGGGCACCTTTCTCTCCTACTCCGGCAGTGTGCTGATGGGTGACACGCTGTATTATATTGACAGCTCAAACGGCACTGTGATGAGCTTTGCTCTGGACGCCGGTGAAACGCATGAAGTGTCCACTGCACTGTGCCAGTATGACCGCGACGAGGGGCAAGGGTTTCATTCATGCCAGCGGTGGTATCTCTCCACAGCGAACAATGCGTTGCTTGCCATGGTATATGGGGCAGACGAGGCATCTGGCGACATCTGGAAAGAATCGTTGTATCACATCGATATCTCCACCGGGGCCGCCAACCCGCTTTCACTCAAGCAGGAATACCGCAACAAATCTTCGGAGGCTGAAATGGCCGATGGCCCCGGATGGGGCGAGCCAGGCTTTGTCACGCCGCTTGCCGAAACACAACAGGGCCTTTTTGTGGTCAGCGCTTACGAGTTTTACATGGACAGCTATCTAGATGAGAACGGGCAGAAGGTGGAATATGAAACAAGCCGTCCGGTATACGCCCTGATTTCCGCAGAAGATTATCTTTCCAGCACACCAAACTACCAAGAGTTCAAAGACCTGCCCGTGCCCGCATGATCACCCCTTTGTGCGGTTTGTGAAAGCGAAGCGCCTCATTGCTGTATTTTTGCGCAATAAAATGGCGCCGCACCTTTTGCCGTTCCCCCCCCCTCCTCTTTCGGCACGGCAAGGTAAGAAAGCGGCGCCTGAAGCACGCCGCCTTTGCGCGACTGCGGCGCAAAACCGCCCGACTGACCGCAAAGGGCACCTTCGGCAATTTGCCCTGTATTTTCATTAAAACCGCGCTGTTTGCGACGTTTGCAGCTCTTCCCCGTAATTTCAAACGAAAAGGCATGAAAAACGGCCCTCAAAGCCACCAAGGCTTTGAGGGCCGTTTTGAAGGTTGTATCCGCCCAAATCTTCTGGCAAAACCGCCGTTTTCTTGTGCCACCGTGCCTTGCCGGGGCGGGCCTTTTTTACTTGGTGAGAAAATATCTGTGCGCATCGCTTCTTTGTGAAAAAATTATCAGGAAAATGCTTGCGAAACCGCTCTGAACCCACTATAATAATGATGTATGCAGGGTTTTGAGCCCCGCACATATCATGGAACCAAATGTTTTTCGGGAAAGGAAGTTACATTTATTATGAGCACGCTTGGTAAAAAAACCGTGGAAGACCTGAATGTAAAGGGCCGCAACGTGCTGGTGCGCTGCGATTTCAACGTGCCAATGAAGGACGGCGTCATCACCAACGACAACCGCATCGTGGCGGCGCTGCCCACCATCAAAAAGCTGATTGAGAACGGCGGCCGCCTTGTGCTGTGCAGCCATCTGGGCAAGCCCAAGAACGGGCCGGAGGAAAAATTCAGTCTTGCGCCGGTGGCCGTGCGCCTTTCCGAGCTGCTGGGCAAGCCTGTTGCGTTCGCCGATGACGGCGAGGTGACGGGTCCGAATGCAAAGGCCGCCGTGGCCGCCATGCAGGACGGTGATGTAGTGCTTTTGCAGAACACCCGCTTCCGCAAGGAGGAGACGAAGAACCTGCCCGAATTTTCGAAAGACCTTGCCGACCTGGTAGGCCCGGATGCCGCGTATGTAAACGACGCGTTTGGCTCTGCCCATCGTGCGCACTGCTCCACTGCCGGTGTAACGGAGCATATCAAAGATACTGCCGTGGGCTACCTGATGGAAAAAGAAATCCGCTATCTGGGCAACGCCGTAAACAACCCCGAGCGCCCGTTCGTGGCCATTCTGGGCGGCGCAAAAGTGGCCGACAAGCTGAACGTCATTGAAAACCTGCTGAATAAGGTGGACACCCTGATCATCGGCGGCGGCATGGCTTATACCTTCCTGAAGGCACAGGGGTGCGAAGTGGGCACCAGCCTTGTAGACGACGAAAAGCTGGAATACTGCGCCAACATGCTGAAAAAGGCCCAGGAAAAGGGCGTGAAGATGCTGCTGCCGGTCGATACCGTCATCACCACTTCTTTCCCCGACCCCATCGATGCCGAGATCAGCGTGGAATATGTGGATTCGGACAAGATCCCCGCAGACAAGATGGGCCTCGACATTGGCCCCAAAACGCGCCAGCTGTTTGCCGACGCGGTGAAGGCTGCCAAGACGGTGGTGTGGAACGGCCCCATGGGCGTGTTTGAAAACCCGGTGCTGGCCGCCGGCACAAAGGCCGTGGCGCAGGCCATGGCTGACACGCGGGCCACCACGGTGATCGGCGGCGGTGATTCTGCCGCAGCCGTGATGCAGATGGGCTTTGCGGACAAGATGACGCACATCTCCACGGGCGGCGGCGCTTCGCTGGAGTATCTGGAAGGCAAAGAGCTGCCGGGCATCGCCTGCATCGCCAACGCCTGATGCAAACCGCAGGGGCGCGCATCCCGCGCGCCCCTTTTCTGTATTGACTGAATTGAAAAGGGAGAGATACCAATGAACAAGGCAAAGCGCAAGGCTATCATCGCAGGCAACTGGAAAATGAATAAAACCGCCACCGAGGCGGCCGCCCTCATCGGCGAGCTGGTGCCCTCCGTGAAAGGCGCGGGCTGCGAGGTGGTTATCTGCACGCCGTTCACCAGCCTGTGCAAGGCGGTGGAGCTGTGCCGCGGCACCAATATCCATGTGGGCGCCGAAAATGTGCACTTTGAAAAAAGCGGCGCGTTCACGGGCGAAATTTCCGCCGGTATGCTGGTGGATCTTGGTGTGGAATACGTCATTGTGGGCCATTCCGAGCGCCGCCAGTATTTTGCCGAGACGGACGAAACCGTGAACAAGCGCGCCAAGGCCGCCTTGGCCGCGGGCCTGAAGGTGATTGTGTGCGTGGGCGAAAGCCTTGCCCAGCGCGAACAGGGCGTGACGGAAGAGCTGGTGCGCATGCAGACGAAGATTGCCCTGCAGGGCGTTTCCGCCGAAGAGATGCAGCGCGTCGTCATCGCCTACGAGCCGGTGTGGGCCATCGGCACGGGGCGCACCGCCACCAGCGAGCAGGCGCAGGAGGTGTGCGCGGCCATCCGCAAAGTGGTGGGCGAACTGTACGGCCAGGCCGTGGCCGAGGCCACCACGGTGCAGTACGGCGGCAGCATGAACGCCGCCAACGCGGATGAACTGCTGGAAAAGCCCGACGTGGACGGCGGGCTGATCGGCGGCGCCTCGCTGAAGGCAGACGCCTTCGGCGCCATCGTGGCCGCCGCCTCGAAATAAGCGCAGCATAACGTGCAGAAAGGAACCTGACATCTATGGCGAAAAAACCTCTGCTTCTTTGCATACTGGACGGCTTCGGCTGGGTGCCGCAGGAGACCTACGGCAATGCCATTGCAGCCGCCAAAACGCCGTATTTCGACAAACTGTTCGCAAGCTGCCCCTACACCACCATCGGCGCCTCCGGCATGAACGTGGGCCTGCCCGACGGCCAGATGGGCAACAGCGAGGTGGGCCACACCAATATCGGCGCGGGCCGCATCGTATATCAGGAGCTCACCCGCATCACCAAATCCATTGCGGACGGCGGCTTTTTTGAAAATGAGGCCCTTGTTTCGGCCATGCGCACAGCGAAAGAGAACGGCAAGGCCCTGCACCTGATGGGCCTGCTTTCCGACGGCGGCGTGCACAGCCACAACGGCCATTTGTACGGCCTTCTGGAAATGGCAAAGCGCATGGGCCTCACAAAGGTGTATGTGCACGCTATCATGGACGGCCGCGACGTGCCGCCGGACTCCGGCCTTGGCTTTATCAAAGAGCTGCAGGCAAAGCTGGACTCGCTTGGCGTGGGCACCATCGCCTCTGTGACGGGCCGCTATTACGCCATGGACCGCGACAATCGCTGGGACCGTGTGGAAAAGGCCTACGCCGCCTTTGTGTACGGCGAGGGCAACCGTGGCACGCCTGTAGAAGTGATGGAAAAGAGCTATGCCGAAGGCGTGACGGATGAATTTGTGGTGCCTGCCGTGACGTGCGAGGGCGGGCGTGTGGCCGAAGGCGACAGCGTCATCTTCTTCAACTTCCGGCCAGACCGCGCCCGCGAGATTACCCGCACCTTTGTGGACGGTGCATTCACCGGGTTCGAGCGCCGCCATGGCTGCTTCCCGGTGCACTATGTGTGCTTCACGCAGTATGACGCCACCATGCCCAACGTGAGCGTGGCCTTCCGCCCGCAGGCGCTGACGAACGTGCTGGGCGAGTACCTTGCTAAAAACGGCAAGACGCAGCTGCGCATTGCAGAGACGGAAAAATATGCCCACGTGACCTTCTTCTTCAACGGCGGCGTAGAGGCCCCCTTTGAAGGGGAGGACCGCGCTCTCATCAACAGCCCAAAGGTGGCCACATACGACCTGCAGCCCGAAATGAGCGCCTACCTTGTGGCGGACGAGTGTGTGCGGCGCATTGAAAGCGGCAAGTACGATGTCATCATCCTGAACTTTGCCAACTGCGACATGGTGGGCCACACCGGCGTGTTCAGCGCCGCCGTAAAGGCCGTGGAGGCCGTGGACGAGTGCGCGGGCCGGGTGATTGACGCGGCGCTGGCCGCGGGCGGCGCCGTGCTGCTGACGGCAGACCACGGCAATGCCGATAAAATGTACGACCCGGACCCCGAGCACCCCTTCACCGCGCATACCACCAACCCCGTGCCCTTCCTGGCGGCGGGCCTGGGTGATGTGAAGCTGCGCCAGGGCGGCGTGCTGGCCGACATTGCCCCCACCATGCTGAAGGTGATGGGCCTGCCCCAGCCCGAAGAAATGACGGGCAAAAGCATCATCGAATAAGCGCTTGCCAAAAATTGCACAGGGCCGCTTCTCTTTAGAGAAGCGGCCCTGTTTTTCTTGCGGCCCCTTTGCCGCATCCGTTCAAAAATTTGCTGCAGATACAAAACGTGGCTGCAACCAAATGCGCACGGCGCGCGTATAGAAGGGTGAAATACATTTCGCACACACCAAAAAGGAGGTGAGGGCGCCTGGAAGAACACTTTTTGCTGGCACGCCTTCAGCACAAAGATGAAAAGGCCCTGGCACAGCTGATAGACCAATATGCCGGGTATGTGCTGGCCACCGTGCGCGCGGCAGGGGCCGGAGTGCTGACCGAGGCCGATTTGGAGGAGGCCGCGGCCGACACATTTGTAAAGCTTTGGGGCGCGGCCGCAGGTGTGCGGCCGGAAAAGGGCGGCCTGAAGGCCTACCTTGGCGCCATTGCCCGCAACGAGGCACGCAGCCGCGTGCGTCGCGCCAGGCCGGTGCTGCCGCTGGAAGAGGACTTTCTGTCGCCGGCTGATCAGCAGGTACAGCAGGCACTGGAAGAGCAGGAACAAGCCGTGCTGGTGCGCCAGGCTCTGGAGATGCTGGAGCCCGCCACAAAAGAGGTTTTTCTGCGCTATTACTACCAAAGGCAGAAAACGGCGCAAATTGCCGGGGAAATGCAGATGAACGCTTCCACCGTGCGCAGCCGCCTTGCAAGGGGGCGCGCCGCGCTTCGCAAAGTATTGCAGGAAAGGGGAATGTCGCATGAAGACGTGGTTTGAATGGATGGACCGCTGTTACGCTCCGCCCGTTGAAGAGGCTTTGGGCACGCAGCAAGAGGCCGCCCGGCTGAAAGAAAAGGTGTTTGCACAGCTGCACAGCCGCCCGGCGCCTGCCGCCGTGCCTGCGGCGCAGCCCACCCGGCCGCGCAGGCTGCGCCGCATGGCCGTTCTGGCGGCAGCGGCAGCTATGGCCTGCTGTGTGGGTGCAGGCGCCATGGCGGCCGCCGGGTTTCCGTGGCAAAGCGTGTTTGGGCAGTTTTTTGGCCCGGCCGCACACAGCCAGGCCACGAGCCTTGGCATGCCGGGCGAGGGGCTGGCCCTCACCGCCACCGATAATGGCTGCACGCTGACGCTGAACGGCGCCTTGTTTGACGGCGAGGTGCTGTATCTGCCGCTGACGCTTACGTTTGAAAACGGCATGCCGGCCCAGGGCCTCACCTACTATGCCTGGGGCGAGGCACAGGGCATCGCAGGTTCCGGCTCTGTACCGGTATCGGCAGACGAAGCCTCTGCCGGGAACGCGGTAAATTTGATGTGCAAGCTTAGCGGGGCGGGCATCCAAAGTGGGCAGACGATTACCTGGGATGTATCTTATTTATATGGCAACCACAGGTATGAGGGCAGCGGCGGCCAAGCCCCTTATACGCAGACGGAATGGGAGCAGGAGGGCCAATGGAGCTTTACCTTCACCGTGCCGCAGGCCAAGCCGACCGTCCAGCTTGCCGTGCCCCAAGCCGCGGCAGACCCGGCCACCGGCATTACCATTGCACAGGTGCGCCTTACGCCCATGCGCGTGAGCGTGGTGTTTGACGGCCTGCCGGACGACGCCGGGGTGCGCGATGCCCTTAGCCGCGCACAGATTATTCTGCACATGGCGGACGGCAGCACCCGCACCATGGGCACATGGGAAAACAATGTGCGCGCCGCCGAAGGCAGCATAGATGCGGCCGCCTCGCCCATTGGCCGCGCCTACTATGAAGTAAGCTGTGAATACGGCGAATTGCTGGACCCTTCCCTTATTTCTGCGGTGGAGGTAAACGGCTGCCTCATTCCCGCCGAATAGGCCCCACCTGCCAAAACCAACCGGCGCACAAAGGTGCTTTGACGGTGCAAGGCGGCCAGCTTCCCGTTTCAAAGGCCGTGGGGTTCCCGTGACAACATGCCAAAGGGCCACTTTCCCGCTGGGAAAGCGGCCTTTTTGCAAAGCTGGCTTGACATCTATTGCAAAGCGCACTATACTAAAATTGCAAAGTAAGCTTTGCAAGGAGTGTATGTGTATGAAGACGAATATCCCTGCCCTGCGCAAGGCCCGCAGGGTGAGCCAGGAGGAACTGGCGCGGGCCGTGGGCGTCACACGGCAGACCATCACCTCCATTGAGGTGGGCAAATACACAGCCAGCCTTCCTCTTGCGCACAAAATCGCCGTTTACTTCGGCCTCTCTATTGAGGAAGTGTTTCTGTTTGAGGAGGAATGATACATGGAACAGGAAAAATTGACGCAGTTTCGCCATACTTTGTCCCGGCGCATCCAGCTGGGCACCGCTTACGCCTGCCTTGTGCTGGTGCTGCTTGCCCTTGGCGCGTTCACCGCACAGCACGGCTGGTACCGCGGCTTTCTCACCGGCCTTCTCTCCGGCATTGATATCGTGGTGATGATATGCGTGGTGCGCTGGCGGGCCATGCTGCGCGGCACGCCGGACGCGCAGCGCAGGCTGGAGGAAGCCTGCCGCCGCGAGTGCGATGAGCGCGAGCAGTTCTTATGGCAGAAATCGGCCCGCGGGGCTGTGTGGGGCACTTTGGCGCTGCTTTTGCCCGCAGGTGTTGCGGCCCTGTATTTTTCCCGTGCAGCAGGCCTTGCGCTGATGGGCGCTGCCTGCGTGCCCCTTCTGATAAACAAAGTGCTTTACTTTGCGCTTTCAAACAGGTATTAAGCGCGCCCATGGTGCGCCATGGGCCGGAAAGGCGCAAGAACCGGGGCTGCCTGGCACCAGGCGGCCCCGCTTTCATTCGGCAAAGGCGGCGGTTTAATTCGGCCCTGTAAGGCTATTGCCGGCAAACGCCCAACACGCATCGAATTTTGCTTTGTCCGCTTCGCTCCATGCTGAAAGCGAAAACTTTTTACAGGATGCCTCCACCGGAACATGCGGCGGCTTCCCCGGCCCAAGATACAGGTGCATATTCGATAACCGCGCAATTGGATATGGGCGGCAATGCTCCTGCATTGAAGGCATATCCGGCGGCCCGTTGCCGCTGCGCCTTGCCTGGTTTTGCGGGCAAGGCGCCTGCATTCGAAACAAAGCCGATAGTGGATTTCACAGGCAATGCTCCGTGTATAGAACCCAAACCCAGGCCGGATTGTACTGGCACGCCTCAAGAAAAGCACTCCGCCGCTGTTTTGACACAGGCGGGGTACCACATGCAGAAGAAGGATAACAGCGGGCTGACAGGCACAGCCTGCGGGCACGATTCTGCCGCCCGAATTCTAAGCCCGCCCCTATGCGGCCACAGGCATTACAAAGAAGTACATCAGTACAAAGTGACACGCGCTGCCCGCCATCACGAACAGGTGAAAAATTTCATGTGTGCCAAAGGCCTTATGGCGCGCATTGAACAGCGGCAGCTTCAGCGCATAGATAACGCCGCCTGCCGTATAGATGATGCCGCCTGCCAGAAGCCAGCCGAACCCTGCGGGCGAAAGCGCCTTTACAATGGGCACCACGGCAAATACGCACAGCCAGCCCATGGCGATATACAGCACAGAAGAAAACCATTTCGGGCATGTAATCCACAGCGCCTTAATCGCAATGCCCGCCAGCGCCACTGCCCACACAGCCGTGCACAGCGCGGTGCCCTGCGGCCCGCGCAGCGTGATAAGGCAGATGGGCGTATAGCTGCCTGCAATAAGCACAAATATCATCATATGGTCCAGCTTGCGAAGGCGGCGGTTCACTTTATCTGTAGAATCCACCGTATGGTACGTTGTGCTGGCAGCGTACAGCAGCACCATGCTCAGCGCAAACACTGCCATGGCAATGAAATACAGGCGGCCCGGCTCCCGTGCGGCCTTCACAAGCAGTGGCACCGCCGCCAGAGCCGCCATGACACAGCCTGCAAAATGCGTCAGTGCACTGGCCGGGTCTTTTATTTTTTGCATCATATCCACCGCACCCTTTCTGAAAAAGCATTTCCGCTCATTATAATCTAGTATTTAATATTAGATATTATCATTTATTATACTACAACATGACGAATTTAATTTCAATCCTTCTTTTGTGAAACTTTCTTATTCTATGAAGCACAAGCCCGGCGTGCCGCAGATATGTACAAGGAAAAGCCCTCCGGGGCGGCCGGACGGCCGCCCCGGAGGGCTTTTTCACCTGCTGAAAATACGGGCCTGGAGGACCTCGTTTATACACAGATATCCTTTTTGCAAAACACGGCGCCGCCAAGCACAAACAGCGCAAGGCCCGCTGCCATCAGCACAGCACAGCCTGCCGCTGCGCCAGCCTCCCCCGCCAGCAGGGCCTGCTGGTCGAACAGGGCCAGCGGCGTGCAGTTTTGCAGCCAGCTGAACTCATCGCCCACATCTGCCAGCATCTGCACCAGAATGAATACTGTACATGCCCCGGCGCCCACACCGGCGGCGGTGCGCGCATCACGGAAGGCGCAGCTGGCCAGAAAGCACACGCCCGCAAAGGCCATTTGAAGGCATAAAAGCCCTGCGTTCAGGCGCAGAAAGGCAGCCATGTCCAATTGGCCGGGAAACATCACCTGCGCCGTCAGCGCACAGAAGGCAAAGGCATACATCACACACACCACGGGTACCGCGGCCAGTGCCAGCGCCTGTGTGGCGGCTATTTTTGCTCTGCCGGCTGGGGCGGCCAGCAGGTAGGCGGCGGCCCCCGTATCTACCCAGCGGGCCACCAGGCGCGTGGCGGCAATCACTATAAGAACCATGGGAAACACAATATACAAAAAGCCGTACAGATAATTCGAAAGAAACTGTGTAAGCGTCTTGCCCGCATCCAGCATGCCGAAGGCCGCAAACAGCTGCGGCATGCTTTCGGCCATCATCTCAAGGCTTTCACCTAGCTTGGGGTCGAACATTGCGGTAATCATACCGCCGTACAGGCTCATTACAGCCAGAAAGACAATGCCCAGCTTCACATGGCCGCGAAGGCTGTGGCGAAATAGCGCCAGATTCATTTTTCCTCACCCCCGTAAAAATGCATAAACAGTTCTTCCAGCGTCTGTGCACGCACAGAAAGATCCTCCACCTTGTATGCCGCAAGGCGCTTTATCACGGCATCCGCCTGCGAGGCAGCCACAGGCAAGGTCACATGCGCGCCCTGTACCCCTGCGCCCGCAAATTCTGCCGCAAACTGCGCAGCCATGGCCGGCGTTTCAAACCTTACTGTAAAATATTTGCGCCTTGAGTGAGAAAGTGCCTGCATATCTTTTACAGCTGCGATATGCCCGGCGCGGATAATGGCCGTGCGCGTGCATGTCTTTTCCACTTCCTCAAATATATGTGAAGAAAGCAGAATGGTCTTGCCCTTTTTCTGTTCTTCCTGCAGCAGCTCTACAAAGCGGCTCTGCATCAGCGGGTCCAGCCCGCCGGTGGGTTCGTCCAGCACATACAGCTGCGGGTCGTGCATAAAGGCACACACAATAGCCACCTTCTGCTTTGTGCCCTTAGACATCTTTTTCAGCTTTGCGCCTGCATCCAGCTCGAAATACTCCGCCAGCTCCTTTGCGCGCGCAAAGCTGCGCATGCCGCGGTACTGCGCCAGAAACCGAAGGAACTGCCCGCCCGTCATGTCAGGCGGGAAGGCCGTCTCGCCCGGCAGGTATCCCACGCGCGCCTGTACTGCCGCACAGGCAAAGGGATCCTGCCCGAACAGCCGCACGGTGCCGCTGTCCGGCCGGATAAAGCCCATCAGCTGGCGGATGGTGGTGGTTTTGCCCGCGCCGTTCGGCCCCAGAAAACCCAGTGTTTCTCCATCTTCCATTTTCAGGCAGAGGTCGAACACGCCTCTTCCCTTATAGTTTTTTGTCACATGTTTCCATTCCGCAATCGCAGCCATGAAACCGCCTCCTTTCTCCGGCGGGCAAGCGCCCACTGTGTTCACACATATTCCTGCCGGTAGCTCATTCGGCGGAACCACTGCGCCCAGCCGCGGTATTCTGCCAGCATGTCCTCCAGGCAAAGCGGCACGCCCTGGCGCAGCTTTTCGTTCAGGTAGCCCTCGGCCATCCACGTCATCATGCGCAGCACTTGCTGCGGGTCTGCCTCCGGCTTAAATTTAGAGAGGTCCACATGCCTGAAATATTTGGCAAAGCCGCCCGCTAGGTCTCCGTCCAGCCGCCTTCGGGCGGTCTTCCGGGCGTCCGCCTCGCCCGCGTAATATACGCGCATGGAATATTCCATCAGGTAAGGCGCACGGGCCACCAGCGCCAGCTTCACCCTTGCGCCCAACTCCATCAGCTCAAAGAAATCTGTAACGCCCTCAAACTGCACAGCCTTCAGCTCGTGCATCATCAGGCCCTCCACATAGGCGTAGCACGCCTCGTACAGCGCCTGCTTGTTTTTGAAATAGTAAAACAGCAGCCCCTTCGAAATGCCCGCCTTCATGGCGATGGCTTCGGCAGACGCACGCTTATAATCGCTATGCGCAAACACCTCCAGCGCGGCGTTCAGAATGCGCCGCCGCTTTTCTTTCGGAAGGCGCCCAAACGCGTCCTCCATCCATACCGCCCCCCTTCTGTTTTCCATTATAGGGTTTTGACCGGTTTGAACAAGGCCCCTTTGCAAAAAAAACGCCGCAGAAATTTCATTTCTGCGGCGTTTGCATTTGTGTGTTCTTAGTGTACCCTGCCCGCAGACAGCAAAGCCTGCACAGCCGAGCGCTGCTGGCCGCGCGAAAGGCGCTCAGGGCCGCACACGGCGCGGCGAAGCGCCGCTTCGCCCTGCACAAGTTCCGGCGCGCGCACATGCACACGGGCATGCGTGTTTGAAAAAGAGACAGCGCCCCAAACAGGGCATATCTCCCCGGCATTTTGCAGTGCCGCGCGCACAATGGCCACCTGTCGCCGGTTCTGCGCTACGGGGTTCGTCACGTTTTTTTCTATATGCCGGCCTCCCCGGCCCGGCCGCGTCTGGCGCCAGGCCGCCGCCTGCTCTGTGCCGAAAATGTCCCCCGCATAATGCTTCACTTCCACCACACAGACACCGCCGGGCCCCACCACAGCGGCGTCCAGCTCTGTTCTGCGGCCATGTGCCTGCATGGGCACATTACACAGCACCACATAACCCTGCGGCAGGCCTTTCAGAGCGGCCTCGGCCCGCTTTTCCCCCTCGCGCCCGCTTGCAAAGCGGCGGATAGCAGCGCCGAGGCACGGGCATGCAGCCGCGCACACAGCGGCCGCGCACAGCAGCCATATGCGCCATGTCTCTGAAAGCCACGCGCCGGCCAGCGCGCACGAGCACAGCACGCTGGCTGCTGCAAGCCCGGCCCACAAACCCGCCAGCAAAGCGCGCGTACCGCCGCGGCAATGCTTCAGCCGGGCCATTTATTCCACGCCGAAACGGTAAATAGTGGTTTCATGATACTCCTCCCCAGGCCGCAGCACCACGTTCGGGAATTCCGGGTGAGAGGGCGTGCACGGGTAATGCTGCGTCTCCATGCAAAATGCCTGCATATCCGCGTGCGGGCCGCCCGTTTTTCCGTCCACACCGTCTTGAGAAAGAAAATTTGCCGTGTAAAGCTGCATGCCGGGCTGGGTGGTGAACACCTCCATGCTGATACCTGTTTTATACGCATACGCCTTTGCCGCCAGCGCCAGCTGGCCGGGCTGTTTATCCAGCACAAAGCAGTGGTCGTACCCGTGGGCCATGGCAAGCTGGCCGCCGTCATCCTCCTCCCTCAGGCCCGCGCCAATCAGCTTGCCTGCGCGGAAATCAAACGGCGTATCCTCTACGCCCAAAATACGCCCTGTGGGGCAGGTTTGCCCGTTCGCCTCCAGAAAATGGCCGGCGAAAATGGTAAGCCGCTGCTCCAGCACACTGCCGCTGGCATACCCCTCAAGGTTGAAATAGCTGTGGTTTGTCAGGTTCACAAGGGTAGCTTCATCCGTGACGGCAGTGTAATCCATCACAAGGGCATCGTCCTCTGTGAGGGTATAAGCTACGATCACCTTCATGCTGCCCGGAAAACCATCTTCCCCCGCCGGGCTCTCCGCCTCCAGCACAAGGCGCTGCGCACCGTCCCCCAGCGTCTCGGTACGGCCCTGGAACACCTTGTGGCCGAAGCAGCCGTGCAAGTGGTTTGGCCCATCGTTCGCCTCCAGCTCATAGCGCCTGCCGTCCAATTCAAATGCCGCACCCTCTATGCGGTTTGCATACCGGCCCACCAGTGCGCCCAGGCTGGCCGTGCCCGCCTCGTAGCCCGCCAGGTTTTCATAGCCCAGCACCACATCGCGCAGGCCGCCTGTTTTATCCGGCACAAAAATGTGGGTGACGGCGCAGCCGTACTCAATGACACACACGCGCATGCCGCGTGCATTTTCCAGTGTATAACGGTATACATCCCTGCCGTCTTTCGTTCTTCCATAATATTCGCTCGTGATAGACATGATGTTGTCCTCCCGGTGTTTTCCGGCGCCTGCGGACGCCTTATTATTATCATACTACCGCATTTTTGTGAAAAAAGAAAGGCCGCAGATGGTACCTGCGGCCTTTCCTGTATAAAATTTCACCTGTCCGGCGCACTCTTACGCCTTTACACCCGTTTTGGGGTTGGCTTTTGCAGAGCCCGGAGCGGCAGGGGACGGGGCGGAGGGCTTATCCTGCGGCTTTTCCTCCGGCTTGGGGTCCGGCTGTGCATTTTTGTCCTCAGCCGTCACTGTGCCGTCCTCGTTCACCTTGATGACAAGGTTGCTGTCCGCACTGTTAACAGCATTTTTCACTTCTTCTTTGGAAACCTGCTTCACATCCACAGATATCACATGTTCCAGCCTGTCCGATTCAAAGGTTCCCTGCAGCGTCACCTTCGGGGCGCTGGCCACGCCTGGGCCTTTGCCGGGCTCAATGCCGCCTCTGTCTGTGTTCGTGCCGCCGTTGCTCTTAAACGTCATATCCTTCATGGTTACAGTGGAGCCATTCACCAGCACGCCGTTGTAAAGGCCGTTCACGGCTGTCACCTTCTCCAGCGTCACATTTTCCACGTTGTAAACATGCACGGCATATTTGCCCACTTTTTTTGCATCTACTGTGACATTTTGAAGCGTCACACCACCTGCCATTATATTTACCACATGATTTTCACCAAGCTGCTCAGCCGCTTTCAGCGTGTAACCTGCGCCGTCCAGCGCAACGGGCTGGGTGACATTCAGCGTTTTTGTTAATGTCACATCACCGCCAAGGGTGACTTTTGTAATCTCCATATTGGCGTTGTTGCACATTGCCTCCAGCGAAGCTTCACTGTTGGTTGCCAGCACAGTCTGGCCGCCTTTGTTCTCCGCCGTCAGAAGTTTTACGGCTTCCAGCCCTTTCAACGCACTGGTCTGTGCACCATCAAAACGCACTGTAACACCATCTGCCAACGCCCCCATGGTAAGCTCCGGTGTGCCGTTTGCCAACTCTATATCACTGAAATGGTTGCCGGTGAAGGTGCACGAGGCATCTGTTTTCACTTTGGCGCCGTTGTTTACCAGCAGGCCTGAGTAAAGGCTATTGTTCATGGCAACGCCTGCCAGTTCCGCCCCTGTTCCTTCTCCATACGCCTGCACAGCATATCTTACCTTTTGATTGGCATCTACCGTCATATTGATCAGTTTACCGCTCGCCGGCACTACATAGTTTCCGCTGAAAGATTCAGCCGCCATCAAGGTTTTGTTTGCGCCATCCAGTGTGACCCCCTGAGGCACCGTCACGGGAGCTGTAAGCGCGATGTCATCGCCCAGCGTCACTGTGACGCCGGGCTGTGCGCTGCTCAGTGCCTCTCTCAGCCCCGAATCGTCAGTTATCCCGGCTTCTGCAGGCTGTGTGCTCTCTTCGCCCTCTGCGAAGGCGGGCACGGCAAAAAGCACAGCCGCCATGCATAAAGCCAGCAGCAAAACGAATGTCTTTTTCATGGTTTTCCTCCTGATTTTCTTTTTCGCGGCTGTGAAAAACCGCCAACTTCATTTTTAATATATAATAGTATCTCACAGTTGCCAAGAGAACTGTGAAAATTCTTCAAATAAAACCTTATACTCATCGGGATATTCCATATTAATAAAGATAACGATACATCTTGTAACCAATAAGGAGGGCCTGCATGAAGGGTGAATTGCTGCAGGAGCTTCGGCGTGACAAGGGCTTATCCCAAAAAGAGCTTGGGGCGCTGCTTTCGGTGTCTCCGTTCACAATTTCCAGCTATGAGTGCGGCCACAGCGACCCGGACGACGAAGCCAAAGTAAAGCTGGCAAAAATTTTTGACATTTCTGTCGATTATCTTCTGGGGCTGGTGCGCGAGCCGTGCTCGTACCGGCGCGACGCCTCGTATGTGTACCGCCGCGACGAGCGCACCATCCAGCTTCCGGCCGGTTTTTCGCCGCAGGAGGTGCAGCTTGTGCGCCAGTTTGTTGCTTTTGTGCAATATCAGAAGGAGGCGCAGCAGCGCGGCGATTGTCCCTGAAAACAGCGCGGCATGCAGCAGGCCCCCGGCAGGTGAGAAAGCCTGCCGGGGGCCTGTTTTGGTCTGCTTTAGCGAAATGTCAGCCCCCGGCTGTGCCGGGAGGAGTAAAAAGGCTTTCGCTGTCAGTTTCAAGCGAAGCGGGATGGTATTCCACACCCAAAAGATGCAGCACACAACGGGAAGGCCCCCGTTTGCGGGAGGCGGGGCAAGTGATGCAGGATACAGAGTTATTCAGTGCCTCCTGAGAGGCTTGCCGGTATATGCCCTTCCAGGGCTTACGCAAGCCCCAGGCTTTGCCGGGGGCCTGACTTTCCTCGCTCATCCGTTTGCCAGCATTCCCAGCGAGAGGCACAGCCGCGCTGCCGCGCGCTTCGTGGCATCGGCGTCGCCAAAGGCGGAAAGGCGGAAATATCCCTCGCCCTCTGCGCCAAAACCCGCGCCCGGTGTGCCGGAGATGCGCGCAGTGTGCAGCAGATGCTCGAACAGTGCCCACGAGCCCATGCCGCGCGGCGCTTCGAGCCACAGGTAAGGGCTGTTTCTGCCCCCGCAGTACCACACGCCTGCCTGTTCCAGCGCCGCGGCGAGCACCTGCGCGTTTTTGCGGTAAACCTGAAGGTTTTTGCCCACTGCCGCGCGCCCTTCACAGCTCAGCGCGGCGGCTGCCGCGCGCTGGACAGGGTAAGCCACCCCGTTGGTGGAGACGGCGCACCAGCGCGCATACAGCCCGCGCAGAGGCACGCCGCCGGCGCGCAGCGCCTGCGGCACCACCGCCCACCCGCAGCGCAGGCCCGTAAAGCCTGCGCTTTTTGAGAAAGAGCCTATCTCGATGGCACATTCCCTGGCGCCCTCCACCTGATAGATGGAGCGCGGCAGCGCCTTATCCTGTATAAACGCCTCGTAGGCCGCATCGAACACCAGCAGCGCGCCGTGCCCCAGCGCCCAGCGCACCCATGCGGCAAGGCCGTCCATGCTGTATGCGGCGCCTGTGGGGTTGCCCGGGCTGCACAGATATACAATATCGGCCTGGGTATCCGGCCCTGGCAGAGGCAGAAAACCGTTTTCCCGCGTGGCCGCCAGAGTTTGCACCCGTCGCCCGCACACAAGGTTTGTGTCCACATACACAGGGTAGGCCGGGCTTGTCACCAGCACCGTGTTTTGCGGCGAAAACAGGGCCAGAATGGCGGAAAGGTCGCTTTTTGCGCCGTCGGAGACAAAGATATCCTCCGGCGAGATGCGCGCGCCCAGCCGCGCATACCGCGCCGCCAGCGCCTCGCGCAGAAAGGCATATCCCTCTGCGGGGCCATAGCCGCGGAAGGTTTCGCGGCGGCCCATTTCCGCAGACGCCGCGCGCAAAGCACGCACCACAGGCGCGGCCAGCGGCAGCGTCACATCGCCCACCCCAAGGTCTGTCACGCGCACGCCGGGGTGTGCCTCGCAGAATGCGCGGGTGCGCGCGCGCACCTCGGAAAACAGGTAGTTTTCCCCCAGACGGGAAAAATTCAGATTCGGCTGCATGTTACTTCCCCTTTGTCTTTTGTGAAAACGGGCAAAGGCCCTGCTGCAGCATATGCCCCGCCGCAAAAAAACAGAACCCCAAAGCGCGCCGCGCGCCCTTTGGCCCGGCTCTTTGAAGCAGCCATGCCTGTACAGGCATGGCTGCCTTCTTTCGGGAAGCAATGGGCGGGCAAAGCGCGCGCCGCATGTGCCCCGCTTTGCACACAAGGCCGCGCCGTGCGGGGCGCCCTGTGCTTTTTGCGGCCGCCGCGGCAAAGGCCTCGCCTGTGCGGCCTTTGCCGGGAAGATGCGCGCCGCGCGGGCAGAAATCGGCCCTTTCAGGCGCACTGCCGCAAGAAAGCATCGCCCCCGGAAGACAGTTTTTGCGCACAGCCTCCTCGGCTTCCCTCAACAGCCGCAGAGGGCGCCAGCGGAAAGCTTCCCTGCTCTGCATCAAAAGCTGCCGCTTTCGGGGCTCCGGGCGGTTTTGGCCGGGCAGCTTTGGAGGAACGGCGTGCGAAAAAGCCCGTCAGGCCCGCCGGGCTTTTTGCATGCATCAGGCACTGAAAGCATCAGCCCAAGCCGGTGTTTTCTTGCGTCAACACGCCTTTCCCGCGGCCTTTTTATATTTCTGCTTTGCCCTCAAACACGGCCTGTACGGGGCCCGTGAGCAAAAGCTGCCCCGCGTTTTCGCTCACCCACAGCGTGCCGCCGGGCATGTGCACCGCTATTGGGCTGCCCTGTGTGCACAGCCCCAACGCCCACGCACACGCTGCCGCGGCGCAGGCGCCTGTGCCGCAGGCCAGCGTCTCTTTGCTGCCGCGCTCGTATACCCGCATGCGCAGCTCGTTTTCCCCGCACAGCTGCGCAAACCCCGCGTTTGCCCCCGAAGGGAACCAGCCTGCATATGCCACGCGCGGGCCCAGCTCCTCCAGGCGCAGGGCCGTTGTATCCGGCACGAACTGCACGCAGTGCACGTTGCCCACCGCCACGCAGCTCACACGGCGGCTTTCGCCTTCAAACTCCAGCGGGCGGCCCAGCACCCGGCCCCGCAGGCCCGCAAGGCCCATTTCCTCTGCCCGCCACTCGGGCGCGCCCATCTCCACCGTGTAAAGGCCGCCCGGCCTGTGCGTCACCGTGCGCAGGCCGCTGTTTGTGCGCACCAGCGCGCGCCCGCTTTGCGCCGTGAGGCCGCGCGCCATCAAAAGCGCCCCGGCACAGCGCGCGCCATTGCCGCACATAGCGCCCTCGGTGCCGTCTGCGTTGAACATGCGCATGCGCGCATCCGCCCCTTCACAGGGCAAAAGCAGAATGATACCATCCGCCCCCACGCCCGTATGCCGGGCGCAAAGGCGCGGCGCTGCCTGTGCCGCGGCCTTCGGTGCAGGCGCGGCGCCTGAAATGCCGTCCACATAAAGATAATCGTTGCCGCAGCCGTGCATCTTGACAAAGCCCATCTGCACAACATATCCCCCCCTTTTCCGGCATGGCGTGCCAGGCCACGCTTGTTCACCGTACACGCCGGGCGGCACAGGCTGCCCGGCCCACATTTTGATTTCTATGCGCACGGCGGCGCAGGCATGCCCTGCCACGGGCCGGGCGGCATAAAACAGCCGTTTTCCGGCGCAAACGGGCAGGGCAGCCACATGCGCCGGGCCGCCCGGCGCACGGCGAAGCGGTATTTTTCATTTTCCGCTTGACAAGCACGGAAACGCCGATATAAAATGTAATAGATATTTCGCCGCCCGTGCCGCCAAAAGGCCCGTGCGGCGCATATGGGAGGGAAAAAAGAAGTGGTTTTTGAACGCGTGCGTGAGATCATCTGCGACCAGCTCGATCTCGACGAGGATCGTGTTACGATGGATTCGAACCTCCTCGAAGACTTCGATGCGGACAGCCTCGACATCGTGGACCTGTCCATGACGCTGGAAGACGAATTCGGCCTGGAAATGCCGGACGACAAAATCGAAGATTTTCACACCGTCGGCGACGTTGTGCGCTACATCGAAGAAAACACCTGAGTTTCCGGTTTGCTTTCAAAGCCCCCAAACCTTGGGGGCTTTTATTATCCGGGTGCGGGCGGGTTTTCTGCCCTTCCGCATGCCGCTGAACTTTTCTGCAAGGAGAATGCCGTATGAGCGAAAACAAAAAAATGGTAGAAGCCATCACCCCCATCAATGAAGACTTCGCCCAGTGGTACACCGACATCTGCCTGAAGGCAGAGCTGGTGGACTACTCGGCCGTGAAAGGCTGCGTGATTTTGCGCCCGTATGGCTATGCCATCTGGGAAAACATCATGCACCTTTTGGACAAGCGCTTCAAAGAGACCGGCCACGAAAATGTGGCCATGCCGCTGTTCATACCTGAAAGCCTTCTGCAAAAAGAGAAGGACCACGTGGAGGGCTTTGCCCCCGAAGTGGCGTGGGTGACGATGGGGGGCTCGGAAAAGCTGGAGGACCGCCTGTGCGTGCGCCCCACCTCGGAGACGCTGTTCTGCGACCACTTTGCGCATGTGCTGCACTCCTGGCGCGACCTTCCCATGAAGTACAACCAGTGGTGCAGCGTGGTGCGCTGGGAAAAAACGACACGCCCGTTCCTGCGCAGCCGCGAGTTCTGGTGGCAGGAGGGGCATACCATTCACGAGACGGCTGAGGAAGCCATTGCCGAAACAGAGCAGCAGCTGAACACCTATGCCTCCTTCTGCGAGGACGATTTGAACATCCCCGTTCTGAAAGGCAAAAAGACAGACAGTGAAAAATTTGCGGGCGCAGAGGCCACCTATACCATCGAGGCCATGATGCACGACGGCAAGGCGCTGCAAAGCGGCACCAGCCATTATTTTGGCGACGGGTTCTCGCGCGCGTTCGGCGTGCAGTTCACCGGACGCGACAACACACTGCAATATCCCTTCCAGACGTCGTGGGGCGTTTCCACCCGTCTTGTGGGTGCCATCATCATGACACACGGCGATGACGAGGGCCTTATCCTGCCCCCGGCTGTGGCGCCCTATCAGGTGGTGATCGTGCCGGTGGCCGCGCACAAGCCCGGCGTGATGGAAAAAGCAGAGGAGCTGCGCGCGCGCCTTGCAAAGCTCTGCCGCGTGAAGCTGGACGCCTCGGACAATTCCCCGGGGTGGAAATTTGCCCAGTGGGAGATGAAGGGTGTACCCCTGCGCCTTGAGATAGGCCCTAAGGACATTGAAAAAGGGCAGTGCGTGCTGGTGCGCCGCACGGACCGTGAAAAGCTGTTTACCCCGCTGGAGGAGCTGGAGGCCGTGATACCCCAGCAGTTGAAGGCCGTGGGCAGCGCCCTGTATACCCGCGCCCAGGCAAACCGCGCCGCACGCACCTTTGCGGCTTCCACCATGGACGAGGTAATGGATATTGCCGCCAAAGAAAGCGGTTATATCAAGACGATGTGGTGCGGCAGCGAGGCCTGCGAGGATATGATGAAGGAAAAGGCCGGCCTCTCCAGCCGCTGCATGCCCTTTGAGCAGGAGCATATCTCAGACGTGTGCCCCTGCT
>ENA-ORTH01000594-ORTH01000594.1-human-gut-metagenome-genome-assembly--contig:-NODE-594-length-44418-cov-8.156955_pt1 | contig 44418 bp, 41 predicted proteins | sample MGYA00241914_ERZ509192 | MGnify/ENA primary metagenome ERZ509192 (study PRJEB26280, sample SAMEA2338826) | human gut metagenome | biome: human gut; feature: human-associated habitat; material: faeces... | reverse complement strand
GCGGGCACGGGCTGTCCCTTGCCAACGAGCTGACGGAAAACACCGCCGGCGCGGGTGTGCAGTCGGAGTGCACAGGCTGGATAGACTTGGTCATCGACTGGCTGCGTCGTTAACATATCAACAAACACAGCGAAGCGGTATGCCGGAGAGAAAATAGTTTATGCATATTTGAAAACCAGTATTACCATATATAGCCAACAATTTATAGTACATAAATGTTGAAGGCAGCCAATGCACGGCAGTGCTTGGCTGCCTTCTTTTTTTGTATAACGGACAGATTCGTTAATTGCAGCTATCAATAAGGGTGTTGAGGCCACGAGCACGTGCACCTCCAATCAATCTGAATTTCTTGAATTTCGGATTGATTGGAGGAAAAAAGATGGCATACAACCATCGAAAGGCAGAAATAGAATGGCTCAATTGGAAAGAGCAAGAAGAAAAGCAGATGAGGGAGCTGGGCGTGGATGAGGATACGATTCAGCGCCTGCATACATACGATTGGCAGCAATTTAATAAGGAGCGGAAGTACCAGCAGCGATGGCGAGATCAGCCAATTCCATTCGAGTCACAAGGTGAACAGAAGCTGTGTGTGCAGACAATGGATACTTTGCTGGATGAAATTGATAATGAACAGTTATGGGAGGTGTTAAAGGAAACGGACAAGCTCACATTAAAAATGTTGGTTATGAGAATGCAAGGCTTTTCCGGCAAAGAAATTTCATGTGCAACAGGCGTGCCGGAGTTAGCAATCAACAATCGTATTGCGCGGCTTCGTAAAAAAATAAAAAAATTTTTGTGAATGCGATATAAAAGAGCGTTTTTCCTGGGCTACTAAGTGAACGGCGAAAAATTCGCAGTTCACTTGCAGCTTGACAACCGCATATCAGCACGGCAGGTACGTTCCCGCCCATACGAGCGACATCGGGAAAAGCGCCATGACGTGCAGACAGCCACACTGCTGCCCTTCGTGAGGGCGGCGGTGTATGCCTGCCTGCGCCGAGCGATCCATTTTGTCCGAAAAGGGGCCAAAGCGGGCTCTTTTGCGTTTGACTATGGAGCGGGGGATAATGATACGCCTGTTGCCCGGCACAACAGACCGGGTGGCCGACCTTGGGTTGTAATCAGTAAGACCCCTGGGGAGCCAGCGAGTGGTTGTAAGCGATCGACCCGCCTGCCGTGTTCCCATGTGTGCGGGGGGCGAGCTGCAAATACGGCACAAAAATCAAATCAGATGATGAAAACGACGCTGTCGTTGACGTCAGATCCATGCGGCGCAGAGCGGAATGTTCTGCGCCGCATCCGTTTGCCGTCAACGGTGGCTGAGACTGGAGAAATGCCGTATGGAACAACAAACGTCTCTTGAAAAGGCACATACCATGGTGGAACACATTTTTCGGGCACTGCTGCCTGAACACGGCCTTATGATACGGGAAGAACAGATCGTGCTGTGCCATGAAATGCTGGATACGTTGTTTGAAGGGAAAATCGCACTCTGTGATGCAGGCGTAGGCATCGGGAAAACGCACGCTTATCTGGCAGCGTGCCTGCTGTGGCAGCGGTTCCGGCCTGTACATCTTCCGGGCACAGTGGTGATCTCCACATCCAGCATTGCGCTGCAGGGGGCGATCATGAGCGAGTACATCCCATTTTTATCGCGTGTGCTTTTGCAGGCGGGGATACTGGAACGTCCAATCTACGCGGTAGTACGGAAAGGAAAAGAGCGGTTCGTATGCGAAGCAAGACTTGCGGAGCGCATGGCTCAGGTGCGCACAAAAACAAATGTCAGCAGACGGCAGGCGGCTTCTTTTCGAATTTTGGAAAAAACATATGACCTGGACGAGACGCCGGGCCTTTCGGGTTTTGACCGCCGCCATGTATGCGTGCCGCCCATGTGCCCGCGGAACTGTACTATGCGGGACTTTTGCCGGTATCAGCAATATCTGACAGAATCACGCGGTTCGGAAGTTGTGATTCAAATCTGCAACCACAATTATCTGCTGGCCGATGCAGTACACCGTCAGCAGGAACTGCGTCCTCTTTTAAAGGAACATCATGTTCTGGTGGTGGACGAAGCGCATAAGCTGCCGGAGGCGGCACGCCAGATGTACAGCCGGAGCGTATCGTGGGAGGATATGCGCGGAGTATGCGAAGCGCTGAGGAGAGAGCGCTTTGTTGCTATATCAGAACGGCTGGCTGAAAAGCAGGCGGTGCTTATGGCAAGCCTTTCGCGCCCGGAGCATCAGCAGAAAGAAACGAGTGTTGCATTTGAGCTTACTCCGGAGCGCGCCCGCGCGCTGGACGCTGCCATTGCCTGTCTGCGGCAAGCAGCCGTTCAGCTTGCCCCGCAACTGCCGAGATGGCTGCTCCACCGGCTGGAAGGAATGGGGGATACACTTGAACTGTTCCGAAACCAGAACCCTCGTTATGTTCTGTACATTCAATATAGCCATTCTGGTACGCCGGCGCTCTGCGCGGCCAGCCGGGAAACTCCCGCGCAGCTTGCGCGGGCGCTGTGGGCGTCCGGCAGACCGGCGATCCTTACATCGGGAACGCTTGCTTCAGGCGGAAACTTTGCGCGGGCCGAACAGATGCTGGGGCTGGAACAGTGTGGCCGGACAAAAAATTTTGTAGCGTTGTCGCCGTTTGATTATGAACGGAATTGCCTGTTGTATATTCCGAAAGACATACCGGACGGCAGAAGCGGGACAGAAGCGGAGTATCTGGCCCGGCGCATCGAAGAACTGATCATAGCCACGCATGGTCATGCGCTGGTATTGTTCACCTCGTACAGATTGATGGGGGAAATACATACGCGTTTGCAGAACCGTCTGCCGTTTCCGCTGCTGGAGGCGTGGCGGAACGGACAACAGGCCGTCCGACTGTTCAAGAACCTTTCCAATGCAGTGCTGTTTGCAGCGGGGCCTTGTTGGGAAGGGATGGATTTTCCCGGAGATATGGTGTCGCTGCTGGTGATCGCGCGCCTGCCGTTCCCTGTACCGGACCCGGTCAGTGAAGCGGAGCGGAAGCAGTATCCCGGCCTACGGGAATATATCCATGCAGTGGTGCTGCCGGACATGCAAAGTAAGCTGCGGCAGGGATTTGGCCGGGCGATCCGGACGGAAACGGATACCTGTGTCGTGGCGGTTTTGGACAGGCGGGCAGCCGAGGGGCAGAGGTATCATGCAGCTGTGCTGGAAGCACTTCCAGAGTGCCGGTTATCGGACCGCTTAGAGGATGTGGCCCGGTTCATCCGGGAACGGAAGACGCCGGAATATTTTCGGCAGTGAGAACCCCTTCCTTACATTATATATACGGGGTGTTGGCAATGGAGCAACAGAATGGGATAAATAAGCATGATTTAAAACTTTGGGCATATGCCCGCAGCAGTTCTCCAAGACCGGGTGTGTTGATCCGGCAGATGCAGGGGCTGCTGGCCGATGCGGAACGCAATCATTGGACTGTTGTGGGAACGTCGCAGGATATGAGCACAGGCAGAACGCTGGCCCGCATGGGATTGCGGGAGGCGCAGAGAGCGGTGCGGCAGGGAATCGCCAATGGGATTCTGGTAGAAGATGTTGGCCGGCTGAGCCATGAATACAGTACGGCGCTGCGCGTCCTGGAGTTTTTGCAGGATCACAGTGCCGTTTTAATTTGCACACAGACCGATGCGCGTTATGAACTGTACATCAAAGGGCTGTCGCAGCCGCTGCAACAGCGCGCGGTGTCTAAAGGGAGGATAGTTCCGTGGTGAGAGAGATAAATGATACGCGGCGTGAAACTTCATCTTCACGCCTTATCGCGGAGATATGCTATTATATATCTTTTGCTGCCTTGAAGCGCCTGTGGGAAAAAGGAGAAATCTCCGAAGCCCTTTTTCAAAGAATCAATGTTGGTATTGCCGAAAAATATGGAGTTTTGAAGTACTCGATTTAGTCGGTTGTGTGATAGCTTTCAATGCGTTTTTAGGGTATGTTGGGTGTGACAAAAAAGATGTCCGGCATGCGGAAAGGGGACGTTGAGAGTGCCACAAGTCAAAATCATTCAACCGCTTGAAGAACAAGTTAAGCGGCTTCGGGTTGCGGCATATGTTCGTGTGAGCAGCGATTCCGAAGATCAGCTGAACTCCTTTTCTGTGCAGATGGAACATTACACAGGTCTTATAAAGGATAACGCGGAATGGAACTTTGCGGGAATCTACGCAGATGAAGGAATCACCGGTATGGCGGCAGATAAAAGGGAAAGCTTTCAACGCTTGCTGAAAGACTGCCGGGCCGGGAAAATCGACCGGATATTGGTGAAATCCATTTCACGGTTTGCGCGCAATTCAGCGGATACAATTTCGGTAACCAGAGAGCTGAAGCAGCTTGGTGTCTCCATCTATTTTGAAAAAGAGGGCATCGACACCGCAGATATGGGGAGCGAAATGCTGCTCAGTATGCTTGGTGCAGTAGCCCAAGAGGAATCGGTGTCGATCTCCCGCAACCTTCAGTGGGGAATCCGCAAGCGAATGCAAAAGGGCGAATATGTCACGGCAAGTGTGCCGTTCGGATATTCGTATATTGATCGAACGCTTGTACCCAATGAAAAGGAAGCTGCCGTAGTACGGGATATCTTTCAATACTACATTTCCGGTATGGGTATGCAGGAGATTGTGAATGAGTTGATGCGCAATGGCATACAGCCGCCGCGCAAGGCAAAAGAGTGGTGCATTTCAGATATACAGTATATATTGACAAATGAAAAATACATTGGAGATTCTTTGCTGCAAAAGAAGCTCACGGTTGGCGAGTTCCCAAGCAGGCGTGTCAAGAATGACGGAGATTTGTCACAATACTATGTGGAAAACAGTCATCCTGCAATTATAGAAAAAGAAGTGTTCGCTCAAGCGGAAAAACTGATTGAACAAAAACGGTTGACAGGATCTGTTCACTCTGTATATCCGTTAAGCAAAAAACTGGTTTGTGGTGTTTGTGGAACAGTTTTCAGAAGGAAAACTTCTGGAAGGGAATTCGACACAACTACATGGGTGTGCCGTGCTCATTATCTTAATACCGAAAAATGCCCGATGAAACCTGTCACAGAGACAGAGATTCATCGGGCATTCTGTTTTCTCTACAACAAACTGCTGTTACATAAAACTGTAATCTTAGAGGGTTTGCTGCAAGATTTGCAGGAGATAAAACGGCGTGACCAATGCAGTCATCCGGACGTAATAATGATAAATCGAGAACTTTTAGAAAGTCTGAAACAAGTCCACTTCTTGACACAGCTGCATTCAAAAGGAGTGATTTCCGCCGACATTTATCTGGAACGCCGTACTGCTTTAGATAAAAAGACGACAGAATTACAGAAAAAACTGCTATCCAGCCAGCAGACGAATAAGCTGGATGAAGTCATCGGGCAGACCGAAAAATTGCTTTCGATTTTATATGAGAGAACCAAATTCTGATGCTTAATTAGGTAGCCGCTGGCGTTGTGTCGTGTGGCCGCTGACGTGCTGGCCGGTGCAAAATGCATTTTATATTACCCAGCCGAAAATAAGCCGTAAAACGAAACTTTTTTTACCCTTAAATATGCTGTACTGTTACGCATTTCAAAAATTGGCCTTCAAAAGATGTTGCAATAAACATTTGCGATGCACTTGCAAGATGAATGGATTTTGAATATAATAATGGTATAAGCTAACAGAGAGGAGTGCTTTGTATGGCAAAAGAAAATATGACGATTAGAATGGAACCGGAGCTGAAAGCACAGGCGGCAGCTCTTTTTAAGTCTCTTGGGATGGATTTGAGTACAGCAACTGGCATTTTTTATAGACAGGCGCTTCGTTGTCATGGACTTCCCTTTGAGGTTAAGACTGACGAGCCGAACGCGGTCACCTACGCAGCGATGGAAGCGGCAGAAAAAGGTGAGGATATGTACGGACCGTTTGATAGTGTTGCGGATCTGATGGAGGCTCTGAATGCTTAAGCCGGAGTTTACGGGGCAATTCAAACGAGATTATAAGCTCGCAATCAAGAGAGGCTGCAATCCGAAGAAATTGGAAGAAGTAGTTACAATGTTATGCAATGAGCGGCCATTGCCGGAGTCATATCGGAATCACGCTCTCACAAATTCCAGAAATTATAAGGACATGAGGGAGTGTCACATTGAGCCGGATTGGTTACTCGTATACAAGGTCTATCGCGAGACCTTGATTTTGAAATTGATAAGGACAGGTTCTCATAGCGATTTGTTTTGATGGCTGTGCTGAATTGGAAGCGTGGTGATGATATATGGCGGATACAATAGCAGAAATTGCGGCAGAATGTGGTGCGTCTGAACGGGCGGTTCATGGAAAGTGTCGGCGAAACCATGGTTCGAAAGGAAGTATCGTAATCAACGAAAGTCAAAATGCTATATATCAGCATTATTTAGGTGTTGGGGGAGACTTGCAAAATCTCCGAGACGGTGTTGGTCTCCGTGTTACAGAAGGGTTCAACTATTTTTGAAAAATGGAAAGACAGTCCATATCGTAAGCCATTGATCCTGCAGGGGGCGCGGTAAGTCGGCAAGACTTACGCCATTTTGAAATTTGGGCGCAAATACTATGAAAATGTGGCGTATTTTAACTTTAAAACCAACCCGTAGCTGGCAGATACTTTTGTCGAAAGCATTAAATCAGATTATCTGATTCCAAGTCTTTCACATCTTGCGGGGCAAACGATCATCCAAGAGAAGACCTTGCTCATATTTGATGAAGTGCAGTTGTGTGAGCGTGTATGGGCCTCTCTGAAAGCCCTCCGTGAAAATACGCCGAAATACCATGTGATTGCCGCTGGAAGTTTGGCTGGGCGTGGCTGTCAACCGGGAGAAGTTTTCTTTTCCTGTGGGAAAAGTGGCTATCAAGACGATGCACCCTATGGATATGGAAGAGTTTTGAATGCCTATATGGAAACTTACGCATCGGAATATTCCATTAAACTCTCTGCCCCAAATTTTGGCTTTGAGGCGCAGAAAAGAACAGTTCCTTTATATGCTGCTTTCTGTATCTGAGCACGGCTATGCCAAAATAAACGTCCGAGGGAAAAGACAGTATTATGATGTTGAGGAGTACGCAGTCATGGAAAAAGGGGCAATTGATCTTACGGTAACGCTTGACCTCGAGCGATACAAGGCTTGGCGCCGGGTGGTTGTGCCGGGAGATGCCACATTTGTTCAGCTTCACAAAATCATTCAATGTGTTTTTTCCTGGCAGGACAGACACCCCTACCAGTTCGATATCAATGGAATCAGTATCGTTGACCCGCATATAGCAGACGTTGATGGTGTTTTCCTGGCTTCGGAACAGCGGCTGAAGGACGTTTCCCTGCCTTGGCAGGCTCAAATGCTGTATACGTATGATTTTCGCAGCAAGTGGATACATTTGCTGAATGTGAATGGCGCACTCAAGGAGTATGAGGGCGGACCCAAATTGATTGCTGGTGAAGGAGACGCACCGCCAGAGGATATCGGGAGTACAGAGGAATATCTCGATTTTTTGGATATTATTGACGATCCACGTCATCCGCAGCACAAATTTTATCTCCACTGGCTGGAAAAACAAATCTGGAGGCGGCTGTATGATGCCGCATATATTCAGCACGAACTGGATCAGTTGAAATGAAAACAAGGCCGGTGAGGGGAGTACCCTCGCCAGCCCTGTTTTTATAGTGGATAGCTTGCAGATGCTGTCCGCATTGTTTTTGAGCGCTATAAAGGCCTTATGCGGTGTCCTTTCCAGGCAGCATATTGTCCGGAGCGAACTTGACGCCATCCCGGAAACCTTCGTTATAGACGGATGGGATGTGCACACTTTTCCCGTGGAAAGAAGCTTTTTTCATATCTGCAACAAAAGCATTGGCCTCTTGCGGTACAACGAGCACAAGACCCCATTCCTGGTGCTTTTCACGCTGCTGCTTCAATGCCGACTTTATCCCGCGAATATACCCATATGCGTAGCTGTCACGGACAGAGCGGCGCACATAAAGCGTGGTTTTTTCCGGGAGCTTTTTCTCCATCTGTATGATCCAGGTGTTGATACAGGCGATTGCATATTTTATGATGCCAGTGCAGACCTCAGCATCCTCGGAAAAGCCGGTCAGCATGATCGTATTGATCTGTTTGCCCTTCTTCCGAGTGCGGTAAGAACGGCAGCAGTAATGGGCGGCCAACACGTCGGCCAAGGCTACGACCCATTCGTTTTTGCGCTTGCTGCATTGAATTCCAGTGTTGTATTGAACTACTTCTGATTCGGGGGCAGTTTCAAAGTCCGCCATGGAAAGCTTGTGCTTGGCCATCAGTTCCTGCGCTTTCAAGAGCGCGGCTTTGGCTTCGTTTTCATTGGGATTGACGGAAAGCGCGAGCAATTTTTGAATTCGGTCTTTAATATCCATGAATTCGGTCTTTAATATCCATAAAGTATACCTCATTTCACGATTTGAAGAATATTGGGCCGATACGATCTTTGCAGGACACCGGCGTACAGTATTCGGTCAGAGTGAGTGCTTCTGTTTTTTTGCATCTGCAAAAGACGCCTCGTTATCCCGCCAGCGGCCGATAGTTGACTTTTATCGCATAATTTCCATGGTTCAGCTCATATACGAGCTGTGATATGGCGTTGTCCGCGTCCCATGGAAAATAATGTGTGACTTCTCGTGGAGGCTGCCAGATCCGCACGATGACGCCATGATCAAAGACTTCCATTTTTACATCGCGCCGATGCGCACAGGCAACAGCGAGATTTCCGATTTGTTTCAATTTGCACATTCCTCCTGAGCGTTTTTAGGATTGGATGAGATGGGTTCGGTGTCCTCGGGAAGCTCTCAAAGGGGGCGCGGAATTTTTTGAGACTTATGTGCTTCCGAGTTGAGGTGTTGCGTGTGCGCATAAACAAATATCTTCCCATTTAAGATGTTCCGTTTTTCATCACGGCCTCCTTCTTATTGTTAAGAGGGAAAGCACCTCCTGCAGAGGTGCTTTCCCTGTTCGACGCTTTAGACAGTTTCTGATGGTTTCAGAGCGGTCATAGGCAAACGGGTGTATTGCAGCTGCCCGGTTTGTCCGGCGTTGGATTGCATAGCGTGATGGGAGACGCAGCAGTCTTTGCAATACGGTTTACTTCCTCTGCATGAAAGGCAAGGCAGTCGCGCAGATGGATCAGTTCCCGGCATTGGCGGCCAATGTAGGAAGGCCAGAAATCATCCTCATGGCTATCGAAAACAAAGGTTACTTGAAACATCTGTTTTTCCTCTCCGTCATAAAAATCGTGATCTCAAACGTGATATATATCTTTGGTGTGTGTGCGATAAATTTCGTACGGTTATGCCTGCAAAAACCAGTGTATAGCTTTCAACAAACTGTGCTCCGCACTGCGGGCATTCCACGGAATAGACACATTCCGCCAACAGGGTAATCACTGTATGAATGTTTCAAAGACTCTTCTGCAGCGTCGCAGAATGGGCACACGTCACCTTTTTGAAAATGAAGTGTTCGTTTGCTTTTGTGATGTAATTTCATTCGTTCAATTCCTCATTTTTTGTTACTATGGTGCTGATCAGCGGCTCACGCTGTCAGCTCATGTACGATCCTGTCAGGTTCCATTTCACTGGTGCGAAAAATCTGCTTGCAGAATGGCGCCAGCGTGAAATCCAGGTGCTTGCCGCGGTCCAAAAGCACTCCGAGTACACTTGCCTTGTGCTCAGCGAGTTTTCCGTGCAGCCAGGTGCAGAATTCGGGATGGACACTGCATACGCCGTCAGTGATAAATACGATGTCCGCACGCTGAACGCATCTTTTGTCGAGCAGTGAAACTGCTTCCGTGAGCGGTGTAACATAATCTGTACCGCCGCCGAAAAACAGTGAGACTGCATGCATCAACTCAGCCCGGCTGCAACTGTCATGGCGGAACACATAGCTTTTGGCGCTTCCGGCCCGCGCGAAGCGGATGATAGCAGCGTTTCTTTTTCGCTGTACTGCATGCTCTACAAGCACGCAGGCGATGGCTTTTGACCAGGCATCCTTATTGTGGGAACGCATGGAGCCAGACTCGTCGATACAGATAATGACATCGCCTTCTCCCCGCGTAACTCTTTCCCGCTTTTTGTATTGCCGCAACAGCCCGCGGGAGAGTTTATCAAAGAGAAGTACTGTGGAAACAGGGTGTGAGAGATAGGCCAGTTCCGATGACAAAGCTCTCCGAAGATCTTTGCCAAGGGTGATGTCATATTTTTCGCCGCCATGGTAGATGTATGCACTGGAAGCGCGTGCCTCAAGCAGCTGACGGTAAGAGCCGAGGTATTTGGATATCCGGCAGAGAAGGTCATTGTTGCGAACCTCATCCACGAGAGCGAGATCAATGTCCTGCTCCATGCGTCCACTTGCGCTCATGCCCCATGAATTATTGATACTGCATAGTTCCTGGGCGCGCTTTTGGGCAGCTTGCGACGCGTCGCGGATAGTGTGCTCCCGTCGGCTTTTGTCTCCTGCAAGCATTTCCTCGTTGAGTTTGCGCAGGTTATTGATTTGCTGAGCGGTGCTATAGGCTTTGGCCAGCGCTTTGGAAGCTCGGAGAAACCCATCCCGGGATGGTGCGGCCTCGTATTGCCTGCGCAGTTTTTCCGTGCGAGTCAGCTCCTGCTGTAGTGTCTGCGATTTGTGCTCCAGTATCTGGGCCGCCGGCTTTTCCGGCGCAAGAGATGGGGCAAGTGTGTGCAGATCTGCCAATATGCGGTCCGCGAATTCTAACACGGCACATCCGGCCAGCTTTGCCCGGCCGCAGCATTCTGCGTGCAGCCTGGCAAAATGCGCTTCATTCCTGAGTACATCGAAGATCGGCAGGCTGACAAACCTTGCGTTCTCCGTAAGATCCTCTGCAGGGCGGCATACCGCCTGCAGCGAATAGAGGCTTTGGAACAGATCGCGCATAATGTTTTCAAAATGAGGGCTCTCGGCCTTACCTCTTTCGATGATACCCGAAAGTCCCGGCACCTGTCCACAGACGCTTTCATACACGGTATCTTCAAGGGGCAGGCTGTAAAATAGATGGGCACTGAGAGCCAATTTGGGCCGACTGCTCATGAGCTGATTATAGATTGCATAGAATTGGTTCGGATCTTGAAACCATTTTATTTTTCTCATTTTCGCAACTCCTGTAAAACATGGGGCCCTTGATGGGCCCCGTGTGGTTTTTTAGAACGGGAGATCTTCGTTTTCGTCGATCACGCCGTCATCGTCGATTTGTGGCGGCGCAGGTTGGCGGGCGGATGCCGGTTGGCTACCGTCGGCGGATTTCTCCTTGTCACCCACAAAATTCACCTGATCTGCGTTGATTTCAAAGCCGTAATATTTCTGTCCATCTTTTTCCCATGTGCGCGTGACAAGCGGGCCAAGGACATTGATCCATTTCCCTTTATGGAAGTGCTTGCCGACAAAGTCGGCTCTGCTGTTCCATGCGACTACGTTGATAAAATCAGAATCCGGCCCGTTTTCGGTTTTGAAGCGGCGCGGTACGGCAATGCGAAATGCGCACTTCTGGTTCTGATTCGCACCTACAACAGTAATCTCCGGATCAGCTACCAGACGACCTGTCATAATAGCAATATTTAGCATATACGGATTCCTCCTTATAAATCGTTCAGCAGTGCCAGCTCACTCAGCGGCAGATGCGTCAAAGTTGTGCCTTCATGGGCGATGCGGTTCTTTTCTTCCATCTCTTCCAGCAGATTTGTGATCTTGGCCTGCTCTGCGCCATGCGCTTCATCTTTGAGTAGTACCGCCGCCTTATAGGCTTCCACCAGTTCACGGCGGAGCTTGATGATCCCTTCCACGGTGCAGCCGTTTGCGCGGTCGTTCTGAAAGGCGTGGTAAGACGCCAGATACTGCTCACGGAGCTTACCAACCTCAATATCCGTGCGGTCGAGACAATGTGCTTCGAGGATCTCCTTGATGCCCGGAATATCGGATGGCTCCATCCACAGATAATTGATAAGCTTCAGAAGATCGGTCTTGTCCGCTGTTTGCCGACCGTCCAGCCACGCATAAGCTTTCACAATACGGTGGTAGCCCAGAAACTTGCGGTCGGAGATAGGATAGCCAGCTGCACGCATGGCGTACATGACACCATCCATCACCATGTCAAGTTCCTTGGAGACGGTAACCATTTTTACTTCTTTCTGCATTTTGCCAAGCTCATCCATTGTGAGCTGTGTTTTGAGCGGCGCGTTATATTCGTCCGTTTCTTTTTTTCCCAAAAGAGCAAGACGCTGTCCCCGGTCTTGGATGTATTCTGTTTTGACCTTCAGATCAAAACGGTCCAGCAGAGGGAGATACTTGCGCTCTTCCGGATCGTAAGGATTGGGCATTTCATTGGAAGCACCGAAAAAAGAAATCGTGGGCAGCTGCAGCTCCCGGCCCTCGTTTGCATAAAGCCGTTCGTTGAGTGCAGTCAAAAGAGAGTGGAGTACGCCGCCGTTCGCCTTAAACAGCTCGTCCAACATCACAATATCTGCTTCCGGGATTTTTCCCCGGGTGAGCAGCGACGGAGTGCTGCCGTAAAGGGAGGCAAGCACAGAACGCATCTCGGCCAGGACCTTGCGCTGCTGCGACATTTGGAGCAGCGTTTCCTGTGTCGGGACTTTTTTGTAATCCTCATAGAGTGCTTTCAGCGCATCACGCATCTGCACATAGGCCTGATCGCTTTCCAATACGTCGCTGGCAACGCCACCCGGAATCAAACTGGACATGTCCAACCGGCCGAACAGCTTTTCCTCGTCGGTCTCATTGTTGAACTGATAAGCGAAAAAGCGGGAATCTTTTAAGCAATCGGCAAACAGGCGGACGGCCGCCGATTTGGCCTGCCCGTTTTGTCCGAGAATAAACAGGTTGCTTCCTGTGAGCAGGGCAACTGCCATATCCCTCAAAAGCTCACTCCGTTCGGCCAGCCGCTCGTTCAGCGCGGTGAGGACTGTGTTCATTTTCTGGTTCAAGTTGGTCATTTTTACGCTCCTTTTCTCAAGCCGTCTCTTGGTACGGCGGAAAATACAACAGGTGCAGCGGTTGTACCCGTTCGATCCTGTGGTGCGACTGAGCCTTTGCGGGCAGCTGCTGGAAACTTTCTCTCGCATCTTTCTCAGATGGAAAGCGGCGTGCACCACAAAGGTTGCTGTAAGGCAGTATATTTTTGTCATCTTCAAGCGGGAAGCTGGATGCAATGTAATTGCAGTCGCAGGGAGCTGTGAGCCCATCATTCTTTCGAATCACAAAAACTTCATCGGGCATTGTGCAAAGCTCCCTTCGGGATGTTTTTTACTTGTGCAGGGTTCAATTGAAAGCGGGGATTCCAGCTATCTCCTGTGTATTCCCAAGTGTGGGTTCCGAATTCGGAATCCGCCTCCAGAACGTCACCGCGCTGAAACAGAATATCAACCGCGGCATTTTTTTGAAGGAGCTGTAAAGCTTTGTCAAGCTCATGGAATACCTCGTCGGGAGCTTTTCGGACCCCACATACGAATGTATGGCTGAAGCCACCGATTGAACCATCCTCATTGGTCATCAGCTTTTCCGGTGTGAAACGAAGCAGATAGAGTTTCACACCTTTATTGCGTCGAGGGCATTTGGCGGGAATACCGTTTCTGCTTTCACGCACCTTAAGCGGGAACGCCCGTTTTGAATACCGGCAATAGGATTTGCACGGTTTTTTCAGAATGCCGTCTTCATAGGCTGCAATGCTTTTGTCGAAAAATTGCCGTGACGGGCACGACAGACAGTTTTTGATTTCTGTAGCCAGCATTAAGCCACCTCCGTGGGAGTCCAACCCATCACATTGCAGATTTTCCGGCAAGCTTCGATCACGTAGGCATCGCTGTCGTGCAAATCCGGATCGGCCGCCCAACTGCGGATTAGTTCGGTGAGTACCGCATATACGTCCTCTCGTCCTTTTCCACGGCTCAGTTTGCATAAAAACTGGTGCCGTTCCAGAGCGGAATATCCGCCGGTGATGGCGCACAGGTCAATCACATTTTGCGCGACTTTTTCGGCCGGTCGGGGGATGCTGTTCAAGGGTGTCCTTTTGTTGTGTGCATTCATTGTTTGATACCTCCAAGTTTTCATGTTGATAGCAGAGCTCGATCAATCTGGCGCACTCTTCCATATTGAAGTTTGCTATATGCGCGGCATATGTCGGCATTTTCATCACGGCTGCCATCCAGGCGTAGCCTGCTGAACGCGTCATGTGATGTGATTGCCAGAAATGATCGAATACCAGATGGGCCTCGATTCGTTTGCTTCGCAGAGCCGCATTGGCAAGCCTGCCCTTGGGACAGCCATCCTTGTCGATGCCGACTGCCGCGTTGCAGTTCGTACACATATAAATATTTCCGACGCCGCGTCTCCCATAGAGTTCAGACGCCGGACAGCGAATCACTTTTCCCCCGCAGTAATCGCACACCGTAGGGATTTTTTTCAATCACATTCCTCCCCGTCATGCAGCGGCCTTGCGGCCTTTTTTGTCGGTTTTGGCGCGCACCGTAATATCGATGGGCCGCGTCGGCGTGAGTAAGAAAAGCATCGTATTGTTTTGCATTCGCAACATACCGTTGGGGGCCACAGAAAGCTGGATCTGTCCTTCCCCAAATCGGGCGAGCGCCTTGGAGAGAGGGGAAAGAAGATAATAGTTCGCTTTCATCACAGGGGTTGTGGCCTGTGCGGGACATTTTGTTTTACCATTGGCATACATGGCTTTCCCGTCAAGCGCAATGTATCCCTGGCATATCTGTATTTGAACAGGGCAGTTGGCACTTGATAAGCTGGAAAGAGTACTCAAACCCTTTGACATGTCCTTGGGCTTGACAAGCGCGACGCTTTCCGGCTGGAAGGTACGCAGCAGGCTGGGCACATCCATATAACTTTCCCGTCCCAGAATACAGCAGACACGAAAGCCTTCCACCTGGAAAACGGCTTCGCCTGCCGCAGTGCCGATATGGACGTTTTCCTTATCGCTGAAAGCATAGGCCAGGTACTGAGCGCTTTCTGAAGGAATCAGAATATGAATGGGGCTGATGATATCACTCTGCGTACCGGCTACAGCCAGCCCGAATGTATCCGATGCGGCCAGCGTCAAGGTTGTGCCCTGTGCATCGATTTTCACTCTGGAATACGCTGGGCGCTGGGGATCATGCCCCACCGCGAACAGGCAGCAGCGCAGAAGGTGAGGAAGCGCGGCGATCCGGCATGCGGTTTCAACTTGTGGGAATTGCGGCCGCGGATATTTTTTTGCCGGACGCGTTGCCAGGGTGTATTCGGTGCGCCCACAGGCCAGCAAGGTGTTTTCCTGTCCCACTGTACGCATTTCCACGAAGCCTTCGCCGAAAAGCTCCAGGATCTTATTCAGAAGCGAACCGTTGAGTACCGTACTTCCGGGTTTAAGCACCAATGCGGGAAACTGTATCTCTGCGCTGAACAACTCATTTCTTGCGACAGCCGTTACAGAAAAGCCGTCGGGATTGGTCTCCAGTAGGATTCCGGACAGCTCTGGCATCGCTTCATGGTTGCGCAGAACCGGCGTAAGACGCTTGACTGCGCTGGAGCCAAGGCCTTTTTCAAACTTGATATACATGGCATTCTCCTTTGATGCGGTGTTTATGTGGCCCACATGCTCGGTGCATATTCCGGCCGACCGTCTTGTCCTTCCATCATAGCCGCGCGAGAGTCCAGTTCCTGTACGATTGCCGTAAGGCAGTCGTGTGCTGTTTTCAGATCCCAAAACAGCACAAGCGTTGTTATGACCTGTCGGAATCCATGAATGAGTTCTTGCTTGGTCATCCGCAACAGCCTTTTTTCGGCTTCCCGGATAGCAAGATTTTCCTCGCAGGGATCCAGCATGGCAAAATAGTCCGTATATATTTCGTCATAACCCAAAACGGTTTGCTGATGCCCCAAAAGAGCAACGGTCATATCATCCCAGCAATCGGGCGGCATACACGCTGTCAATGCCTCCAAAAGTGTGTTCGCACCGGCGGACAGTTCGTCGAACAAAGGTTTATACTCCAGTTCGCAGCCGGTTTCGCCGACATCATAACCGTACATGTCTCCGTTTTCAGAAATCTCATACAAATACTGGCAGATGTCAGAGTGTGTGAGATTCTGGAGAACAGATTTTTTCCACAAAGGTCTTTCTGTTTGTTTCATAGCATCCTCCTTTATGCACTGAGCTCAAACATGGAAATCTGTCCAAGCTCTTGTGCGCTTTGTTTGGAAGCAGAACGCAGCCTGCTCACTCCGAATTCAAAATGTCCAGTCTGAGCCGGAGCACAAGGCTCCATTGGGATATATGCAGCAGTTTGAGGTATAGGCACCGGAACGGCCTGTGGCTGTACGGGTAACGCTGCATCTTGTGCGCAAGCCAGGCTGCTGTCCGTAGCAGCGGGTGGGGATATCTGAGGCGATGCCGGTTGGGGAATCGGTGGCGGGGTATCCTGTGGGGCTTTTAACATGGCCATGCGCCGGAAAATATCTGCCATATCGTCAACATGATTTTGGACACCTTGCGCAAGCTCCTTGGCGAGTTGCGCGGAGACATCCCGGCATTCACTGAGTGCTGCAAGGCCCTCGTCCGATATATGTCCCTCTATGATGCCCGCCGCGGCCAGTTTTGTTGCCATCAAATGTAGCGCGCGTTCCTGAACCGTTCCGATATAATAGAAGAAGTATACTTCAATTCGCAGAGCGGTCTGGTTGATCCGCCATGATCTGCGGGATGCCTGGCGCAATGTAAATGGATTGTAGTTCACATTATAGAAAATGAGTGTCGTGAACATATTGAGATCGATGCCCGTTTCAATGAGGGAGGGATTGGCAATAAGTACCCGCATGCCGTTTGCTGCCTTATTTGCAAGCCATGCTTCCCGTTTTGCAGGGGTAACGCTGGGGGACATGAGTTCTGTGGGAATGCCTTCCTGCTCAAGGTTCAGCAGCAGCTTTTTTTGAGTGTCAAGACGTGTCCAGCTCGTATAAATCAGGACATTTTCACCCGAGCGGATTTTTTTGTGGACCAACTCAAGAACCATCAGATCTTTTTCCAACAGTGTGCCCGCCGTAGTTGTGTCCTGGGGACAGAATAACACCTCCCCGGTTTCTGGATGCCGGATCGGTTTGGCATCATATGGCTGGTCCGGATATCCTGACAGCAGATTCAACAAAGAAGACCATATTTTATTGCCGAGTTTGGGATCTTTGCGCATGACTTTGACATAGTATTCGTTGCCCTTCTGATACTCTTTTTCGGTGGCCGGGCTCATTTTCACCGGAATAGGCATCTCCTCGTATTCCGGAAGATGTTTCCCGATATCGGTCAAAGACAGGAATACCGCCGATTCCATGAGAAAGCGCGAATAGACAAGAGGGGAAACTCCCGGCAAAAGCCTGTCCCGGCGCTTGTGGACTGCGGTAGGGCGCTTATCATTGTAGACGTCTACCTCAAACTCTGTGGACGACTCAACGATCCCGTATTCTTTGGCGAATGCAGATATCTCACGGTATTGCTTGCCGTCCAGCTGCATCGAACGGGGAAACAGGCGGTACAACAGATAGAAAATACCTGTTGCGTACCCATTGATCAGTGTTGCTGTCATGCCCACGACCGTTTTTGCTGTCCCAGCAATCTCCGCCATGGCGTCACCTTGGCCGGAGTCATTATTGTATTGATGAAGCTCATCGGCAAGGAGAGCATCAATCCGCCCTTTCATCTGCTTGCGGATATAGGTGCTCAACGGATACTTGCGGGATGAAACGACAGGCGGAAGATTGTTTCCCGGCTGCGTGCTCGACAGCGCTTCTAACTGTTCCAGAATCGCTGGATTTTTGGTTTTGTCGTAGTAGAGGTCGATCTGCGGTAGATAGATGTACCCAAAACTCCCAATCTTGGTCCACATTTCCGGCATGGTGCGCTCTGTCAGAGGTGCCCATAAAGACGCGCCACATGAGAGACATTTGTGATTTTTGGTGGTTTTATGCCGGAAAAAGGGCGCCTGGGCGGTGACCCAGTATGTGCTTCCGCCGTCGGAAAGGGGTTCCTCAATGATGGCCCCGCAATCTGGACAGCGAAATACGGTCTGTCCCATGGACTTGCCGACAGTAACGGCTGGATAACTGAAATACCCATCCCGTGCGCTTTCTTTGGAAATCACCACATAGACATTTGTGTTCCGCAGCGTATAATCCCTGTAAACCGCCTTGAACTGCGAAATGTCACGCACGACAACAGCGCGGCTATTGGGTGCGGTTTCCTCAATTTCACGTACCCACTTAGCCGTCATATGCGAAGGACAAAGGACAATGTTGAAATGCTTTCCCCCCTCCGCAAGCTGGCTTGCCGCCAGTGCCATCGTACCCATTTTGGTTTTACCGGCACCGCATTCCGCCACGATGATGGCCGGACGGTTCCGGTCGATTTTGCGCTTCACTGCTTCGGCCACTGCCATCTGTGCGTCATACAGATGGTATCCAGTGTGCGACCAAATGCAAGTATCGACCTGCCGGATTTCTTTGCTGAGGCTCTCGGCTGCAGGGTCGAACAGAGGGGTAAAGCGCGATTTGATCTTTTCGGCGATTTGTGTGCCGAATGTGTTTAGGTATTGCGGTATTGTGGCGATGTGTTTGAAGGCATTCCGGTCTCCAACCAATGTGCCGGGAATCCGGATATCGCCCTTCTTCAGCCCGCAGTTGAGTATCTCGATCAGAGTTTTTTCATCGCGGTCAAGGGATAGGCGCCACGCCTCGAACCGCTCGGTCGTGCTGTACACTTCGAGCTGTGTGAGAATGCCATGCCGCTGAGCCTCGCAGAGAACATAGTCTTGAAACTCCGGCAGCATGGGAGCGCACGTTTTCCTTTGAATCTGTCGGAACAAGCTGGTATGATCTCCAACAGCACAGTACAGAAAGTGAACGCGGCTTTTGATAAAAGATACTGAGCTTTCTCTGTCGCGGACCTTTTCCTTGCCTTCAATTTCCTCATCTTGAATTGTCAGCAGCGCTTCGCAATAAGGCACGGCTGCACCATACTGAAGCGAATATTTGTGCTTATCCCCCTGGCAGGTAAATTCGTTCCCGTCCACAGTTATACGAAAAGGCACGCCGGTGCGGAGCACGGTAGCAAGTGCCTGAGTAGCGGCAGGCTCACCTCCGAGGCGGATACCGATGAGTGTACTGTCATTATTCCCAATTCCAGGTTCACAGATTATCGTGTCAGCATAGCCAGTCAGAGCAAAATCTTTACTTTCACAGGCTACAGGATATAGGCGTGGTTGGGACAATCGCATTCCTCCTTTAAGTTCAGATAAACAAAAAACCACAATACCCAATCAAAGGCATTGTGGTTTCCTGCTGTATTTTAAAGTGTTCAGTTAAGATTTATATGTTTGACGCAACAGGCGGCCAGGGATGGCGCCGCCGAACTTTCACCTCGAACTGCTTTCACCTAAAATACAATTCAATTGTACACTGTTTTTTCGCTCTCCGCCATCTACACTTTCGGTCACGATGATTTTTAGAGCGGTATCTGAAAATGCGCGATAACAACTTTATAGCTCAGCTATGGTCTGCTAGGGAGAGAAAGATGTAGCCCCAGTCTCTTCGGCGGTGTACACAAACTCTTCGATTGCCATGTAAGGCCCCTTCTTTATCAAAATAGTGGTCAACTTCTCAATTTCAGCGCAGTATTCGTTCCCATTTATACACATGTTTTGAGTTGTTCTTGACTTTGTGAACAGTTCCACTGGTGCAAAACCTGTGGATAGCGATGGTCTTGATAACGAAAACCAAAATATTCCGTTTTCATGCAGTTCTCTGGCAATTGGCTCAGCGTTCACGCCGAACACATCATACAGAGTGTCCTCATTATAAAAATCCGTGGGCTTGCCGAGAGAACACCGGGCGATATCGTCCATGGTATACAGCCCCATGGCTTCCAGCTTTTTCGTGTAACCCGCGCCCACCCGCCAAAAATCCGTGAGGGGACGATGATTCTAAAGTTTCTCCCGGTAACTCATTTCATTCAATTCCGCGATCCGCACACCATTCTCATCCGCTGGCACATGCTTTGCCCACACATCCATGGCTACCTTCGCCAGATACAAATTGGGGCCGATGCCAGCGGTGGCGGTGATGTCCGTTGTTTTCAAAACGTCAAGGATAATCTGCATCACAAAATCATGCGCGGAAATGTGAAAGCTGCCCAAATAGTGTGTCGCGACATATTTCAAATAGACTTTGTGAGTGGTTTTCTGCAAAGTGTCGCACTCTAGCATGATTCTTACAATGTTGCATTCATTCCCATTGCCAAGGCGAAGTAAAGGAACAGGAGATAGTATTTTTCGGTGGAAAAAGTGTTTCCCTTGTAGTAAAATGGAGTTAGTAGGAAAGGGTGAATTCCAGTGGATAATAATCAGCTGCAGCTTTTTGAAAATAAAGAAATCCGTACAGCATGGGACGAGGAACGGGAAGAATGGTGCTTTTCTGTCGTTGATGTTGTCGCTGTTTTGACTGACAGCCCAAATCCGCAAACTTATTGGCGGGTAATGAAAAAACGATTGAAAGATGAAGGAAATGAAACCGTTACAAAATGTAACGCTTTGAAAATGACCGCCGCCGATGGAAAAAAGCGATTAACCGATGTTGCCACAACAGAACAGCTTTTGCGAATCATTCAGTCAATCCCCTCGCCAAAAGCAGAACCATTTAAGCTGTGGCTTGCAGAGGTAGGCCGGGAACGCATAGAAGAAACCATAGATCCCGAGTTGATCATAGACCGTGCCCTTGAAACCTATTTGAAAAAAGGCTATTCCCGCGAGTGGATTAACCAGCGGCTGCAGGCAATCCAGGTACGTAAGGAACTCACCGATGAGTGGCAGGACAGAGGCGTACAAAAAGGTGTTGAATTTGCGATACTTACTGACGAGATTACTCGTGCATGGTCAGGTATGACGACGCGACAATACAAAAAGCTAAAAGGTCTAAAAAAGGAAAATCTGCGAGACAATATGACGACACTGGAAATTGTATTGAATATGCTTGCAGAGGCCACAACAACAGAACTGTCAAAGGTACACCAGCCGCAAGGTTTTGCAGAAAGCCGTGAAATAGCAAAACGTGGCGGTAGTTATGCCGGAGAAACGCGAAAATCTATCGAAGCGGATACCGGACGTTCTATCATCACTTCAGAGAATGCGGCACAATTAAACGCAGTTGTAACTGGTGTGATTGAGGGGGTTATAAATGCAGAAGATGAAAATGAGAAGTAAGCAAAAGTAAGAGGAAAAGTGGTATGAGAAGAAGCGTACGCTAAAATTAATAGAGTAGCCTAAAAAATTTAACAAAAATATTAGGAATGACATGCAAGAATAGATGGTGCTCTTTCTGCTGGAAACATCAATATCTGCTGCGTTCATATTCGATACTCCTTGTCGATGAAATTGTAATGGAGGATGCCATCTTTACCCATCGCCGATTCCATCTGTTTGCTGACACGAACGTTCAGGCTCTACCTGCATAAATCGAACACTGCGAACGTGAGGATGGCTGACTGACTCACGAACGGACGTGAAAGCCCTTGGGGTGAATGTCAGACCATTACTATCCCATTCTAACAGTTTGGGCAACGAGACGCCCCATGCCTATGGCTGGCTGCCGTAAATCAAGGGGCAAATATATAGTAACAAGGGGAAAATAAAAAATCCCGCAGCCTTTTGGCGGCGGGACAGAGGAATAGCGGGATATCAGATTATTCAGGCAGCGCCATGCCAAGCTTATCAGCGATCTCGTCCAGCTTCATGCCAGATTTTTGTGCCTGCTTGACAAGGAGTTTGATCTGATCGGCTTTGCTTTTACGCGGTTTGCGCTTTTTCGGCGTAAGTACGTCTTTCTTTTTGGCTTCCAGTTTAGCGATTTTTTCTTTAACAGCGGCGATCTTGTTATCAAATTCGGTGACAGACGCCGCTTTTTTGTTTTCCAATTCTAAAATGGAATCTTTCAGTTTTTCAATTTGGACATCCAAATCAGCAGCGATTTGTTCCGGGGTTCTCCGGACACGTTTTTCTTCAGACATTAAATCACACTCCAAACAAATATAGATTAAAGATAGTGGATAACTTAAATATATCACAGTCCAATAAAAGTAACAAGACAAATTGTGTCGGAAGATGAAATACAGATAACTGGATAAAAAACGCTGATGTAACAGCCTCGTGGAAATATTTCCGCGAGGCTGTTTGCATATATAAATGAATCTATAACAAGAAGGAGCGTCGATAGCAAACTGAAGTTTAAAGAAGCAGTTCAAACACAAGCATATACGAAAGCTGCAGGGATAGCTATCACCAAGTCCAATAACGTTTTCCCGAATTTCTTCTTGATGGCCAGCATTGCCTCCTGCCGCCTGCTGTCGCGGTCGGGCTGTTCTGTCGTAAAAGGCTACAAACAGCATTTATTCTCTGGTCAAACGCCGAATATTGCCAAGAATCAGAATGAGATCGTCGTCATTCAGCTTGCGAAGTTCATCAATCACACTTTGAAGCAGCGAAGGGTTTTCCAGGGATTCATCAAAAAACTGGCTGGGTGTGAGATTGAAATATTCACAGATCCGCAGAAATTCTGCCATGGGCGGCAGGGATTTCCCGGAAGAGATATTGTACACGTACCCTCGGCTGTGGCCGAGGTCGTAGCTCATCTGATATTCAGAAATGCCTTTTTTGAGACGGAGCTGGGTAATCCGTTCACGAATAAAATTTTCATCCATTGCTGTTTCACCACCTGTTTGCATCTAATTTTAGATGATGAAACCCGCTTAATAGTCGATTATTTTATGTTATTATTTGTGTACTAGCCTAATATTTTATGTTATAATCCAAATATATGCGATTAAAGATAATGGGTGCAAAAGTTGATTGAAACAATCGGCCGGGAGGGTGCCTCCCCGTGGAGGTCGGTCTTCGCCATATGCCCATATGGATAGTCGGATGAATAATACTGTGAGCGCCATTGAGAAGAAGTTTAATAAATGGGGTACTCAAAATGAAAGCATACAGCGCTGGTCTCATGTCGCAATCTTTCTGGTTCATTGAGTTTAAAAAGGTTGTAAAGCTCGTTTCGGACGGTAAGAGCCAAAACGATATCAAGGCCGCTTGTGTAGAAGAAAATCTCCTCGGGGCAGTTAATCCGTACCGTGCAAAGCGGGTCGCAGGTTATCTCACGAACCGTGTTTCCACCTTGGATGCTAGAGAGATCCAAATGTTTATAGAATCCGATTTGGCAACTCAAAAGCTGCTGAATCTGATTGCTGTTTTAAGAACAGACCGGCTGTTCTTTGAATTTTTATTTGAAGTGTATCGTGAAAAAATCCTTCTCGGAATCCCGGTTATCGAAGACAGTGACACAAACGTCTTCTTTAAGAACAAAGGCGCGCAGAGCAACAGTGTCGAGGGCTGGAAAGAATCGACAAAGTCCCACCTGCGCCAGTGCTATTTCAATTATATGGCCGATGCCAATCTGCTTGTGCAGGACGGAAAAACGCGCAGAATCACGCCGCCTGTTTTGGATATAGCTTTAGAGCGGCATCTGGAAGCGAAGGGCGAAGGCGCCATGATCAAAGCCATTACGGGAGGAATATGATGCTTTCACTGGAACAGCGCCTGGATAAAATCGAAGAGGTTATCAAAAAGCCTTCTTTCCGGCAGAATAAGGGCCTGGGGAACGAGGTGGGCTATTATATTTTTGATTACCCGGCAGAACAGGAACTTGTTGTGCGTGAGCGTATTGAATACATACGCCAGAAAAATGAAGAAGCGATCGATGGCTTCCGCATCGTTGTGTTTGACCTGTACGACATCATTATTTCAATACTCAAAGCCAAGGGCTATCTTGAAAAGTGCTTCGAGTTTGAAAAAGCCAGGGGCTTTGACAGAATCACAAAAGCGGTTGGCAATACGCTCCGGCTCACTTCGGCGGACAGTTTGATCGTGAACCACATCAGAGAGCGTACCCCGGCCAACTCCGTTGTGTTTATCACCGGAATCGGAAAATGTTATCCGCTTCTGCGTTCCCACACGGTGCTGAACAATCTGCACCAGGTAATAGACTCTGTTCCGGTGGTGATGTTTTACCCCGGAGAATACGATGGACAGGAGCTAGTCCTGTTCGGTGAAATCAAGGACGACAATTACTACCGTGCTTTCAAGCTTGTTGATTGAGGAGAGAAGCTATGATGATCAAAGACTTGTTCGCAAAACCGATTGACCGCGACATAAAAGGCGTTATCAAGGTTGGGCAGGATGACAGCTCCAACGTCCGGCAGGAATTGGAAGAGTATGTCGTCACGCGGGAGCTGCAAAAGCACTTTGCGGAATTTTTCGCCAGCTACAAACGCGGTATCCTTGGAACAACCGACAAGATGGGCGTTTGGATCTCCGGTTTTTTTGGAAGCGGTAAATCGCATTTTCTGAAAATTCTTTCTTATCTTCTCGCCAACAAGAACGTCGACGGCAAGGCTGCCATCGACTACTTCATCGACGACCAGAAAATCATTGACAATACCGTTCTGGCCGATATGCGTCTTGCCGCGAACGTTCCAACGGATGTTGTGCTGTTCAACATTGACTCCAAGGGCGAAATGAGCAGCAAGCAATCCAAGGATGCCATTGTGTCCGTTTTCTTAAAGGTTTTCAACGAGATGCAGGGCTTCTGCGGTTCCATCCCGTTCCTTGCAGACCTGGAACGCAAGCTTACCGACGACGGCAAATACAGCGAGTTCAAAAGCCGGTTCGAGGATTCTTTCGGTTTGCCCTGGCAGGAGGCGCGCAACGACTTTGATTTCATCCAGGACGATGTAGTGGAAGTTTTGGCCGCAATGGGCTTCATGAGTGAGGAGGCGGCGCGCAACTGGTGCGAAAAAGCAGCCGAGCCATATTCCATCAGCATTGAGCGTTTCGCCGATCTTGTAAAAAAATACATCGATAAAAAAGGCAGCAATCATCACGTCGTGTTCCTTGTAGACGAGATTGGCCAGTATATCGGCGAAGATTCCAGGCTGATGCTCAACCTGCAGACGGTGACGGAAGACCTTGGCACTGCCTGCCGCGGCAAAGCGTGGATCATCGTCACCAGCCAGCAGGACATTGACTCCATTACGAAAACAAAGGGCAACGACTTTTCAAAGATTCAGGGCCGTTTTGATACCCGCCTCTCGTTGTCCTCCGCCAACGTGGACGAAGTCATCCGGAAGCGTATTCTGGAGAAGAACGCGCCCGGCAAAGAAACGCTCACGCTTCTCTACGATGACAAGGCGACCGTCATCAAAAATCTGGTCGTTTTCAACGACGGCGTCGAGAAGAAACTCTATTCCGATCGGGAGAATTTCTCCGCGGTCTATCCGTTCATTCCGTACCAGTTCAACCTGCTGGGCAGCGTCCTTACCGCCATCCGCACGCACGGCGCCTCCGGCAAGCACCTTGCCGAGGGCGAACGCTCCATGCTGGCAATGTTCAAGGAATCCGCCGTCAGAGTCATGGAGCAGGCCCCGGGTGCGCTGGTGCCCTTTAATATGTTCTACGACGCCCTTGAGCAGTTTCTTGACCATTCGCATAAGGGCGTGATCACGCGCGCGCTGGACAACGAATATCTGAACCCGGAGCATGACGCCGAGTGTTTTGACGTCAATGTCCTCAAGGCCCTGTTCATGATCAAGTATGTCAAGGAGATCACCGCCAACGTAAACAACATTACCAGCCTGATGGTCTCCGGCGTCAATGAAGACCGCATGGAACTGACGCAGCGCGTGGAGGAAGCGCTGAAGCGGCTGGTGCGCCAGACGCTTGTTCAGAAGAACGGTGAAATTTATGTGTTCCTGACCGATGAAGAACAGGAGATAAACCGCGCGATCGAGGGGCAGGACGTTGACCCGTCTGAAGTCAACGCGAAGGTTTCCGAGCTGATTTTCGACGGCATTTACGATGAAAAGAAATACCGCTATGCCGCGTTCAACGGGCGTTATCAGTTCGGCTTTAACCAGATCGTGGACGACCGTCCCTATAAGGCAAACCAGAGCTATGATATTACACTGCACATTCTGACGCCGAACAGCGATGAAGCGGCGGACGAACCCACAATGCGCATGCTTTCCGGGCAGAGCCGCTGCGTTCTTGTCGTTTTGCCGAATGACAGGACATTTCTGGACGAGATACGCTCCGCGCTCAAGATCGAGAAGTTTATCCGCTTTGACGCTGCCAATGCCGTAACGAAATTTGAGCAGATCAAAGAGGCGAAAAAAGTGGAAATGCGCGAGAGAAGCGCTTCCGCGCGGCTTTTCCTTACAGAGGCAATGCGGGAGGCCGCGATTTATGTAAATGGCGACCGGGCGCAGTCTTCGGCAAAAGAGATTTCCAGCCGCATCAACGACGCGCTGGGCAAGCTTGTTGCAGGCGTTTATCACAAGCTTCCCTATATCGACACCGCAATGGGTGAAAACGACATCCGCAAGCTGTTCCGGGAGCAAAACCAGCAGCTCACCCTGAACCCGGGCGCCGCCGCGGCCAACGAGCTTGCGCTCAGGGACGTGAACGACTATATCGCGTCCAATACGGCGCGGCACTTAAAAACTTCCATGAAATCCATCCTCGACCGCTTCACCAAAGCCCCCTACGGCTTCATTGAGGCGGATGTCCAGTGGCTTGTTGCCAGGCTTTTCAAAAGCGGCGATATTGCGCTTTATGTCAACAACGAGGCCATCACGCTGCACACAAAAACAGAGGACGAGCTTCTCCGTTGCCTGACCCGCAAGGAATACAATGAAAAGCTTATGGCCGAAAAACGGGTCAAAGCGAACGAGAAGCAGAAAAAAGCCGTCCGTGAGGTTATGAAAGAGCTGTTCCGCGTCAGCTCCGCAAGCGAGGAAGACGATGCGCTGATGAGCAGTTTTATGAAATATGCGGACAGCTTGAAAACCGAGCTGGAAAAGCTGGAGATCCGCTGCAGCAGCCAGCCGCAGTATCCCGGCAAAAGTGTCATCCAGGCCGGGAAACGGCTCGTCAGCCTCATTCTGCCCATCCGGTACCCGAATGAATTTTTCTCGACCGTCGATTCCAGGCGTGATGATCTTCTGGACTTTGCCGAGGATTACGAGCCGGTTAAAAAATTCTTTGCGGGCGACCAGCTTGAAATTTTCGACCGGGCGATCCGCCTGATGGGGATTTTTGACGAAAGCAAAACCTTCATCGTCAATGAGGAAATTGAGGGCATTGCCGAACAGGTTAAGGCGATTATGAAGAAACCCGCGCCCTACAGTGAGATATTCAGGCTGCCCGGTCTTCTGGACCAATACGTCAACACATACGGCGCGGTCCTTCAGGAAATGGAGCAGCCCGTTCTTGAAGCGATAGACGAAGCCAAAGCCCGCGTGGCCGGTGCGCTCGAAGGCAAGGCTTGCCGGGAGCAGCTTTCCGGCAAGCTCCATGAAAAATTTATGGAGCTTCGGGAGAAAGCCACGCATTGCAACAATGTTGCCGCCCTGCAGAACATCAAGGTGGAAGCCGACGCGCTGAAAGTCCGCTGCTTGAATGAGATAAACGATGCGGAAAGCAGGCTGATGGCGCGCACAGCACAGGAAACACCGCGCGGCGCGCAGGAGGCCGCTGGCCGGAACCCGGGCGCGGCAGCGCCGGAGCAGGAGGCTGCCGCCGAACCGGCCTTGCCGAGGCCTAAAAAGCAGAAGACCGTGAGCATCCGGGCCATCAACACGTCGAGCACCTGGCAGCTGGAAAGCGCGGAGGACGTGCGCCGCTGTGTGGCCGAGCTTCAGGACAGGCTTATGAAGGCGCTGGAAGAGGATACGATCGTCAACATCGAGTTCTGATATATTCCAGGGAAGCTCTGATTAAGTCAACGGGCAGATGTGCCCGGGGATTTATTCAGAGGTTCACAAGTACGAAGGAGACGAAGAAACTGCCATGAACAAAACCGCAGTCAAAAGCTTTGCCGTGTGGGCGCGGCGAAAGCTCATCAGCGAAATTACATACAGGGCGGGACTTTTGGGCGTGACCGAAAACGGCGCGGCCGAGCCGCTGCCGCAGTCCACGAAGGACCTGCAGTTTTTTGACGTCGGCACCAAAAAAACCGCCGAGGTGCAGGGCGCGGAAATTGCCCAGCGCGGCGCCCTTGTTGCCGCAATCCAAGGCAAGGCCCGCGATATGGATTATAAGGCGGCGTTTCAAAGCGTGGCGGAGGAGGTTGCCTACACATGGTTCAACCGCATGGCCGCCATCCGCTTCATGGAAGTCAACGATTATCTGCCCTCCCGCATCCGGGTGCTTTCCTCTGAAAACCCCGGAAAGCTGGAGCCGGATTTTGTCACCACGCCCTTTGACGCCGGTTTGGACCTGACGCCCGCCGAGCGCGACCGCGTGCTGCGGCTGAAAGACGAAAACAGGCTGGACGAGCTGTTCCGCATGCTGTTCATCAAGCAGTGCAATAAGCTGCACGAGCTTCTGCCGGAGCTGTTCGAAGCCACCAGCGACTACACCGAGCTGTTGCTGACGCTCTCGTTTACGGACAAGGACGGTGTGGTCTATCACCTGACCCATGACATCCCCGAAAGCGATTTTGACATCGCCCACACCGGCGAGAACGGCAAAACGCCCGGGCAGGTAGAGATCATCGGGTGGCTGTACCAGTATTACAACACCGAGCCGAAGGACGAGGTGTTTGCGCTGCTGAAAAAGAACGTCAAAATCACAAAAGAGCGCATCCCCGCCGCCACACAGCTTTTCACGCCGGACTGGATCGTCCGCTACATGGTGGAAAATTCGCTGGGCAGGCTTTTTGTGAACGCGCAGTGCTCCGTGGGCAGCGAGCAGTGGACGGAAGCGGAGCGGATTGAAAAAGAAAAAGAGCTTGCCGGGAAAATGGGCTGGAAGTACTATCTGCCCGAAGCCGAACAGACACCCGAGGTCCGCGCCCGGCTGGCTGCCGCCCGCACATCACAAACCACGGATTTTCAGGTCGAAGACCTGAAAATCATCGACCCCTGCATGGGTTCCGGCCATATACTGGTTTACGCTTTTGACGTGCTGATGCAGATCTACGAGGCGCAGGGCTACACCCAGCGCGACGCCGCCCGGCTGATCGTGGAGAAGAACCTCTGCGGCCTGGACATCGACCGGCGCGCGTATCAGCTTGCCTGTTTTGCCGTGATGATGAAGGCGCGGCAGTACAACCGCCGCATTCTGAACGGCGGGGTGCGTCCGAACCTGTATGCCATCGGGGACAGCGCCGCCCTGACCGGCGAGGTGCTGGATTTTATTGCAAATGGCAGCCAAAAACTGCGGGCCGGCCTGCAGTCCGTCGCGGACGATCTGGCCGGCGCGAAGGAATACGGGAGCATCATCGACGTGTCTCCCGTAGATTTCGACGCCCTGCTTGCGCGGTTTGAGGAAATTCGCGCCGGCGCTTCAGGCGACCTGTTCGAGGCCGCCAGCCGTCAGCTTGCTCTGAACACAGTCCTCCCGCTGGTGCGGCAGGCGCAGGTTATGGCGCAGAAATACGACGTGGTGGTGACGAACCCGCCGTATATGGGCGCTTCCGGCATGAGTGAAAAGCTGTCCGGCTATATAAAGACATACTATCCGGACAGCAAGAGCGATTTGTTTGCCTGCTTTATTGAAAAGGGCAACAGCATGACAAAACCGAACGGTTACAATTGCATGGTCACGATGCAGTCGTGGATGTTCCTGTCCAGCTTTGAAAAGCTGCGTGAAAAGATACTGAAAGAAAAAACGATTACAAACCTAATGCATATGGAAAACATGGTGATGGGCATTGCGTTTGGTACGGCGGTTACAGTGTTTCAAAATGCGGTGGTACAAGGCTACAAGGGCACCTATAACCATATTAAGCTACAGGACATTGAAAATGCCGAGCCAAAAGAGTTCCCGGTGCAGGGCAACCGTTTTGCGCAGGTGAGCGCCGCCAACTTCTCCAAAATCCCCGGCTCGCCCATCGCTTATTGGGCGGGGGAAAACTTTATATCCGTATTTGAAAAAGGTGTTTTGATAGGAAACATCTTTCCGGTAAAAAAAGGTATGGATACTTCAGACAATGACAGATTTCTGCGCTTTTGGTATGAAATATCAAGCAAAAAATTTTCATTTGGGCACTTAGCTTCAAACTGCAAATGGTATCCATATGATAAGGGCGGTAATTTTAGACGTTGGTATGGCAATAAAGAATATATCGTAAACTACGAAAATAACGGATATGAACTTGTGCATTCAACCGCGAACTTAAGAAGTCGGCAATTATACTTTAAAGAACATATAACGTGGAGCGCCTTGACTGCATCATACACTAGTTTTAGGTATAGTGATTATAAATCAATATTTGACTCTGCTGGTTCATCTATGTTTCCCGATTCGAATCAAATCTATTACGTTCTGGCACTGATGAACACACGAGTATTCGACTTAATAATGAGTATTATTAACCCAACAATAAATTATGGGGCAGGCTCTATGAGTTTGGTTCCGCTTGTTTATGAAGAAAACACTCAAACACATAAGCTTGTTTCCAACAATATTGATATTTCTCGCAGCGATTGGGATTCCTACGAAACCTCATGGGATTTCAAGCGGCATCCGATGGTATGATTTAAAAAGGAGATTGAAAATGAGCTTAAATGAATTATTAGAAGAAATATTTGACACAGATGTCATTTCTCTTGAAGACTATATGAATCGGATAAATGAAGTTGAAAATTTCTTTTTAAATAATGGTAATAGTGAATGGAAAACTTATTATAGAGGAGATAAATTCTGTAGCAAAACGCAAAGTAATTTCTTCCGCTTTGGCGATATTAAAGAAGAGGGGAAGAAATTCAAAAAATGGAAAGAGCGTCATTTGGATCTTTGTAATAAGTATGATGATGAGTTCATGAGACTAGCGTATATGCAGCATTATGCCGGTAACACCAGACTGTTGGATTTTACAGAAGATCCAACAGTAGCTTTACGGTTTGCGTGCGGAAAAGCCGAAATCAGCCCTTACGAATGTCCAAGAAAAGTCACTATATATAACACAAAGTGTATCGAATATCATGAACCTCAAGCAAAAAGGACTTTACAAGCTTTTATGGAACTGATTTCTTCCGATAACCAAGAAGAAATTAAGAGGATTATAGAAAAGAATGGTGAAGTTTTGAAGAAAGACTATTTTGTGGAGATGCCAAAAACATTTCCGCGTATCGAAAAACAAAATGGCTTATTTCTTCTAATGGGAAATTTTACGACAGGAGAGCTTATATCAGGCAAACAGGATTTCAATAGGACAAATAAAGTAAAGCACGAACTCAGCCCTACAATAGGCCGAGGGTGTCAATATGAAGGCTTTGTTGGGGTTTTGCGTATTTCACCATGTGCTGTAGCGAAAATCCGGGACGAACTGGAACACACTACTTGTTACAGAATGGATTACTTAATGGAGGAAAATTAAGAATAATGAGCACCCAAATCTCCGATAAATTCTCCGCCTGGCAGGCGGAATGTGAAGCCCGCTTCCAGCAGCTCAAGGCCAACGAGGAGGAGCTGAACCGCATCTTCATCGGCATCTACGGCCTGCAGGACGAGCTGACCCCCGAGGTGGCCGACAAGGACGTTACGGTCCATCGGATTTTCCGCACAAAGGACGACGTGCCTGAAAGTATGAAGGGCAGCGCCTATGTGCGCACCCTGCGGGATGAGATCGTCTCGCTGCTCTCCTACGCCGTTGGCTGCATGTTCGGCCGCTATTCGCTGGACGCGGAGGGCCTTGCCTACGCGGGCGGCGAATGGGACGCGAGCAGGTATAAGACGTTCCTCCCGGATGCGGACAACTGCATCCCCGTCACCGATGAGGAATACTTCCCGGACGACGTCGTGGGCCGTCTGGTGGAATTCGTCCGGGTGGTGTACGGCGCGGATACGCTGGAGGAAAATCTGGACTTTATCGCAGGAGCCCTCGGCAATAAGGGCGCAACCAGCCGCGAGGTCATCCGCAATTACTTTTTGAACGATTTCATCAAGGACCACAATAAGACTTATCAGAAGCGCCCCATCTACTGGATGTTCGACAGCGGAAAAATGAACGGCTTCAAGGCGCTGGTTTACATGCACCGCTGGAACGCCGATACCACAGGCAACGTCCGCGTGGAGTACCTGCACCGCATTCAGCGCGTTTACGAAAGCGAGATAAGCCGCATGCAGGACGTCATCGACAACAGCCCGAATGCCCGCGAGGCGTCCGCCGCGCAGAAGCGCAAGGACAAGCTGGCGAAGCAGCTGAAGGAGACCCGGGACTACGACGCAAAAATCGCCCACCTGGCCCTCGCCCGCATCGGCATCGACCTGGACGACGGCGTGAAAGTGAATTACGAAAAGGTACAGACCGGGCCGGACGGAAAAAAGCTGGCGATTTTAACGGCGCTCAAATAAAAACGGCGCCCCAATACTTTATCGAACTCTAAGGCGGTACTACTATGGCGGAACTGAACTTGAAACAGATAACGGACAAGCTGAACGCGGAGTTTGCCGGGGACGTGCGCAAGCTGGTGTTCTGGTATGACGCGGGCGCGGAGTTCGCCGGCGATGTCGATGCGCTGGGGCTGGAAAACGCCAAAGTGCTGCATCTTGCGCCGGACAACCAGTTTTACACGAAATACTTTCTGGAGTGTGTGGACCGGGAAACGAATTACCTGGTTTATGCGCCTTTTGCCAAGCCTGCCCTGCGGGAGAACCACCTTGCAGATACGATACGGTATTCCAAAGAATTTTTTGCAGACCGCGCCTCGCTGCTCTGCCTTGATCTCGGCATCGGCGAGCAGCATAAGCCCGTGATCCAGCAGTACATAAAATTCTTTGCCAGCCGGGAGCGGACACAGCGGTTTTACGAGCTGGAGCTGGAAACGTGGAGCCGCAGCACGATCGAGACCGCGCTCATGAGCGTGCTGTGCAAAAGCAAAACCGCCTCGTTTGAGGAGGCCGTCCGCTGCATCCTCACAGAGGATGGGCTTGAAGACAACAAATATCTGGCGGAGCTTGAAAAGTACGGCCTGCTCCCCGCGTTCTGGCGGCACGTTGAAGAAGCCTTTGGCTACAGCGACCCGAAGCCGACGCTTGAAAAGCTTGTGATGGCGTGCTTTGCCACCTATGCCGCCCGCAGCATATCCGCGGAGCTTCCCCGGGCGTGGAAGCCGTTCGTCACCTGCAAGTCCGGCAACATCGTTGCGTTTTTGGACCATCTGATGAACAGCTATCTTTATGCGGACCGCTTTGACGCGCTTTCCGCGCTTGCCTATGAGGCCCTTGGCGCCGCCGGGCAGCTTGCAAGGCTGCCCGTGGAAGCGCTGGTGGGGTGCTGCGCCTTCGCGGGCGTTGACCGGCGGCTGATCGCGTGGCTCCGGGGACGGCTGGAGAGCGAGGACCTTGACGCAAGGCTGGACGGAAAGTCCATTCCGGAAATCTGCGCGCTTCGGCGCAGGCTGCACTTCGGCCGGCAGTTCCGCAGCGAGTATTTTATTCTTGAAAACGCGTTCGGCATCATGGCGCACGGAAGCTATACGCCTGTTTCCGGTATTGCGGACGCCGTCCGGCAATACATCGAGCGGGATGAAGCGGTTGACCGCCACTACCGGTACTTTTACCTTTATTTCGACCGCCTGGAAAACAGCGCGGATTTCGAGCGGCTGCGGGATTTGACAGAGAATATTTATACCAACGATCATCTTAATAAGCAGCTTGTCGGCTGGAACCGGAGCCTCACGGAAGCGGGCGGCAAAACCGGCCTGCCGCGCCAGCTTGATTTTTATTCCCGCTGTGTGCGCACCGCCCGGGAACGCACCGTTGTTATTATCTCGGACGCTTTGCGCTACGAGGTTGGACGAACGCTTTTTGAACGGCTTCAGGCGGACGAGAAATGCACCGCGACGCTTTCCGCAATGCAGGCGGTTCTGCCTTCTTATACGCGGTTCGGCATGGCGGCGCTGCTGCCCCACAAAAGAATCGAGCTTTGCCCCGACCTTCGTGTGACGGTGGACGGGAAGCCGACCGACGACCTCAAACAGCGCGAGGCGGTTTTGCAGGCCGTCCAGCCGAACAGCCGCTGCCTCCGGTTTGACGATATCCGGTCCATGAAGGTAGCGGAGCTGCGGGAGATATTCACCGGGCAGGACGTGGTGTATGTTTACCACAACCAAATCGACGCCCGCGGCGACAAGGCGAGCACGGAAAACGAGGTCTTTGCCGCCTGTGAGGAAGCGGTTGACGAAATTTTTGCCCTTATCAAGCGCCTGACGGTGAGTGCAAACACCATTCACTACATTATCACCGCGGACCACGGTTTTCTTTACAAGCGCGATAAGCTGCAGGAGAGCGACAAAATCGGCGGCATTCCGGGCGCCGGACGCAGGTTTGCGCTCAGTGCACAAGCGGTTCAGGCGGATGGGGTGGCAAGCCTTCCGCTCGCCGCAGTCACAAACGCGGAAGATGCCCGGAATGTGTATTTTCCCCTTGGGAGCGACCTCTTTAAGGGGGCCGGTTCCGGGCTCAACTACGTTCATGGCGGCAGCTCCCCGCAGGAGCTGATTATCCCGCTGCTGGACGTAAAAACGGAAAAAGGACACCGGGACACGTCGGTTGCACAGATTGCGCTTGTCAGCCTGACCTCCAAAATTACAAATCTGATCACCACGCTCGATTTCGTACAGACCGAACCGGTCAGCGATGTGGTGAAGGAAACAGCCTACCGGCTCTGTTTCATCTCGGATGATAACGAGAAAATCTCCAACGAGAACATCTACCTTGCCGACAAAAAGGACACGGACACCGCAAAGCGCGTTTTCCGGCTGCGGTTCTCGTTCAAGAACAAAAAGTATGATAAAAGCCGGAAATATTACCTCGTTGCCTTCGACGACAAAAACGGTCTTGAGGCCTTGCGGCAGGAAATCATCATGGACATCGCTTTTGCGGATGATTTCGGTTTTGGATTCTAAGATGGGAGGATGAAAAGCGATGGATGAATTTGAACAGATGGAGCAGCACGAAATTCCGGAGGACCACCCTCTCGAAGAAAGCCCCGGCGAAACACTCGACCGCAAGCTCCGCGCCTGTTTTGACGGCAAAATCGTCCGTAAGGACCTCACCAAGTCGATCAAAGAGGGCGCGAATGTACCCGTTTACGTTCTGGAATTCCTGCTTGGGCAATATTGCAGCTCGGACGATCCAAATGTGATCGACGAGGGGATCCGCAACGTCAAGAAGATTCTGGCGGATAACTTTGTCCGTCCGGACGAAGCGCAGAAGATCCTCTCCATTCTGCGCGAGCGCGGCGGTTATACGGTGATTGATAAACTGACCGTCAAGCTGAATATCCGGGAAGACCGTTATGAGGCGGAGTTTTCCAATCTTGGCATTAAGAATATCCCGATTCTGCCGGAATATGCTTCCAGGTACGACCGTCTGCTTTGCGGCGGTATCTGGTGTATTGTCCAGCTGGACTATGAGTTCATGGAGGAGGACAAGAAGGTCAGCCCGATCCGCATTCGCAAGCTCACGCCGATTCAGATGCCGCACATCGACATGGAAGAAGTAAAAAACGGGCGCAAAGTCTTTACCAGGGAAGAATGGCTTTCGATTATGCTGCGCTCCACCGGCATGGAGCCGGACAATTTTTCGGAGCGTGTGAAGTGGCTGCTGCTGGCGCGTATGATCCCTCTGGTGGAAAACAATTTCAACTACTGCGAGCTTGGGCCGCGCAGCACCGGTAAATCTCATATCTACAAGGAAATTTCACCAAACAGCATTCTTGTTTCCGGCGGCCAGACCTCCGTTGCCAACCTGTTCTACAACATCGGTACAAAGACGGTAGGGCTTGTTGGTATGTGGGACTGTGTGGCGTTCGACGAAATTGCCGGCATCAACTTCAAGGACAAGGACGGCGTGCAGATCATGAAGGACTACATGGCGTCCGGCTCCTTTGCCCGCGGCAAGGAAGAAAAGTCGGCGTCTGCCTCGATGGTCTTCGTCGGCAATATCAACCAGGATGTTTCCGTTCTGCTCAAGACCTCGCACCTGTTTGAACCATTCCCGGATGCAATGGCCTACGATACGGCGTTTCTTGACCGTATTCACTGCTACCTTCCCGGGTGGGAAATCCCGAAGTTCCGTCCGAACAGCTTCACCAACGACTATGGCTTCATTACCGATTATCTCTCAGAATTTTTGCGGGAGCTTCGTAAAGAATCATTCGGTGATGCGCTGGACAAGTATTTCAAACTCGGCGGCAACCTCAACCAGCGCGATACGATCGCCGTGCGCAAGATAGTTTCCGGCATGCTGAAGCTGCTCTATCCGGACGGAGATTTTGGCAAGGAAGAAGTCCGCGAAGTGCTCACCTTTGCGCTGGAAATGCGCCGCCGCGTCAAAGAACAGCTCAAGAAAATCGGCGGCATGGAGTTCTACGACGTGAATTTCTCGTTTATCGACAACGACAGCTTTGAAGAGACCTTTGTTTCCGTTCCGGAACAAGGCGGCGGCAAACTGATTCCGGACGGCATGTGCAAGCCCGGCCATATCTATACGATTTCCCGTGGTAAGAGCGGCATGATCGGTATCTATCGTCTGGAAACGCAAATGCTGCCCGGCAACGGCAAGCTGGAGCGCACAGGGCTTGGCACAGACCGGGAGGCAAAGGAAGCAACCAATACGGCGTTCAATTATCTCAAGGCCAATGCCAACGCCATCAGCGGGAATATCAGCACGGCGAACAAGGACTATATCATCAACTACCAGGATCTGAACGGCATCGGTATCACAAAGCACCTTGCGCTTCCAACCGTCATCGCAATTTGTTCCGTTGCACTTGCCCGTCCGGTTGTGACCGGTTTGGCGGTCCTGGGGGACATCAGCATCAGCGGTACGATCCTGAAAGTCGAAGACCTCGCCAACGTGCTTCAGGTATGCCTTGACAGCGGCGCGAAGAAGGTTCTGCTGCCGATCACCTCCGCTGCTGACATCGGCAGCGTTCCCTCCGAGCTGGTCGGCGCGTTCAGCCTGATTTTTTATTCCACCCCGCAGGAAGCGGTGTTCAAGGCTCTCGGCGTAGACTAGGGAGGCGGCAATATGTTTGAAGATGATTTTTCAAAAATGCTTCGTGATTACCCGGAGGCGGTCGCGGATACAAAGGTTTTTGCCGGCTTGATGAAAGACCTCTTTCCTGGGCAGCAGATGCAGATCAACCTCATAAATACAACGTATGCGCTTGGCATTGCCGGTGAAATTGCGGATGCCGCGCATATCAACAATGCCTTTGCGTTCCGGTTTGTAAAACGTCTGGTAGATGAATATGGCGTCAGCCGGCTGAATGCGGATTGGGCGGTTTCTGTCTGGTGCGTCTGCTACGGGCAAAGGCTGCTGCATAAGCCCTGTGATATTCAAATCAGCCGTGCAAAAAGCGGCGCGCCTCCGGCAATCAGGGAAAACAGCCATCCGGACGAAGGCAGGCAGTACGGTGATCTTTTCCGCTATACAAAAATCGACGGTGGATACGGTGTCACCGGTTTTTCCGGGCAGAACAAGAAAACCATTATTTTTTCAAGCCGATACAACAATCAAACCGTAAAGCAGATCATGCCACATTCCTTTGCAGGGTGTGAAGTGTGTGAAGCGGTGATGACGGATGGCATCGAGATTATCGGCGAGAGCGCGTTTGACGGCTGCTCCGGGCTAAAGCAGGTGATTTTTCCAAACACGCTCAAGGAAATTGGGAATGATGCGTTTCGTTCCTGCCCGGAACTGATTACGGCAGTGCTGCCGCAAGGGGTGGAGCAGCTTGGCAAATATGCCTTTTCCGGCTCCGGCCTCAAAACAATTATGATTCCGCACTCTGTGTATTGGGTCGGTGAGGGCGTCTATGCAGACTGCAAACGGCTGGACCATGTGGCTGTGCCGGATAATATCATTTCCATTCCGGACAGGATGTTCAGCGGCTGCGGCAGCCTGAGTGAGATCAAGCTGCCGGAAACGGCAGACCGTATCGGTACCGGTGCGTTTGAAAATTGCAGCAGCCTGCAATCCATTGTGATTCCTGAGTCGGTGCGTTCCATTGGCGAAAATGCTTTTGGTGGAACACATCCGAAGTTTACGCTGCTTTGCCACCGGCTTTCTGAAGCGGAAAGATATGCAAGAAGCCATAATATTACGTTCCAGATCATTTACTGAGGTGTGCCTATGGGATTGCTTGACTTATTCAAACCTCAACCGAAAATGCCGATGATACAGAGTATCCTGCCGGCGGCGGCTGTTCAGGAAATTTTGCGTGGACGGTTGCCAATTTTGAACACGAATAAGATTTTCTTGAAATCCGGTGAACAGTGTCATTACATCGACAAGGCAATCTATGAAAAGAAGACGGTCCGCAAGCGGTATGTGCGGCGGAACTCAGGCTATTCCGCACCCGGACTTTTCAAAGGGACGCGTGTCAACTTCGGCCGAGGGAGAACCGATCAGGTGGATAATGTCACCTATCAAACTCTGCGTGGAATCCTGTATATTACCAACCGCAGAATCATCTTTCAAGGCAATCAGGAGGGGTTCGATGTGAAAGCGGACGATCTCGTTGCAATTACTCCTTACAGCAATTGCGTGGAGCTTCAGACGAGCAAGATGCATTACAAGATTTTTGTCCCCGACGGCAACGTAACGCAAGCTGTTTTGCAGCTGATACAATAGGAGGGATGAATGTGGACGGGCAGTTAAAAACAGGAACTTTCCTGACAGCGGAAAGCTCCAACAAATACAAAGTGATTTCCTTACTTGGCGCAGGCGGGCAAGGCGAAGTCTACGATGTGGAGTGCGGTGGAAAGCACTATGCGCTCAAGTGGTATTTCAAGCACATGGCGACAAAATCGCAAAAAGAGATCCTGGATAATTTAATCACCAGAGGCGCGCCGGATGCTTCGTTCCTCTGGCCGTTGGACTTGATTTTTAAAGGATATGGGGAATCCTTTGGTTACATCATGCCGCTGCGGCCGAAGAAATTCAAAAGCATCGTGGATATGATGAAGCGACGTGCGGAGCCGTCGTTTCAAACGCTCTGTAAAGCCGCCTATAACCTGACAAGCAGCTATCAAAAGCTGCATGCAATGGGATACAGCTACCGGGATATTTCGTTTGGAAATATGTTTTTTGATCCGGATACCGGCGAGGTGCTGATCTGCGACAACGACAATGTCTCCGCCAACGGAATTGACAACAGCTCTGTGTACGGAACACCGCGCTTCATGGCGCCGGAAATCGTCATGGGCAGGGCCAGTCCCTCCCGGAACACGGACCTGTATTCGCTGGCAGTTCTATTGTTCTATATGTTTATGATGGGGCATCCGCTGGAAGGAAAGCTAGAAGCTGAGATCAAGTGCATGGACATCCATGCTATGAATAAGCTCTACGGTCGGAATCCAATCTTCATCTATGACCCGAACGATAAAAGCAACCGCCCGGTCAAAGGGTATCAGGACAACGTCATTATCTATTGGGAACTGTATCCGCAGACCATTCGCGACCTGTTCACAAAATCTTTTACGGTTGGTCTAACTTTGCCCAATAAGCGCGTGACAGAAAAAGAATGGCTTGAAGCATTCGCAAATCTTCTCTCGGGCATTGTCCTCTGTCCTAAGTGCGGCGCGGAAGTCTTTTTCGATGCGCAGAAGCAGGATAATGGTGTGGCACAGGCTTGCTGGAACTGCAAAGGTACGGTACCCATGCCCGTAACGCTGGCCGCTGGTAAAAGCCGCGTTCTGCTTCAAAAAGGTACGAAGCTCTTTGCCCATCATATCTATGGCAATTTTGATATGAACAGTGGGGTTGGCTCTGTTGTTCAGAATCCGAAGAACCCGAATCTTTGGGGTATCCGCAATGAGAGCACAGAAAATTGGACGTATATCAAACCAGACGGAACACAGGTTCCCGTTGCAATCGGTAAGAGCGCCGCAATCGCAAAGGATGTTCGTATTGACTTCGGCCAGATGACCGGAGAGTTCAAATAAACGCTGAAATTACATAGGGAGGAAATCAAAATGGCAGAAGCATTGAAACGTCCCGGCGGTGAGTTGGCAAGCAGGCCGCTTCACTTTTTTTGGGTGGTTGACTGCTCTGGATCCATGTACGGCGAAAAAATTGGGACGGTCAATCACGCAATCCAGTCCACAATCCCGGAAATGGTCGACGCTGCGAAGGATAATCCTAACGCACAGCTTCTCGTGAGAACGCTGAAATTTTCGACAGGCGCAACTTGGGTTACGCCAACCCCTGTAAACGTTGAAGACTTCGCTTGGGATGATTTGGACGCTGGCGGCGTCACCGATCTTGGCAAGGCGTTTGAAATGTTGGCAGCACAGCTCACAATTCCGCCGATGAGCGACCGTGCGCTTCCACCCGTTATCGTGCTGCTTTCGGATGGCCAGCCGACAGACGATTATAAGAGCGCTCTGGACAGGCTGCTGCATCTGCCCTGGGGTAAAAAAGCAGTCCGAATTGCAATTTCCATCGGTCAGGATGCGGATGATGATGTTCTGCAGCAGTTTACCGGCAACAGCGAACTGGTCTTGCAGGCAAACAACCCGCAGGCGCTTGTAAAAATGATCAAGTGGGCCTCTACCGCAGCTTCTCTGGTGTCCGCTCCGGCAAGCAGGCCGAAAGATATGGATGAGCTTCCAGAGGCAAATGATGCGCCTAATGCGACCAATGCGCCGCTGGTGCTGGATATGAACAACATTCCCGATCCAAGCTCAGTTGGAGCAAATGATGTTTGGTGATTGGAACTTTCTCCAAGAGAGGATGAACGCATCATGAAACAAATAGTATTCGGAGAAAGTGTGCAGGGGGCTTCTCATAAGCGAGTAAATATGGAGTGTCAGGATACCTTCAAGAAGCTTGAATATGATGACGGAACAGTTATCATGGCAATCGCAGATGGACATGGCAGCAGGGCTTGTCCACATAGTAAATCCGGCTCCAGTATCGCAGTCAATGTTTTCTGCAAGGTTATGGGTGAGTTTTATGCGAATTATGCAGAAAATCTTGAAATGCTGCTGACCTACTTGAACCGTGAAGGTGACACAAAGGTTGCGCAGGAGATTGACGCTGAGTGGAAACGGCGCGTCTTGAAAGTACACACGAAGCAAAAGCGTGAAGTCCCTCTTACCGAAACCGGCGAAAAAAACAAAGCCGAAATCTATAAGCAGTATGGCTCTACACTCGTCGGGATGATGATTACACCGATTTTTATTTTTGCATTTCAACTCGGCGACGGAGATATCAGCATCGTTAGTCGGAATGGTCTCAATCATTTGTTAGAGGGTGAAAAAATCCTCGGCGTGGAAACTCACTCGCTCAGTAAAATCGACTCGTGGAAAAGAGCCGTGTCCGTAGTTCGGCGCAGGACCGCAGACAGTGGCTTTCCGTATATGCTGATGCTTTCCACGGACGGCTTTGCCAACAGTTACAAGAGCGTTGATGACTTCCAGAAAACTTGCTTAGATTATTTTGGCATGATTGAACAATACGGAGCAGGCGCAGTTGCGGCGAACCTAAAAGCGTGGCTTGACGAAACAAGCTCCATGGGATGCGGCGATGATATTACCGTCTTGATTGCTTATTTTATGGACGATGGTGCGCCGGAAAGTGAGGCTACTGCCAGTGAGTGAGTTCAAAGAGGCCGTTGTGCTTATCGCAAAATGCGGCGAGAGTCATAAGAGCTATGGAATACGTATGGAAAAGACCGGGGCGGATCGATGGCTCACAACATGGGCATTCCCGATCAAAGACTCGTCTGCAAAACGCGAGGGTTACGATAAAATCCAAGTCAAGGGCGACATTTCATTCTCTGACGATTACCCTGGATGTCCATACTGCGGCGGGCATGGCCTAACATTGTGCCCTTGCGGACATTTGAGCTGTACCATTATGAGAAACAACGTCTTTACCTGCGAGTGGTGCGGAATGCAAGGGGAAATTGGAAATTATTCGGGAGAAACAATCGTCGCTGGAGCAGACTATTGAGATACAAACGCAATGCTGGGCGTCAAAATCTTCGTCGGATGTGAGGCGGTCCGTAATAGCGATTGCGGACTTGCCAAACATATCGGACACGACGGAATCCAGCACCGCGTAATACAATCCTTAGTGTATGGGCTCACGACGTCACTTATTTGTGTTTGAACAGGTGGTTCCTACACTGATTATTATACTGTTTTAAGCTCTGGAAGCAGTCTACGACTTACCTCTCCGTGCGTTATAGTGTGCTTTCTCCTCAATCTGGTTTTATAAGAAAGGCGACCGTTTGTCTGCACACTTTCATCCCTATTTGTGCCGACAGTGCAACGGGCGGCATGGTGATTATTATGCAACAAATAAAATGCCCAAATTGTGGCGAAGTATTTCAAGTTGATGAATCTGGATATGCGAAAATTGCACAACAAGTGCGAGATAAAGAGTTTGAGAAGGAACTTGAGCGTCGTGAAAAGGAAATAGAGCAGAAGGGAGAAAGTGCCTTAACGATTATACGAATGGAGCAAGAGAAAAGTTATAACGAAGAGCTGTTTAGGAAAAATGATGAAATTGCAGATAAAGAACGTGAGATTGAGCGCCTTAAGTCTCAGCTTGAAAAAGTGAATGTCGAGAAAAAGTTTGCTATTTCAGAAGCTGTGCAGACTAAAGAAAAAGAACTTTCTGAAAAAGTCATGGAGATTACGGAGTTAAAAGGACAACTATCCAGTAAGGAAACGGAGCGCCAACTGAAAGAGAAATCGTTAAAGGAGCAATATGAAGTTAAACTGAAAAACAAAGACGAGCAGATTGAATATTATAAAGATTTTAAGGCTCGTCAATCAACCAAAATAATCGGAGAAAGTCTGGAGCAACATTGCCTTACGCAGTTTAATTCAATTCGAATGACTGCATTTCCAACTGCATATTTTGAAAAAGATAATGACGTTAAAACAGGGAGTAAAGGCGATTTTATTTTCAGAGAATCTTCTGATGACGGCACCGAATTCATTTCCATTATGTTTGAAATGAAAAATGAAATGGATCAAACAGCTACAAAGCATAAGAACGAAGATTTTTTCAAAGAACTCGACAAGGATCGCCGAGAAAAAAAGTGTGAGTATGCGGTTCTCGTTTCCTTGCTTGAAATTGATAATGAACTATATAACAATGGCATTGTGGATGTCTCCTATCGTTATGAGAAAATGTATGTGATTCGTCCTCAATTTTTTATACCGATTATAACGTTATTACGTAATGCAGCATTGAATTCTTTGAAATATCGGCAGGAACTACGTGCTGTAAAAAGTCAGCAGCTTGACATTCTTCATTTTGAAGAAAACATGCAAGTTTTTAAGGATGGGTTTTCCCACAATTATGAGCTTGCATCACGAAAATTTCAAGATGCGATTAACGATATTGATAAGACAATCAAAGCGCTGGAAAAGACAAAAGCAGATTTGATATCGTCTGACCGTAATTTGCGCCTTGCAAATGACAAAGCACAAGATTTGAGCATAAAGAGACTTACAAAAAATGCTCCATCCGTTAGGGATATGTTTGAAGCAATAAAATCTGAATAGTTGATGTACATGTTTGAGATAACGACATAAGAATTTTCAATTTTTTGAAGGGCGTTTACAAAGTTTTCACAAGGAGCCTAAGTAGATAGAAAACGAATGGGGAGAAAAGAAAAAATGTTTATACAGGGAAAAGAAGTACAAACCTTTGGAGGGTTTTACTATCAGACAAACGCTAAGGGAGAAGCTGTTATCTTGGGCGCAAAGGGATGGCCGGAAGTTTTGATAATTCCAGAGGAAATCGATGGACATCCGGTAACAGAGATTGGAAACAGTGCGTTTGATACTGACGCAGTAATGGAACGGGTTGGGTTAGCATGGGATAAAAGCATGCGCGCTGAACAGTTCTCTGCAAAATTAGCAGATGTAGCAATTCAGCAAATAGCGCGGGAACGAATTAAGGAGGTTCGGCTGCCAGACACCATTCAGAAAATTGGTGCCTGCGCATTTTACTATAACAATGCTTTGGAGAGAATTAATTTTCCTAAAGCGTTAAAATTGATTGATTCATGTGCGTTTGCAAATACAAAGCTAACGAAAGTACAGCTCCCAAAAGATTGCGAAGTATACCATGAAGAAGGAGACGAGGTATGGCAGGAGCAAGGAGCGTTTGAGGGTTGCGGAGGATATGATGAAGATGGGTATATTCCAGCCGACTCGAAATTGTGCCCTTCCCGGTTTCGTGGACAGTAAAAATGAAGAAAAAACAGAAAGAAACG